>Ga0302247_1001126_pt1 | contig 21604 bp, 14 predicted proteins | sample AAG_UR_Ile_MG_FD_193529 | JGI IMG/M metagenome (GOLD analysis project Ga0302247, IMG submission 193529) | Enriched activated sludge microbial communities from anaerobic digester in WTTP, New Holstein, Wisconsin, United States - AAG_UR_Ile | ecosystem: Engineered > Bioreactor > Anaerobic >...
TGCTCGATCGGGTGCCTGCTCGATGACAGTGCCTGCCTGCCCATGAGCGCGGATGCGAATTTGTCCTCGCTGACCGTATCGAACGGCGAGCTCACCCCCGCCTTCTCACCGGCGACGACGTCGTACACCGTGACGGTCGCGCTCTCGGTGGACAGCCTCTCCGTGGTGGGGATGGCGCAGGACGCACCGTATGCGACCGTGGTCATCACTCCCGCCCCAACGGTGGCGCTGAGCGAAGGGACCAATCCTGTGTCGGTGACCGTGACGGCGGAGGACGGGACGCAGAAGGCGTATTCGATCATGGTGACGCGGGGGGCCGCGTTGGACTACGATAGTCCCCACATCGGGACTCTGAAATTCGTGCCGGCGGGGACCTTCCAACGGGACGCGACCCCGACCAATCTGAGCGTGGTGACGGCGTTTCGCATGAGCCGGCACGAGATTACCCGGGCGCAGTGGGCGGACGTCACCGGCTGGACGGATCCGAGCGACGTGAACTACTCCAGCGGTTCGAACACCCCGGTACAGCAACTGAACTGGAACCATGCCATCGCCTTCTGCAACAAGTTGAGCCTCCTGGAAGGGTTGACCCCCGTGTACTCGGTCACCGGCGTGGACTTCGCGACGCTGACCTATGCGCAGGTTCCTCAGAGTTTCAACAGTTATTGGAATGCGGTCTCCGTGAACTGGAACGCGAACGGGTACCGTCTGCCCACCGAGATGGAACGGATGTGGGCGGCGATGGGCGCGGACACGGCCAATCCGGGCGCCGTGAATGTGACCGGATACGCGAAGGGGTTCGCGGGGAGCACGGGCACGAACGCGATCGGTGACTACGCGGTGTTCGGATACAACACCTCCGAGACGGGTCGCACGACGACGAATCGAACCAATGCGGTGGGCTCCAAACTTCCGAATGAACTGGACCTTCATGATCTCAGTGGAAACGTGTCGGAGTGGATGTGGGACTGGTACGGGGCGGTGCCGGAGGGGACCGTCACGGATTATCGGGGACCGGAGACCGGAACCGAGCGCACCTTACGGGGCGGAAATTTTTCCGTCAGCGGAGCATATTGCGCCATCAGCGGCCAGAGCAAGACGGACCTGTACACCCGGAGCTTCAGCATCGGCTTCCGGGTCGTCCGCAACTGAACCCCGTATACCTCCGCTACCGCTGGGATCGACGAACCCGCACATCCGTGACCTCACCCGGCCGACACGTCCCTCCCTCACCCATCTTCTTGCCGCCCATCTGCACGTCATGAACCCATCGTCGAGACCTCCTTCCTGGGGCCGATCCGGGGATAGAGTGATCCCATCGATCGGCGCGTTGGGAGCGCGATCTTCCCGTGAAGGTTCACCCAACCTTCACGAAAAAGGGCACAAACGAGTGGTTTTGGCCCTGAATGATCCGGAGAAAGCGGTGCAACTGGCGGCCCGTGCAACCCGTTGAAATCGCTCATGAATCGCCAAATCCGCAAGCACCGCAAGGGGGTTTTTCAACGGGCATTTTGAGGGCGGCGGGATATTACGGGATATAAAAGAATCTGGTATTGGGCGGGGCGGTTGTGATAGGATGCGGGCCGCCTTGCGAGCGACCGCGACCGTCCGTCCGGTGTGAAGGGTGTCCATGAACCTGTGGTTCCTGTTCGTTCCATTTTTATTGGCCCAACCAGCGCCGGCCCCATCGCCGACGTCCCCGCAGACGGCCGACGGGCAGGACGTGGACGGCGAGTGGGCCCAGGGGCGGCACCTGGTGCTCACCTTCGACGACGGCCCGAACTGGGAGACCACGCCGGTGCTGCTGGACTACCTCGATGACCTGGGCGTGAAGGCGGTCTTCTTCGTCAACGGGCGGCGCTTCACGGGCACCCTGCCCCTCACGCTCAAGAACCGGGCCGTCCTCGAGGAGACCCACCGGCGCGGCCACGTCATCGGCAACCACACGCAGACGCACCCCATGATGGCCCAGACCCCGCCCGACGTACAGCGCAAGGAGATCGAGAAGACCCACGCGGCGATCCTGCGCGTCACGGGCGTGGCCCCCTGGCTGTACCGGCCGCCCTACGGCGGGATGACCACCGCCTCCCGCGCCGTGCTGCGCGAACTGAAGTACACGAACGTGATGTGGAACGTCGACAGCAACGACCCGTTCCAGCGGCACGCCAACCTGTCGTTCCAGAACGTGCTGCGGGATCTGGCCCAGTTCGGCCGCGGGGTCGCGCTCTTCCACGACACCAACTCGTGGTCCGTCGAGGCCGTGCCGCGGATCATCCGTTCGGTCTACCTCGAGAACTGCCATCGGAGCGCCCGCGGCGAGCCGGTGGTGGAGTTTTCCAATGAAATCGAAGCCTTCTGGCAGCCCCGCAGCGGCAAGGCCCCCGAGCCGCCGCTTCTGCGCCTGCAGGAGGCGGCCCGCCGCCGCGCCCGGATGAACGCCTGGTGCGACGGCCTCCGGAAAGGAGCCGGTTCCCCATGAAGTGCCCACGCTGCAGCGTCCCCCTGCCCTCCGAGAACGAGTCCGTCTGCCTGGTCTGCGGCTACCAGTTCGGCCTGTCCTCGCGCCACGAAACCTCGATCGAGATCGAGATCGAGTCCACCCCGCGGCGGGTCGAGGCCGCCCTGGCCACCGAGGCCGCCCGTGACGACGAGCCGGACTCCCCGTTCGAGAAGAAGCCCCGCGGCCTGCGCTCGGTGAGCCCCAGCCCGGTCTTCGTCGGGCGCGCCGACGACCTGGCCCGGCTGCGCGAGGAGCTCAGCCGCGTCAACGTCAACCGGCGCCTCTCCTTCGTGACCGTCCACGGCCCCGCCGGCATCGGCAAGACCCGCCTCCTCGAGGAGTTCGGCCGCCAGGTCGCCGCCGAGGGCCAGGTCCACGTCCTGCTGGGCTCCCCCCGCGGCCAGCTGGCCACGCCCTACGCCGGTGTGATCGATGCGCTGGCCCGCTTCTTCGAGCTGGACTTCGCCGACAACGACGCCGAGACGGTGTGCGCCAAGTTCGAGGAGAGCTTAAAGCGCTACCTCCAGGGCGCCCAGCTCACCGAGTCCGCCCACCTGTTCACCCAGTTCCTGGGTCACGAGCTCGAGGGCAGCCCGGTGCTCGAGTCGCTGTTGCGCGTGCCCTCCCAGCTCGAGCTGCGCGTGTTCATCGCGCTGCGCCGCATCCTGGGCCTGATGGCCGAGGACAAGGTCCTGCTGCTGATCATGGACGCCGTGGACGTGAGCGAGCCCGAGACCGTCAACCTGATCAACTACCTCGCCGCCGGGCTCGAGCGCCTGCCGGTGCTGATCCTCACCGGCGGCCGCGACAACCTGTTCACGCGGTACCCGCAGTGGGCGTCGGGCGAGTACGCCACCTTGCGCCTGCGCCTGCCGGTGCTGGGCTCCGCCGAGGCCGAGGCCCTCCTCGGGAACCTCCTGCCCAGCGTCGAGAAGATCCCCAAGGCCGTGGCCAACCACGTGCAGGAGCACATGGACCGCAGCCCGCGGGCCATCGAGGAGCTGGCCCGCCTGCTCATCGAGTCCGAGGTGATCGACGTCGCCAGCACGCCCTGGAAGTTCCGGCTGTCCATGCTCGCCACCACCGAGCTGCCGTACACCCTCGAGGGCATCCTGCGGGCCCGCATCTACCTGCTGCCCGACGGCGACCACGACATCCTCAACCGCGCGGCCACCTTCGGCGAGACCTTCTGGCAGGACGGCGTGGTCTCGCTCATCCGCCGGTCGATCTACGCCGACGACATGAAGACCGACCACGACGGCCCGTCCCTGGACTCGATCACGCGCTCGGGCGAGTTCACGGTGAACCTGGTCGCCCACAGCCTCGAGCGGCACGTGGTGCGCGGCTTCATCGAGGCGGTCCCCGTGAGCCAGCTGCCCGGCGAGCGGCAGTTCCGGTTCAAGTACCCGCCGATCTGGAACATCGTCTACGACTCCACCAAGGAGCAGCAGAAGAAGATCTTCCACTACCAGGCCGCCGAGTGGCTGCAGTTGCACCTGCTCGATCCCACCCCCGAGCTCCTCGAGGAGGTGGGCCGACACCTCGAGCTCGCCGGCGTCCCCGAGAAGGCCGCGCTGGCCTACCAGAAGGCCGCCGACCTCGCCCGCACCGTGTTCCTCAACGACAAGGCCATCCGCCTGTACATCCAGGCCCTGTCGGTGCAGAACCCGCAGCAGGTCAGCCTGCGCATCCAGATGTGGCACGACCTGGGCAACGTCTACGAGACCAAGGGCCAGTTCGACCGCGCGCTCTCCTGCTACGAGAAGATGCTGCGGCTCTCCTGGGTCATGGCGTCCCGGGCCAAGGGCGGCGTGGCGTTCAACAAGATGGGACGCCTGTACCGGCAGCAGGGCAAGCTCAGCCTGGCCCTCGAGTACCTCAAGCGCGGGCTCAACCTGTTCGAGGCCGCCGGCGACCTGCGCGGCGTGGCGTCCTCCCACGACGACCTGGGCACCGTGCTGTACGCCCTGGGCGACTTCGACGAGGCCATGCGCGCCTGCGGCGAGGCCCTCGAGATCCGCCGCCGCCTGGGCGACGCCCGCTCCATCGCGGTCGTGCTCACCAACATCGGCTTCATCGAGATCGACAAGGGCCTGTTCAACGAGGCCGCCTCGTGCTTCAACGAGGCTTTGGCGATCAACCGCGGCCTGGGCGACCAGTCCGGCGTGTGCCGCACCCTCAACAGCCTGGGCATTTTGCACTTCCACCAGGGCCAGCTCGAGGAGGCCGTCGAGGACTGGCAGCGCGGCCTTGCGATCGCGCAGAACATCGGCTACGGCCCGCTCGAGGCCAAGCTGCAGAACAACCTGGGCGAGGTGCTCATGCGCATGGGCAAGTTCCAGGAGTCCCGCAAGCGCCTGGAGCGCGCCATCGAGCTCTCCTCGGACATGCACGAGAAGCGCGTGGAGTACGACGCCAAGCGCAACATGGGCCTGGTGCTGCAGAAGCTCGGCCAGAACGAGGAGGCCATGGACTTCGCCATGGAGGCCCTCGCGCTGGCCAAGGAACTCGACATCCTCGAGTTCAAGGCCCGCGCCGCCATCACCATCGCCGAGATCTGCTCATCCACCGCCTTCTCGGCGGGTGACCCCGAGAGCGCGGCGCGCCAGATGGAGGAGACCATCGGCCACTTCCAGCAGGGCATCGACCTGTTCAAGATGCTCAAGCTCGAGCGCGAGATCGCCATCAGCCTGAAGCGCTACGCCGAGTTCCTCATCGAGGCCGGCCGCGACAAGGAAGCCCTGGCCGCCCTCAAGGAGAGCCGCGAGATCCTCGGCCGCCTGGGTATGAAGGAGCTCGAAGAGGTCAAGAAGCTGCTGGCGACCCTCGACGAAGCCGCGAAGAACTGACGAACCCGCAACCGAAAACCGGAAACCGCGATGCACATCCTGGATGAACTCCGACAACGCCGCCTGATCCACGACACCACCGACGAGGCCGCCCTGCGCGCGCACCTCGACCAGAACGCGCCGGTCACCTTCTACGTCGGCTTCGATCCCACGTCCGACAGCCTGCACGTGGGCAGCCTGCTGCCGATCATCACCATGGCCCGCCTCCAGCGCGCCGGACACCGCCCGGTCATCGTCGTGGGCGGCGCCACCGGCATGATCGGCGACCCCTCGGGCAAGAGCGCCGAGCGCCAGCTCCTCGACGAGGCCGTCCTGGCCCGCAACGTGGCGGGCATCCGCGCCCAGCTGCGGGCCATGCTCGACCTCGACGACCCCCGCCTGGGCGCGCTGACCCGCAACAACGCGGACTGGCTCGGCGGCCTCGGGCTGGTCTCCTTTCTGCGCGACGTGGGCAAGCACTTCTCCGTGAACGCCATGATCGCCCGCGAGAGCGTGAAGATGCGCCTGGAGAACCGCGAGCAGGGGATCTCGTACACCGAGTTCTCGTACCAGCTGCTGCAGGCCTATGACTTCCTGCACCTGCACCGTACCGACGGCGTCACGCTGCAGGTGGGCGGCTCGGACCAGTGGGGGAACATCACCGCGGGCTCGGACCTGATCCGGCGCCTCACCGGGCACACGGTCCACGGGCTCACCGTCCCCCTGCTCACGACCTCGGCGGGCACCAAGTTCGGCAAGACCGAGGCCGGCACGGTGTGGCTGGATCCGAAGCGCACCAGCCCGTACCAGTTCTACCAGTTCTGGCTGCGCACCGAGGACGCCGACGTGCTCCGTCTGCTGCGCTTCTTCACCTTCGTGCCCCTCGAGGAAATCGACGCCCTCGAGGCCACCCATCGGGAGAAGCCCGAGCTGCGCGCCGCCCACACCCGCCTGGCCGAGGAGATGACCCGCCTGGTCCACGGCCCCGCCGGCCTCGAGGCCGCCCTGCGCGGGACCCGCGTGTTCTTCGGCGGGGGCCTCGACGACGTGGGCGAGGACGAGCTCGCCGGCATCTTCGCCGACGTCCCCTCGTACACGCTCCCGGCCGCCGCCCTCGGGGACGGCCTGCCGCTGGCGGACCTGTGCGCGCTGTCGGGCTTCTCCAAGTCCAAGGGCGAGGCCCGGCGGCTGGTGGAGTCCGGCGGGATCTCGGTCAACCAGGTGAAGGTGACCGCCAAGGACCGCGCGATCACGGCGGACGACTTCCGGTTCGGCCGCATCCTCGTGCTACGCTCGGGCAAGCGGAACTATCACCTGATCCTCCTGGACCGGGGGTGATCCCATGCCGTTCCTGTTCGCCTGGCTGCTGTTCGCCACCCCCCAGGGCATCGTCACCGGCGCCGTGGTCCCGCCGGCCTACCTGCCGCTGTACCAGGCCGCCGCCGACTTCTCCGCGGGGCAGGACGTCCTGGCCTTCGCCCACCTGCAGCCGCTGCTCGCGCCCCTGACCCCGGGGCCCGACGGCGCCCTCCCGGCCGAGCCGCCCGAGCGCGCCGCCGCCCGGATGCTGCTGGCCGTGCACCACGCCTGCAACAGTCGCCTCGACCGCGCCCGCGGCTTCTGGGGCGCCTTTTCCACGACTGACCAGGACCGGCTCGCCGCCGTCTTCCTGGGCAAGCGGGTGATCGCCCTGCGCTCGTCCCCGGCAGGCGGCGCGGGCGGGACCGCCGCCGATCCCCTCTGGAGCCAGGTGGACGGCGTGCTCGGCGTCTACACCCGCTGCGCGCCCGCCGGGCTGCTGTTCTTCGCCGACCACCTCCACACCAGCCCGGACGCGTCCGCCGCCGTGCGCCAGGCCCTGGTCGAGTGGCTGCCGTCCCTGTTCACCGGGGATCCGGTGCCTGACCCCGCAGCCTACACCGGCATCGCCGCCTACTTCGCCCTGGCCGCCAAACGCCTGCGCCACCACTGGCTCTCGGAGCCTTTCTCCGACGCCGAAATCGAGCAGTTCGAGAAGCTCGCCGCCCGCTACGGCTTCCACCACCCCTACGCCTCGGGCACGCCCTGGCGCGTGAGCGCGCTGGTGCCCCTCACCGGCGCCTGGAGCCCGCTGGGCCTGCAGATGATCCAAGCCCTCGCCGCAGCGAGGGCCGAGCTGCCCGCCCTCGAGATCCTGGTGCACAACACCCAGTCGTCCCCCGCCGTCGCCCTCCAGCTGCTCCAGGAGGAGATCCTGCTCAAGGACCGGCCCCTGGTGGTCATCCTGCCCCCGGATCCCGACAGCGCGAAGGTGGTCCTCGCCGCGGGCGCCGACGCCCTGTTCCTCTCGCCGGGGGACGGCGCCGAGCTCCCCGCGCTCCCCAACGCGTTCTTCGCCGCCCCCACCCGCCGGGCCCGCGTGGAGGCCCTGGTGGCCCAGGCCCTCTCCCAGAAGGCCACGCGCCTGGGCGTGCTGGCCCCGGACACCCCCGCCGGCCGCGAGCTGGCCGCCGCCGCCGCCGCCGCGATCACCCGCGGCCGGGGCACGGTGGCCTTCTCGGCGACCTACGATCCGGCCAAACTGCCCGCGAAGCTCTCCCTGCCCAACCTCGCCGCCGCCCAGGGCGTGATCATCCCCGACGCCGCCGAGCGCGTGGCCGCCCTGGCCCGCCGCCTCGCCGTGGCGGGCGCCTTCCCGGCGCCGCTGGACGCGCGGGGCAAGGGATTTTTGCTGCTGGCCACCGCCGAGGCCCTGTCCCCGGCCATCGTCTCGCAGCACGCGCGGTACCTGGCGGGGGCCATCTTTGCGCCCGGCTATTATTCCGGCGCCCCCGACCCCGACTTCGACACCATGAACGTGTATTTTTCGCGCCTGAAGGCCCCTGTCGTGCTCTCGGCGGCCTCCGAGACCTACGGGTGGGTGAAGTCCCTCCCCGTGGCCGCGGTGCGCTCGGCGGGCTCCCGGGCCCTGTTGCGCGAGCTCGTCGCCGGCCAGAGCCTGGGCCCCGGCCTGGGCCGCGCCTTCGACACCAACGGCCGCACCCTGCGCCCGCCGCGCCTGTACCGGTTCGCCGGCGGCCAGATGACGAAACTGTGACCCCATGGCCCTGATCCAGCTGCGCGGCGTGCGCTACTCCTTCGGCGGCCACGCCCTCCTCGACGGCGTCGATCTCCAGATCGAGCGCGGCGAGCGCGTCGCCCTGCTGGGCGTCAACGGCTCGGGCAAATCCACCCTGCTCAGGATCCTCGCGGGCGAGCTCCTCCCCGACGTCGGCGAGCTCGCCGTGGAGCCCGGGCTGCGCATCGCCTCGCTGCCCCAGGAGGTCCCCTCGGGCCTGGGCGGCACCCTGCGCGAGGTCGTGCAGGGGATCGTCCGGCGCGCCCGCCGCCTCCCGGACGTGGTGCCCCTTCAGGACGAGGACGAACAGGCCGTGCGCGAGACCCTCTCGCGGATGTCCCTGGACCCCGACGCCAACGTGGCCACGCTCTCGGGGGGCGCCCGGCGCCGCGTGCTTTTGGCCGGCGCCCTGGCCGCCCGCCCGGATCTGCTGATCCTCGACGAGCCCACGAACCACCTGGACGTGGACGCCGTCCTGTGGCTGGAGCAGTACCTGCAGCGCGCCATCAAGACGCTGATCCTGGTCACCCACGACCGCGCCTTCCTCGAGCGGGTGGGCACCCGCTTCCTGGATCTCGACCGCGGCCGGATCACCTCGTGGCCGGGGAACTGGGCCCTGTACCAGGAGAAGAAGGCCGCCGCGCTGGCCGTCGAGCGCGTGCAGGTGGAGAAGTTCGACCGCCTCCTCGAGCGCGAGGAGGCCTGGATGCGCAAGGGCATCCGCGCCCGGCGCACCCGCAACGAGGGCCGCGTGCTGCGCCTGATCGAGCTGCGCCGCGAGCGCGCCGCCCTGCGGGACCAGACCGGAACCGTGCAACTGCGCATCGAGCAGGCTCAGAAGTCCGGCCGCCTGGTGCTCGAGGCCGTCGGGCTCGGCTTCTCGTACCCCGGCCGGCCCATCGTGCGCGACTTCTCCACGGTGGTCGCCCGGGGGGACCGCATCGGCGTCGTGGGCCCCAACGGGTGCGGCAAGACGACGCTGCTGCGGCTGCTGCTGGGGGACCTGGCCGACCGGGGACGGTCGGGCGACGTGGGAACGTCGGCCGACCGGGGACCCACCTCCGGCGAAGTCGCCCCGCTCTCTCCCCACGAGGGCCGCGTGCGCCGGGGCGTGAACCTCCAGCTCCAGTTCTTCGACCAACTGCGCGACCAGCTCGACCCCGACCGCACCCTGCGCGACATGGTCGCCGACGGCCGCGAGTTCCTCGAGATCGGCGGCGTGAAGCGCCACGTGGTGGGTTACCTGCGCGACTTCCTGTTCACCGACGACCAGCTCGACACCCCCGTGGGCGTGCTCTCGGGGGGCGAGCGCAACCGCCTGCTGCTGGCCCGCCTCTTCGCGCGGCCCTCCAACGTGCTCGTGATGGACGAGCCCACCAACGACCTGGACATGGACACCCTCGAGCTCCTCGAGGACCTGCTCTCGGAGTACCCGGGCACCGTGATCGTCGTCTCCCACGACCGCCGCTTCCTGGACAACGTGGTGACCTCGTGCTGGCGCTTCGCCGGCGACGGCCTCGTCGAGGAGCACGTGGGCGGCTGGTCGGATCTGCCGCCGCTGCCGGTGAAGGCCGAGCCGAAGAAAGACCCCGCAAAGCCCCGCGAGCTCGCCTTGCCCAAGGAGAAACCCCGCAAGCGCACCTTCGCCGAGGCCCGGGAGCTCGCCGGCATGGAGGAGCGCGTCGCCGCCCTCGAGGCCGAGAAGGAGACGATCGTCGCCACCCTCTCGGACCCGGAGTTCTACAAGCGCGACGCCGCCGGCGCCGCCCGCCTCAACGCCCGCCTGCAGGCGATCGACGCCGAGCTCGAGGCCGCCTGGGAACGGTGGTCCTTCCTCGACGCGTTGCCGGAAAAATAGAAGAGATCGGAGCCGACCCATGAAGACCGCCTTGCTCGTTGTTTCCATCCTCTCCCTCGTACTTGGCGCCTGCGGCTCCAAGGAGGAAACCAAGGGCCAGGCCGCCGACCCGGGCGCCAAGGGGAGCGACCCGGGCGCCAAGGCCAAGGCCGCCGATCCGACCGAGGAAGACCCGTTCGCGTTCATCGACTTCCAGGCGCTCAAGCGCACGGTGATCCAGGAGACGGTGGACGGCATCGCGTTCACCGTCGAGCTCCCCGAGCACCGGCTGTACAAGAAGGAGATCAAGAAGGGCGACGGCACCTTCCCCGGGTACGTGACCTGGCAACTGGGGTTCCGCGACGGGCCGGGCTTCACCGTGCAGCCGGTGGACTTCCCGGCCTCGGCCGAGTCGCTCAAGGACGGTCTGCACGGGCGCGGGCAGACCGTGACCCTGGTCGAGGCCCTCCCCGACGGCGGGCTCCTCCAGGTCGTCGACGAGGACACGAAGAAATATTTCCAGGTCACGGTGTATCGCAAGAACGCGGCCGGCCAGGGCGCCCGCTTTTCCGTCTCGGAGCGCCGCCGGGATCCCATCCCCGGCTACGACGCCGAGAAGGCCTGGGCCATCACCGTGGCGAAGTCCTTCACGCTGCGGTGACCCTCGTTCCCGCCTGATGCGATCCCTCGGACACAACCAAAACATGCAATTGGACGCATCCAAAAATTGCAATTGGACGAAACCGGCCGAGCTCCCCGACCGGGTCATCCTCGACGAGATCCAGCGGGTGCCGGGGTTGTTCACCTCGATCAAGGTGGCGGTCGATGCCAGGCGCCGGCCCGGCCGCTTTCTCCTGACCGGCTCGGCCAGCTGCTCGAGACCTTCGTCCTCCAGGAGCTTCGGCGTCAGGCGAGCTGGAGTGACACGGGCGTCACGTTCTTCCACTACCGGGACAAGGATCAGGTCGAGGTGGACCTGGTGCTCGAGGCGGGTCCGAAGCTGGCCGGTCTGGTCCGGTGAAACCAGGTCTCCGCGTAGACGGGACAGTGCCGCGACAAGTGACCCGAAGACGGGGCGCCAAGTGACCGGAATGTTCCAGTCAAGTGAGTCAGATCCCAATCCCGATTTCGATTTCGATTTCGATTTCGACCTGATAGTGGTTGTCAGTGGGTCTTGATCGGCCCTCTCACGGGGCGAGAATGACGCCACTGGAAGCGGGGATCGAGAGCGTGAGCGTGCCGTCGCCGGCGACCGAGAAGGTGGCCGCGCTCAGGTGGTCGCCCAGGATCGTGCCCGCGGTGAGCCCGAGGGCGGACACGTCGATGGCGACGACCTGGGGGGTGCCCAGGCGGGTGAGGCCCACGATGGCGACGTCCCCGGTGGCAGCAATGTGGCGGGCGAAGACCAGGGTGTCCTCGGTGACGTGCAGGGAGACATAGTTCCCGTGGTGGAGCGCGGCGAGCTCGCGGCGGGCCGTGCCGAGCCGGCGGATGTAGTCGAGGGTCGCCGCCTCGTCGGCGGTGAGGTCCGCGCCGTCGCGCCACATCCGACGGTTGTTGGGATCGGCCCCGCCCCACTGGCCGTACTCGTCGCCGTAATATAAAAGCGGCGCCCCGGGGAGGCCCAGGAGCCAGGTCATCCCCACCCGCAGGCGGCGATGGGGCTCGGCGTCCGAGGGCGCGACGGCCAGGTTGGTCCACTGGTTCCCGGGGATGGAGCGGTCGTGGGCGCCGTCTTGCCCGCGGTAGTCGGCCATGGAGACGAACCGCGAGGTGTCGTGGCTGCCCAGGTAGGGGGTCATCACCGCGCCGTCGGGCCACTTCGAGAGCCCGTGTTGCAGCCAGTAGTCGGCGTGGAGCATGCCGCTGTCCCCGTAGGCGAAGGTGCGGTAGGAGACCCCGTGGTAGAGCACGAAGTCGAACTGCCCGTCGAGCCCGTGGGGGCCGATGTACTTGGCGATGGTGCCGTAGTTCTCGTCGTTGCAGGGGTCGGCGCAGTCGCTCCAGCCCATGGCCGTCTCGCCCATCAGGAAGTACCGCGTGCCGGCGGCCTCGAAGGTCTCGCGCACCGCGGCGGCGAGGTTGCGCGTGGCGATCTCCTCCACGTGCTTGACGGCGTCGACGCGCAGGCCGTCCAGGTCCAATTCGTCGAGCCACCACACGGCGTCGTCGACGAATTGGGCGTTGGCCTCGGGCACGGTGTGGTCGACGTCGGGCATGTAGGCGGTGAACATGCAGTCGAGGGCGTGGGAGGTCCAGTCACAGCCGGCCGTGCCGCACACGCACCCGGTGCGGAACCACTCCGGGTGGGCCAGGTTGTACTCGTGGTCCTCGTGGACGTGGTTGATCACGAAGTCCTGCAGGATGCGGATGCCGTGGGCGTGGGCGGCCACGACCAGCGCCCGCAACGCGGCCTCGCCGCCTAAGCGCGGATCGACCTCACGGGCCTTGACGGGCCAGTAGCCGTGGTACCCGGTGACCAGGTGGACGCCGTCCGAGGCGAGGTAGGCGCCGTCGGGGTTCGTCTGGAAGGGGGTGAGCCAGATGGCCCGCACGCCGAGGGCGTCGAGGGTGCCGTCCTCGATGCGGGCGGTGAGACCCTGAAGGTCGCCGCCGTGCCAGTCCCCCGCGGGCGCGGCGCCGGACGTGGGACCGGGGTTGTTGGCGGGCTCGCCGTCGACGAAGCGGTCGGTCATCACCATGTAGACCAGCGCCCCGTCCCAGGAGAACGGCGTCGCTTCGATCCAGAAGATCAGGCGCCGGGGCTCGCCCAGCCTGCCGCTCACGGTGCGCGGCCGCAGGGTGACCCGGTACTTGCCCGGCGCGAGGTCGGCGAGCGCGAGGGTGAGGTCGCCGGCCGCGTTCACGGTGATTTCCCCGGCGGTGAGGTCGCGGGTGACGAAGTCTTTGGTCAGGGTGGCCTCGTACCCCGCCGGATCGGGGCCGCTGCCCTCGAGGCCGTCTACGAAGGAGAGTTGCGCGGTGAAGCCGCCGGAAGCGCCGTCCCAGGTGGTGGAACGTTCGTCCACCCGCAAAGACGGGAGGCCGCAGTCGGGGACGAGCACGGCCGAGTTCTCGACGCCGCCCACGTACTTGCGCCGCACCTGGCCCGGGTCCAGGCACCAGGCGTTCCCGGAGCCGTCTTCGGCGCACCCGGGGAGGCCGCCGCTCTGGATGAACAGTTTGTAGGCGTTGAGGCCCACCGGGAGCTCCACGGTGGCGGTGTAGCGGCCCTGGGCGTCGGGCCCCGTCATCTGGGGGGCGGTGGCGGTGTCGAAGCCCTGCCACTCGCCGGGGATGCGGACGCCGCCGATGGCGACGCCGGGGGTGAAGGTGAAGGTCGTGGGGCAGCGCAGCACGCAGGCGGGGGTGCCGCCCACGACGGCGCAGGCGGGCGACGAGCCGGCGCAGGGACTGGCGCTCCACTCGGTGCAGCCCGAGGCGCCGGTGACGCAGGTCTCCAGCGCGGTCCCCGCGGTGTCGCAGCGCGTCTCGTCGAGCGTGCAGGCGTCGGTGCAGCCCGTGGTGCAGCCCGTGGTGACCAGCGAGCACCCGGCGTCGCAGGCGAGCGCGCCGCCGGTGAAGCCCTGGCCCAGGGTCAGGCAGGTGGATCCGCCCAGGTCGTCGCCGTCGCACGCCTCCCCCGTCTCTCGCACGTCGTTGCCGCACACCGCGTTGTTCGTGTTGTTGACGTTGTTGACGTTGTCGTTGTTGGTCTTCGGGTCGTCGTCGCAGGCGCCCGCGACGACGGACAGCAGAAGAATGGCGGCGAACAGCGGACGAAAAACCTGGGATTTCATGTGAGACTCCTTCTTCCGGCGCGGCGACCGTCACGAACACCCGCGGCCGTCGCCGACCTCGGACCTCACCATATCAGGTGTCCGCCCCTCGCGCCACCGGTTGACGAATCCTACGGATTCGTAGGCAGAACCGTCGCCGGTTCTGCATGTCACCATTTTTTGAACACGAAGAACACCGCCAGGATGATCAGGCCGAAGCCCACCAGGTGGTTCCAGCGCAGGCTCTCCTTCAGGTAGGCCACCGAGAAGACCGAGAAGACCAGGAGCGTGATGACCTCCTGCATGGTCTTGAGCTCGGCGGCGTTGAAGCGGCCGTGGCCCATGCGGTTGGCGGGCACCTGCAGGCAGTACTCGAAGAAGGCGATGCCCCAGCTCACCAGGATCACCAGCATCAGCGGGTGGTGCTTGTACTTCAGGTGCCCGTACCAGGCGAAGGTCATGAACACGTTGGAGGCGACGAGCAGGGCGACGGTCCACATGGAGACCTCCGGAGATCAGGGGAGCTCCACCCCGAAGCGGGCGAGCAGGTCCACCAGCGACATCAGCGGCAGGCCGACGATGGCCTGGGGATCGGCGCCCACCACCGAGGCGAACAGCGCGATGCCGGTGCGCTCGATCTTGTAGGCGCCGGCGCAGTCCACCGGGTTGTCCCGGGCGACGTAGCGGGCGATGGCCTCGTCCGAGAGCGGGCGCATGGTCATCACGTGCACGTCCAGGCGGCGCTCGAGGCGGACGCCGTCGGTGACGGCCACGGCCGTGAGGAGCCGGTGGGTGCGCCCGGCCATGGCGGCGAGCTGGGCGCGGGCGCGCTCGGGGGTGCCGGGCTTGTGGAGGATCGCGCCGTAGAGCTCGGCCACCTGGTCCGCGGCGATCACGAGGGCGCCGGGGAACCGGTCGGAGACGGCGCGGGCCTTCTGCTCGCACAGGCGCAGCACCAGGGACTCGGGGGCCTCGCCGTTGAGCGGCGTCTCGTCGATGGCGGGGTCCTCGCAGGCGAACGGGAGCCCCAGCCGCTCGAGGGCCTCTCTCTTGTACCGGGACGCTGAAGCCAGGATCAGAAGCATCTCCATCGATCTTTCAGGGCACGAACGTGCCCGGACCGGTGCAGCCCACGAAGACCGCTCCCTCGAAGGCCTATCGCGGCCTGAGACGGGCGTCAGCCCGCCACCTGAGGGCACGAACGTGCCCGGAAAATCACCCGCCGCCGACCACCGCGATGAGCACGCCCGCGGCGATGGCCGAGCCGAGCACGCCGGCCACGTTGGGGCCCATGGCGTGCATCAGCAGGTAGTTGTTCGGGTCGGTCTCGCGGCCGACCTTCTGGGAGACACGGGCGGCCATGGGCACCGCTGAGACGCCGGCGGAGCCGATCAGCGGGTTCACCTTGCCGCCGGACCACCAGTTCATGAGCTTGCCGAAGAGCACGCCCGCGGAGGTGCCGACGGAAAAGGCAATGAGGCCCAGCACGACGATCTTGATCGTCTTCACGTTGATGAACGTGTCCGCGTTCATGGTGGCGCCCACGCACAGGCCCAGCAGGATGGTCACGATGTTGATCAACTCGTTGGCGGCCGTCTTGGACAGGCGGTCCACCACGCCGACCTCCTTGAACAGGTTGCCGAACATGAGCATGCCCACCAGGGGGGCGGCGTCCGGGATCAGGATGATGGTGACCAGGGTGACCATGATCGGGAAGATGATCTTCGCGCGCTTGCTCACCGGGCGCAGCTGCTCCATGCGGATCGCGCGCTCCTTCTTCGTGGTCAAAAGGCGCATGATCGGGGGCTGGATGATGGGCACCAGCGCCATGTACGAGTACGCGGCCACCGCGATGGGACCCAGAAGGTGCGGGGCCAGCTTGGTGGTGGTGAAGATGGCCGTGGGGCCGTCGGCGCCGCCGATGATGCCGATGGAGGCCGCCTCGTTCATGGGGAAGCCCAGGGCCACCGCGCCGATGAGGGTGCCGAAGATGCCGAACTGGGCGGCCGCGCCCAGGAAGATCGTCTTGGGGTTGGCGATCAGCGGCCCGAAGTCGGTCATGGCCCCCACGCCCATGAATATGAGCAGTGGAAAGAGCCCGGACTTGATGCCCCAGAAGTAGACGACGTACACCACCCCCCAGGAGTTCAGGTCCGACGGCACGAAGGGCTTGGTCAGATCCGGATGGGCCATGACGTCGGCGATGGGCACGTTGGTGAGGATCACGCCCATGGCGATGGGGATCAGCAACAGCGGCTCGAAGCCCCGCACGATGCCCAGGTACAGCAGGATCAGGGCGACGCTCAGCATGGCCACATGACCCCACGTGAGGTTCATGAAGCCCATGGACTGGATGACTTGTTCTACGCCATGCATGGCAGACCTCCTATTCGATCACCATCAGGGGCGCGTCGGAATCCACACCCTGTCCCTCCTTGACCAGGATCTGACGGACCACCCCGCCGAACGGGGCGGTGATCTCGTTCTCCATCTTCATGGCTTCGAGGATCAGGACCTTCTGGTTGGGCTCCACGCGGTCGCCCACCTTCACCAGGATCTTGAAGACGGTGCCCTGCAGCGGGCTGGGCAGCGGGCGTCCACCGGCGGGGCCGGCGGGAGCCGGGGCCGCCGCGGAGGCCGAAGGAGCGGGCATCGCCACGGGCGCCGCACCGGCGGCCAGCGGGGCCACGTCGACCGTGAACACGCGGCCGTTGACCTGCACCTGGTAACGCCCGGGGCCGGCCGGCGACGGGGACGTCGCGGGAGCGGGCGCAGACGCCGGAGCGGCCGCAGTCTCGATCTTCACGCCCGGCATGGGCTCGGCCTCGGCCGTGCCCGAGAGCAGCTTGGCGGCGACCTCGGGGTAGAGCGCGAGGGAGATCTCGTCCTCGGGCTTCTTGATTAAATCTTTATACTTCGTGCGAATCTCGGGCAGCTCGGGCTTGAGGTGATCGCCCGGGCGGCCGTCGATCATCGGCTCGTCGCCGATGATCATCTTGCGGATGTCCGCGGAGATGGGGGCCGGGGTGCGGCCGTACATGCCGCGCACGTACTCCTTGGTCTCCTTGGTGATCATCTTATAGCGCTCGCCGGCGATGACGTTCATCACCGCCTGGGTGCCCACGATCTGGCTGGTGGGCGTCACCAGGGGCGGGTACCCCATGTCGGTGCGCACGCGGGGCACCTCGAGGAGCACGTCCTCGTAGCGGTCGAGCTTCTTCTGCTTCTCGAGCTGGCTGACCAGGTTCGAGAGCATGCCGCCCGGGATCTGGTAGATCAGCACGTCCACGTCCACCCGCTCGGAGATCGGGCTGACCATGGAGTCGTATTTCTTGCGGACGTCCTTGAACACGGCGGTGAGCGGCTTGAAGGCGGCCGGATCCATGCCGGTGTCGTGGGGGGTGCCGGCGAAGCCGAACACCACGCTCTCGGTGGGGGGCTGCGACGTGCCGCCGGAGAACGGCGACAGCGCGCAGTCCACCACGTCGGCGCCCGCGGCGGCGGCGGCGTAGTAGGTCATCTGGGCCAGGCCCGAGGTGCAGTGGGTGTGCACCTGCACGGGGAGCGCGACCTCCTTCTTCAGGCGCGACACCAGGCTGGTGCAGGCGGCCGGATCCAGCAGGCCGGCCATGTCCTTGATGCAGATCGAGTGGCACCCGAGCGCCTTGAGCTCGCCGGCGAACTTCACGAACGCGTCCTCGGTGTGCACCGGCGACAGCGTGTACGAGATGGTCCCCTGGACGTGCTTGCCCGTCTTCACGGCGGCGCGGATGGCCTGCTCCATGTTGCGGGTGTCGTTGAGCGCGTCGAAGATGCGGAAGATGTCGATGCCGTTCTTGGCGGCGAGCTCGACGAAGCGGTCGACCACGTCGTCGGCGTAGTGGCGGTAGCCCACCAGGTTCTGGCCGCGCAGCAGCATCTGGAGCTTGGTCTTCTTCACGGCTTTGCGGATGGTCCGCAGCCGCTCCCAGGGATCCTCGGCGAGGAACCGCATGCAGGAATCGAACGTGGCGCCGCCCCACACCTCCAGGCTGTGGTAGCCCATCTGATCGAGCAACTCGAGGGCGGGGATCATGTCCTCGAGGCGCAGGCGGGTGGCGATGAGGGACTGGTGGGCGTCCCGCAGGATGGTCTCGGTAATCTTCACCATGATTTACGACTCCTTCTTGACCGGGTTGATCCGGGTTTGAAACGTTTCAGGGGCCATGCCGGTGTGATGGGATATGGCCGCGTGGATGGCGGCCTCCTCCTCGGGGGTGATCCCGGAGTCCGCGGGCGCGGCGGGGCTCCAGGACGGGGCCGCGACCGGCGTCTCCGGGGTCGCGAAGCGCCGCTCCAGGAAGCCCAGCGCCACGATGCTGCCGTAGGTCAGCGCGAGCACGATGAAGACGATGCTCATTCCCAAACCAGTGAGTACGAATGCCTGTGACATCGTTCAACCTCCTTCGTTCACCGGCTCCGGGGAGCCGATCACCATTTCATGGAAACAATCCCCGGCCTGCACCCGCACGACGCGGTCGTCGGTCTGCACGCACAGCGAGAAGTCGGGGCCGAAGTCCACGGCCAGCCCGCTGACGAGCTCCCCGCCCGGCACGAGCACCGACACGCGCCTGCCCAGGGTGTGGCTCGACTCCTTCATGGCCGCGCGCAGGCCGGGCTCCTGCGCGGCGTGCACGTCTCCGGCCGCGAGCACCACGACCGCGAGGTCCCGGGCCAGCGGCTCCATCTCCAGGTCGGACACGTCGCAACACTCCGAGAGGGAGGTGGGCAGAAACGCCAGCCGGTCGGGCACCGCCGGCGTCGTGTTCACGTTGATCCCCAGCCCGGCGACCACCGCCAGCCGGCCCCTCGGGGCGCGCACCAGCTCCAGGAGCAGCCCGCCGAGCTTGCGGTCCCCGATCAGCCAGTCGTTGGGCCACTTGATCCGGACCTCGACCCCGAAGCGCTCCTGCAGGTGACGCGCCACCGCGAGCCCGATGGACGGGCCGATCAGGTGCAGAAGCGGCGGCTCCCCCACGGGGATGGCCACCGAGAGGTACAGACCGCCGGCCGGCGAGCGCCACACGTTGTCCCCCCGTCCGCGCCCGGCGGTCTGCTCGCCGGCGGCCACGGCGCCGGGGAGACACCGGTCATCCTGGACCCACGCCTTGAGGACGGCACTGGTGGAGTCCGTGACGGGGTAGTAGGAGAAGGGGTGCGGCCACGCGAGCATGGGAGTGAGGGCGACAGGGACCCGCGAACTTCATCAGGATGGGAGGGTCCCCGGGCGCTGCGAACTTAGAACAAAACCAGAGATTTGCAAGGGCTTTCTTGGGGTCGGTTTCACATCTCGAAGCGGCGCCGGATCCAGTCCGCGAAGCGGTCGCAGGCCGTCTCGTCGGCCAGCGGCAGGGCGAAGTCGTCGGCGTAGAGCACCACCCGGTCCGAGGTGCGCTTGACCATGAGCAGGATCCGGGCCTCCCCGCCGGCGGTGATCACGCGGCCACCGACCTCCATGTAGGGGGTGGGCGATGGCCCCACCGGTTCGCGTCCGTCCTGCAGCCGCACGCCGGGCATGGCCGTGAGGTGGCGGATGAAGCACTGCTCCGCGGCCAGGGTGTCGGTGTCGAAGGGAACCTCGCCCCCCTCAAAGCCGGTGAACAGGATCCGGCCGGAGAACGACTCGAGCTCGGCGCCCAGGGGCGGCGGTCTCCACGCCTCCTGCCGCTCCCACAGGGGACGGGCGAGGAGGCCGGCGGCCAGGAGCACGAGCGCGGCGAACAGGGCGAGCTCGAACCGGCGCCAGGCGCGCTTCGCCGGGGGTGTGGGGGCCAGCGGCGCCTTGTAAGGGACGGGGCCGGACACCCGCAGGCGGGCGCCGTTCTCCAGGGTGGAGCGCACCGGCAGCAGCACCTGGTCCGGATCCCCGTGGAGCGCGTGGAGCATCCAGGTGATGTCTCCGCGGTCCAAGCGGGAACGGGCCCTCTCCCGGGCCAGGGTCAGCACCTCGCCCAGGCTCTTGCCCGAGGCCAGATCCTCGTAGAAGCCGGCCGACATCTCGACGGCCGAGCGGTCGGGCACGTCCATGAGCGTCGAGATCACCGCCTGCACGCCCGCGGCCCGCAGCGCGCGGGGCCAGGTGGCGGCGGCGGCCGGATCCGTGGAGAGCCCGGGGCACGCGTTGGAGTACACCAGCCGCACGCGGCAGCCCCCGAAGAAGCAGGCGGCCATCTCGGACACGCCGAAGGTGCCGTTCTTCAGTTGCCAGGCCGGAGAGGGCCCGTCCGGGCCCGTTACCGAGCGCATGTGTCCCACGTAGTGCACCACGGCGTGCTGGTTGAAGTTCTTGATCAACTCCTCGATGGTGGGGTTCACCATCAGGCGGGCCGCGTAGGCCTGCTCGCGGTCCAGCGCCCGCACCAGGCGGCGCGCCTCCGGCAGGGCCCCGGGCAGATCCCGGTCGGGGTCCGAGACCACCACGAGCATCCGCACGGGCCGCGCCGGCTCCCGAAGGGCGGGGGCCGCGAGCGGACGATCCACCCGTCCGATGGAGAAGCGGCGACACCAGAAGTCGTCGCCGTCGTGCAGCCACTCCCAGGGCAGATCCTGCAGCGCGGGATCGACCTGGAGGGACAGGAAACCGTCGGCGCTTCGCAGCCGGGCGGCCACCTCCGGGGGCAGGACCAGGCCGGAGAGCGCCCGGGACAGGGCCTCGAACTGGCCGGGGGCGTCGGGCCCCGGGTCCCCGTGGACCCTGCGGTGGGCGAGGCTGCGCAGTTCATCGCACAGGGACCGGGCCCGGGCCTCGGGCCGGTCGGCGATCCACGGTCCCTCCCCGGCCCCGGGGAACCGGAAGTGCAGTTTTCCATCGAGGAGCTGGACCTGGAGCCTCATGGCAGCCCGGGGAACCGGCACTCCGGCTGCGTCAGCCGCCCGGTGTGAAGATCCAGGCGGGCGTCGGACCCGCAGGCGAAGGCGAGGTTGCGCGGGCCGTGCCCAGCCGGAAAGCCGGAGACCAGCGGGAGGCCGGGCGCGAACCGGCAACAGGTGGCCAGCAGGAGCCCGAGGTCGAACGCGGGACACTCTGTGAACTCGCCGAACACGAGGGCGGCCGCGCGGGCCAGGTCGGTGGCGGCGAAGAGCTGCCAGAGGAGCCGGTCCAGCCGGTACGGGGCCTCCCGGACCTCCTCGAGCAGGACGATGCGACCGGCGAACGACGCGCTCCAGGGCGTCCCCGCGGCCGAGGCCGCCACCGTCAGGTTCGCGCCGGCCAGCGAGCCCTCTACGAACGCCTCGGGGGGGTCCCCGTGGAGGGTCAGGGAGACGTCCAGCGGCGCGAGCCGGCCCGTGGTCAGCAGTCGGGAGAAGCGCTCCAGGTGCTCCGGCGGGAGCAAGGGGAGTTGGGTCACGTTGGGTCCCGAGACCGACGGGACCTCGGCGGCCTGCCACAGGAAATGCAGCGCGGTGACGTCCGAGAACCCCACGAGGGGCTTCGGGTGTTCCCGCAGGGTGGCGAGCACGCGGTCCCGGTCCAGGCGCAGGGCCCCGTGGCCGCCGCGGGCGGCGACGAGGACCCCCACCTCC
>Ga0302247_1001130_pt1 | contig 21584 bp, 18 predicted proteins | sample AAG_UR_Ile_MG_FD_193529 | JGI IMG/M metagenome (GOLD analysis project Ga0302247, IMG submission 193529) | Enriched activated sludge microbial communities from anaerobic digester in WTTP, New Holstein, Wisconsin, United States - AAG_UR_Ile | ecosystem: Engineered > Bioreactor > Anaerobic >...
CGGTGGCCTTCGACATCATGACCCACAGCCAGGACACGGTCCTGCACGACTACCTGAACATCATCATCACCGACCTCCGCAAGGCGGGAATCAAGGCCACCCTGCAGATCGTGGACTTCAACGTGGTGGCCCAGAAGCTTCTGAACACCCACGACTGGGACTCCTGGCTCGCGGGCCTCGGCTTTCCCACCTTTCCGGAGCAGTGGTACAATGTCTGGCGGTCCGACGGGAACCTCCACTACTGGAACCCGAAACAGAAGACCCCCTCCCGGGAATGGGAGAGACGGATCGACGACATCTACGGGAAGCTCATTTACACCTACGACGAAGACCGGGTGCAGGCGCTGTACGACGAGTTCCAGCGCACCCTGCTGGATGAGATGGTCATCGTCCCCATATTCCGGCGCTACACCTTCGCGGCGGTCTACGACCGCTGGGGCAACATCAACTGGGATGTCCGCCGGGCCATCGGGGACGGCTTCCGGCGGATCTATCTGAAGTGAAGGGCTTCATGGGCGGAATCGGCGCATTTTTCCGGCGGCATCCCCTTCTCGTCTTCATCCTCCGGCGGGCGGCGGCCATGGTTCCCATTCTTCTGGTGACCATCTTCTTCTTCTTTTTCTTCATGAGTCTGGCCCCGGGGGACTTCTTCTCCGCCTACTACCAGAACCCGGAGATCGACCCCAAACTCATCGACCATTACCGGCGGGAGTTCGGCCTGGACCAGCCATTCTACCTGCAGTTTCTGCACTGGCTCCGGAAGGTCCTGCTCCAGGGGGACCTGGGGATGTCCTTCTCCTACCGCCAGCCCATCCTGAAGCTCATCGGCTCCCGGATCTGGAACACGGTTTTCCTGAATCTCTTCTCCCTCCTTTTCTCCTTCGCCGCCGCCTACCCCATCGCCTTCTACTTCGCCTACAGGCCCCGGCGGGGGCTGGAGCGGGCGGTGAATCTGGTCACCCTGGTCCTGTATTCCGCTCCCTCCTTTTTTCTGGCCCTGCTGGGCCTCCTCTTCGCCGCGGGGACCGGACTCTTTCCCCTGGGGGGAGCCACCAGCGTGGGCTACGATTCCCTGGGCTTCCTGGGCCGGGTCTCGGACCGCCTCCACCACATGCTGCTGCCGGTCCTGGTGGGCTTCATCGGCGGCATCGCCGGCTCCATCCGCAGCATGAAGGTCCTGCTGCAGGAGGAGTTCCGCAAGCCCTACATCATGGCGGTTACCGCCCGGGGGATCGGCGGCCCCGGGGTGGTCAAGCATGCCTTCCGGAACGCCCTGATCCCCTTCATCACCGGGATGTCGGACATTCTGGCGGGGCTCATCTCCGGTTCCCTCTTCGTGGAGATCATCTTCGGCTACCCCGGTCTGGGACGCCTGATGTACGAGGCCACCCTGCGCCAGGACTACTACCTGGTGCTGACCAACATGATCGTCGGGGACATCCTGGTTCTGGGGGGGATACTGCTGTCCGACATCCTGCTGGCCGCGGCCGATCCGAGGGTGCGGATAAAATGACGCTCTTCGCCGGAACCCCTTTCGAGATTCCCTATCTCAAGTTCAAACGGAACAGACTGGGAGTGGCCAGCCTGCTCCTGCTGGCGGCCCTGTACGCCGCCATCCCCTTCGAGGGCTTCATCTCCCCCTACGGGCCCAACACCAAGTTCAAGAACAAATCCTATCATCCCCCCCACAAGATCCACTTCTTCCATCAGGGGCGCTTCGTCGGACCCTATGTCCACGAGTATGAGCTCTGGAACCCCATCTTCAAGGAGTACCGGGTGGACCGGAAGACCCTGGTCCCCATCGGTTTTTTCGTCAAAGGGGAGCCTTACAGAATCCTTTTTCTGATCCCCGCGGAGCGCCGCCTCTTCGGGGGCCGGGACGGCAGGCCCGTCTTCCTGCTGGGGACGGACAACCTGGGGCGGGACATCCTCTCCCGCATCGTCCACGGGGCCAAGATCTCCCTGACCATCGGCTTCGTGGGGATCATCCTGGCCGTCCTGGGGGGGATCCTCATCGGAGGCTTCTCCGGCTACGTGGGGGGTCTTACGGACTGGTTCATCATGCGGGCCTCGGAGATCGTCATTCTGCTCCCCACCTTCTACTTCTTCCTTTTTTTGCGCTCCGTCATGCCTTCGGACATCTCCCCGGGGCGGAAGTTCTTCTACATAACCGCCATCCTGGCCATCCCCAGCTGGGCCGGCAGCGTCCGGGGCATCCGGAACTGGGTCCTGTCGCTGAAGAACGCCGATTTCGTCACCGCCGCCGTCCTGGCCGGGGCGCCCCGGACGGCCGTCCTGCTGCGCCACATCATCCCCCAGATCAGGAACATCCTTATCCTGAACATCACCCTGAGCGTTCCCGGGGTCATCCTGGGGGAGGCGGGCCTGAGTTTCCTGAACCTGGGCATCACCGAGCCCTCGGTGAGCTGGGGCATGCTGATGAACGGCGCCATGGACATCAATGTCCTGATCCGCTACCCCTGGCTGCTTTTCCCCGCGGGGATCATCATCCTGACGGTGTTCTCCTTCTTCGCCTTCGGCTACGCCCTGAAGGACGCCCTGGATCCGAAGGCATGAGGAGGGGCGGCATGAAGGGCCTGCGGGGTGCGGGAAGTCTGAACGGCCGGGGTGAAGCCGGCGGCGCCGCCGGCGTAGACGGGGCGGGCGTCGTGGGCGCCCCTCCGGGTTCGGCCCTTCTGGAGGTGGCCGACCTCTCCACCTGGTTCGATCTGGTGAGCCACCGGCTCCGGGCGGTGGAGAAGGTGTCCTTCTCCCTGCAGCGGAACGAAATCCTGGCCATCGCCGGGGAGTCGGGGAGCGGAAAAAGCGTCACCATCCTCTCCATCCTGCGGCTCATCCGGCCTCCGGGAAAGATCGGCGGGGACTCCCGGGTCCTCTTTCAGGGCCGGAACCTTCTGGCCCTGGATGAAAAAACCCTGAACCGGATCCGGGGCCGTCATGTGTCCATGATCTTCCAGGAGCCCTCCGCCTCCTTCAACCCCCTCTTCACCGTGGGGGCCCAGATCGCCGAGGTCCTCCGGGTCCATCAGAACCTTCCCAAAAAGGCCGCCCTGGCCCGGGCGGAGGAGCTGCTGGACCGGGTGGGGATCCCCAACCCGGACCGGCGGGTCCGGGACTTTCCCTTCCAGCTCTCCGGGGGGATGCTGCAGCGGGCCATGATCGCCACCGCCATCGCCTGCTCCCCGGAGGTGCTGCTGGCGGACGAACCCACCACCGCCCTGGACCCCACCACCCAGATCCGGATCCTGGAACTGCTGAAGGAGATGAGCGCCCGGTCCCGGATGGGGATGATCTTCGTCACCCACGACCTGGAACTTCTGCGGGGCTTCGCGGACCGTATCCTGGTCATGTACGCCGGAAGGGTCTTCGAAACCGCCCCCGCCGGGCGGATCCTGGAGGCGCCCCTCCACCCCTACACGGCGGACCTCCTGGCGGCGGTTCCCCGGCCGGGGGTCTTCAAGGACACCGGGAGGCTCCATTCCATCCGGGGCCGGGTCCCCGACCCGGGGGCCCTGCCCGCGGGCTGCGCCTACCACCCCCGCTGCTCCCGAGCCTTCGAGCCCTGCTTCCGGGAGGAGCCGCCCCTCTTCGAAAAACACGATGCCCGGGTGAGGTGCTGGCTCCATGGATAAGACCGCCCGATCCGGAACCGGGTCCCCCTTCATCAGGGTCCGGGGCCTCACCAAACGATACCCCCTGAAAACGGGCCTCTTCTCCACCTCCCGGGAGGTGGTGCATGCCGTGAGCGACCTGTCCCTGGAGATCCCCCGGAGTATGACCCTGGGGCTGGTGGGGGAATCGGGCTGCGGGAAGACCACCACCGGGAGACTGCTGCTGCGGGTCATCGAACCCGACGCGGGGGAGTTCAGCTTCGGGGAGGTGTCCGATGTTTTCGCCCTGGACAGGGAGGGGCTGTCCCACCTCAGGAAAAAGATGCAGTACATCTTCCAGGACCCCTACGGGTCCCTGAACCCCAAGATGCAGGTCCGGGACATCGTGACGGAGCCCCTGCGGTACGGCGGGGGCCTGTCGTCCCGGGACCTGGACCGACGGGCGGGGGAGCTTCTGGAGCGGGTGGGACTCTCCCCGGGGGACAGCCGGAAATACCCCCACGAGTTCTCCGGCGGGCAGCGCCAGAGGCTGAGCATAGCCCGGGCCATATCCAGCGCCCCCTCCTTCATCGTCTGCGACGAGCCGGTCTCCTCCCTGGATGTATCGATCCAGTCCCAGATACTGAATCTCCTCCTGGACATCCAGCGGGACCTGGGCATCTCCTATCTCTTCATCGCCCACAACCTGGCGGTGGTGTTCTACCTCAGCGACCTGGTGTCGGTGATGTACGCCGGCCGGATCGTCGAGTCCGGGCCCTCCCGGGCCATCTACGACCAGGCGCTGCACCCCTATACCCGGCTTCTCCTGGAGGCCATGCCCGGGAGGGGCGCTCCGGGCGCCGCCCGGACAGCGGACACCGGAGAAGTTCCCAGCCTCATCCACCTGCCCCGGGGCTGCGCCTTTTACCCCCGCTGTCCCCTGCGGGGGGAGATCTGCCGGGAAGGAGTTCCGCCGCTGGAGGAGAAACGTCCCGGCCGCCGGGCGGCCTGCTTCATGACCGGGTGATACGCCCGAGTCGGGGGCATCTTCCTCCCATGGCATTCCCGTCCCCGAAGAGCCTTTTTCACGGCAAAAAGACCGATTTTTCTTCCGTTTTGCGTTATCTTCATCTATAATTGCGTAAAAATCGCCGGATCGGCGAATGAAAATGCAGGAGGAAAGAAATGGCAGGAAAGTTCGAGATCTACAAGGATAAGTCCGGAAAGTTCCGCTTCCGGCTGAAATCCGGCAACGGCCAGATCATCGCCACAGGGGAGGGCTACGAAACCAAACGCAGCTGTCTGAACGGCATCGAATCCATCAAGAAGAACGCCCCCGACGCGGAGATCATCGAAGTGGAATGAGCCCCGCCGGGCGATAGCGAAGACAAACCCCCGGGATTTTCTTCCCGGGGGTTTTTTTTGCCGGAGCTGCGCCGGACGACCGGAGCGGAGGGGAGGCGGGTTTCGGCTCCGGGAGCCGTTTTCGCGCCCGCTTCGAAAACCCGCCGCCGGAACCCGGCAGCTTACCGCACCGGAATCCGGTCCTCGTGAAAAACCCGCGGGATATCGGACTGCCGGTACCCCTCCAGAAAATCGGCGAGCCTTCCGGCGGCGTCCTTCAGGGTGGGAACATCGGGCAGGAAGACCACCCGGAAGTGGTCGGGCTCGGGCCAGTTGAACCCCGTCCCCGCCACGACCAGCATCTTTTTTTCCAGAAGAAGGTCGTAGACGAATCTCTGGTCGTCCCGGATGTTGAACCGGGCCGTATCGATCTTGGGGAAGCAGTACAGGGCGCCCTTGGGCCGGGTCACGGAGATTCCGGGGATCCGGGACAGGAGGTCCACCACCGTGTCCCGCTGCTCCCGGAGCCTCCCTCCGGGAAGGACCAGATCGTTGATGCTCTGGTAGCCCCCCAGGGCGGTCTGGATGGCGAACTGGGCGGGCACGTTGGAGCAGAGCCGCATGTTGGAGAGAAGGTCCAGCCCCTCCCGATAATCCTTGGCCAGATTTTTGCGCCCGCTCAGGACCATCCAGCCCGCCCGGAAGCCCGCGGCCCGGTAGGACTTGGAAAGACCGTTCATGGTGATGCAGAACGCATCGTCCGACAGGGACGCTATGGAGGTGTGCTCCACCCCGTCGTAGAGGATCTTGTCGTAGATCTCGTCGGCGAAGATGATGAGGTTGTTCTCCACCGCCAGATCGTGGATCTGCTGCAGCACCTCCCGGGGATAGACGCTGCCCGTGGGATTGTTGGGGTTGATGACCACGATGCCCCGGGTCTGGGGGGAGATCTTCTCCCGGATGTCCCGGATGTCCGGAACCCAGTCGGACTCCTCGTCGCACATGTAATGCACCGCCGTGCCCCCGGACAGATTCACCGCCGCGGTCCAGAGCGGGTAGTCCGGTGACGGGATGAGGATCTCGCTCCCCGAGTCCAAAAGACCCTGCAGGGCCATGACGATGAGTTCGCTGACCCCGTTGCCGATGTAGATGTCCTCCACCCCCACTCCGGGAATGTTCTTCTGCTGGCAGTACTGCATCACCGCCTTCCGGGCGGGAAAGAGCCCCTTGCTGTCGGAATAGCCCTGGGCGTTGGGCAGATTCAGAATCATATCGTGCAGGATTTCGTCGGGGGCGTTGAAGCCGAAGGGCGCGGGGTTGCCGATGTTGAGTTTGAGAATCCGGTACCCCTCCTCCTCCATCCGCTTCGCCTTCTGCATCACCGGTCCCCGGATGTCGTAGCAGACGTTGTCCAATTTGCTCGATTTCCTGATTTCCCTGTCCATCATCCCTTTACCCCCCCCGGGACCGCGGCGGCGTCGGCGTAGAGCCAGTCGGCGGCGCGGCGCACCAGTTTTATCAGTACCAGAACCTCCAGGTTCTCCTTGGATTTTTCGATCAACCTGTCCCAGTCCCCGGAGGAGCGTCCGGCCCGGAGCTTCTTCCGCCCCTCCCGGACCAGCTCCGCGTTTTCCGAACCCGGGAGCCCGTCCAGCAGGAAAAGCGCCAGGGAGGCGACGATCGGGTCCGCCGCGGAAGGGGCCAGCTTTTGCAGGACCTCCTCTGCCCCGGTCATATCCCGCCGGGAGGCCCGGCAGAAGGCCAGACTCCAGAGAACCCAGTCCTTCTTGCGCAGTCCCGGACTCCGGGCGAGCTCGGCGAAATGGGCCTCTCCCGCGGGGTCGTTGCGCATCAGATAGGGAAGCCCCAGCTCGAGACCGAAGGCGGCGTGACGACGGGACCCCCGCTCCCGCAGAAGGGCCTCCAGCCGGGCCAGCCCTTCCATGTCGGCAAGAATGAAGTACGTATTGATGAGAATCCGCAGGCGCAGAGAGGAAAGCCCTCCGCCCCGCTGCAGCCGCCCTTCCAGATAGTCCCGGATCCCCCGCCAGTCCTCCGCCTCCAGCAGTGAATGGAGTCTCCACCGGGACAGAAAAAACAGGTTGAAAGCGACGAAAACCAGCAGGAAGGCGAGGACCAGAAAAAGGTTCCGCCCCCAGAAATCCAGGATCTGCCCCCGTCCGAGGATGAAAAGGGGCATAAAAAAAACGACCGCGAAGGAAGCGAGAAGCAGAAGGTTGAAAACGACGAATATGGTCTTAATTTTCAATCTTTTTTTTCCTATAATATGATAAGAGTGTAATGAAAACGAAAACGGCGGTCAACGGGACAGGCTCATGAACAAAATTCCCATTTCCGAACTCACGGCGAACACCTATTTCTCTTCGCCGGTCTGGCTGGATGAAAAATTCATTCTGTTGGCCCAGTCCGTTCCGGTCACCCCTGCCCTGATCGGCAGGCTGCGCCAATGGGGTTTCCCCCATGTCCTTTCCCAGGGAACCCCGGACCACTCGGCGCCGATCAGGTCCTCCATCAACACCGATGCCGAAGCGATGACCCTGCATCACGATCTGAAAGAGCAGGAAAACATCAGGCAAGCCGCCGAATATTTCCAGGAGCTTTTATCCTTCACCGAAAGAACCTTCACCAACTTCGTGACGAAAAGCTCCCTCTCGATCCAATCCGTGGGCGACGCGGCAAAGGAGCTCATCGACAAGACGCGGTCTCTGCGCAATTACATTCTGCGCCTGACGGATATAAAATCGGATGAAAAGAATTACATCATTGTCCAATCAGTGAAAACCGCCATCCTGTCCGTGGCCATGGGAATCATGCTGAAGATTCCGGTCCACAAACTCATCGAACTGGGGATGGCCGCCCTGCTCCACGAGATCGGTCTTATCCGGCTCCCCCCCCATCTGTACATGTCCTCCCGGGTCCTGTCGAAGGAGGAGAAAAGGACCATCAGCGCCCACTCCGTTCTGGGGTTCAAAATCCTCAAATCCTTCTCCTTCCCCATTCCGGTCTGCACCGCCGTGTTGAACCACCGGGAGCATCTGGACGGCAGCGGCTACCCCCGGGGCCTGAAGGGGGAGAGCATCTCCCAGTTCGCCATGATCATCGGCATCGCCAGCTCCTATTCCGCCCTGACTTCCCAACGCCCCTTCCGTCCCGCCATGGACCCGCACATGGCCATAAGGTCCCTGCTGAAGGAACGGGGCACGCGGTACGACGAGACGGTCCTGAAGTCTCTGGTCTATTGTCTTTCGATATACCCCCTGGGAAGCCATGTGCTCCTGGCCAACAGCGCCATGGGCATGGTGGTGGAGACCAGCCCGGAAAACCCCAAGACTCCCACCGTGAAGATCCTCGTTCAGGGGGGGAGCCGGCTCAAGGATCCGGTCCTGATAAAAAGCGACGAGACGGAAAACCGCATTCTCCGGCCCCTGACGCCGCAGGAGATTCGGCAGCTGCACCCGGCCACCGCCTCCGATTGACAACCCGGGACTTTCGCGATAGCTTTTATTAAATGAACGACGTCATCATCACTCTCCCGTCGGGGGAAAGTCTGGCCCTTCCTTATGGCACGGAAGTGCTGGGCCTCCTGCAGAAAACTCCGATGTCCCGGGGTTGCGGTTCCACAGTGGCGGCGCTGGTCAACAATGAACTGGTCAGCCTCTCCTACAAGCTGAAGCACAACGCCGTTCTGATCCCCGTTTCCCTGGAAGACCCGGCGGGGCAGACGGTATACAAGAGGTCCCTCTGCTTCCTTCTTACCATAGCCGCCCGCAGACTTTTCCCGGAACGGAAGCTCGTCATCGGACACGCCCTGGGGGACGGATATTTCTACCATTTCAGCGGAATGGAGGAAACACCGGCGGGGGATATCGAAAAACTGGCCGCCGAAATGGCCGAACTCGCCGGGAACAATCTGCCCATCACCCGAACCGTGGTGGCCTACCACGAGGCGGTGGAATACTTCCGCGACCACGGCCAGGACGCGGTGGTGGACCTTCTGGAGTACCGGAACGAGAGCAAAATTCCCCTGTACCGCTGCGGCGATTACATGGATCTGGCCCACAATCCTCTGGCTCCCTGCACGGGCATCCTGAAACATTTCCAGCTCAGGCCCTATGCCCCGGGCTTCGTTCTGCGCTTCCCCGTGCCCGCCGGGGGTTCGGGATTTGGGGAGTTCCGGGACAGCCCCCTCCTTTTTTCGATTTATCGGGAGTACAAGCACTGGGGGAAGGTCCTGAACGTGTCCTCCGTGGGAAGACTGAACAGGATTAGCGCCACCCGGGAAATCCGGGAGTTCATCCGGGTCGCCGAGGCGCTGCAGAGCAAAAAGATCGCCCACATCGCCGACCTGATCGGGAAACGGCGGGAGAAGGTGAAGATCGTCCTCATCGCCGGTCCTTCTTCCTCGGGCAAAACCACCTTCGCAAAAAGACTGTCCATCGAACTCACCGTCCTGGGCTTCGTGCCCCGGATGTTGTCCATTGATGATTATTTCGTTCCCCGGGAATTCACCCCCCGGGACCCGGAAGGCAACTACGATTTCGAGGCCCTGGAAGCCATCGATGTGGAACTTCTGAACCGGCACCTCCTGGAGCTTTTCCAGCATCGGGAAATAGACCTTCCGGTTTTCGATTTCAAGACCGGGGCCCGGAAACCCAACGGCGGGAAGCTCCACCTCCCGCCCAACGGTATCCTCCTCATGGAGGGCATCCACGGGCTGAACGACCGGCTGACTCCGCTGGTGGAGTCGGACAAAAAATACAAGATATATGTCAGCGCCCTGACCCAGCTGAACCTGGACGACCACAACCGGATTTCCACCACCGACAACCGGCTCATCCGGCGGATAGTCCGGGACTTCCAGTTCCGCGGGCATTCCGCCGCGACGACGCTGGCCATGTGGCCCTCGGTGCGTCGGGGGGAGGACAAAAACATCTTCCCCTTCCAGGACACCGCCGACGCGGCCTTCAACTCGGCCCTGGATTACGAGCTGGGTGTGCTGAAGACCATTGCCGAACCCATGCTCCGCACCGTGAAACCGGACAACCCCAATTACTACGAAGCGGTGCGGCTGCAGTCCTTCATCGGCAACTTCCTTCCCATTCCGGTGAAGTTCGTGCCGGAGACATCGATTCTGCGCGAATTCGTCGGGGATTCGGGTTTCAAGTATTGATCCCCCCGGCTCGGGGAAACCCGGGAAAGAGTTCCTCCCAGTTCCCCTTCAGGGTTTCCCGGCTCAGAAGGTTTCCCAGCAGACGCAGAAACTCCCTCCGGGGAATGTTCCTCCCCCCCAGGCCGGCCACGTGACGGGTCTCCACCTGGCTGTCGATGAGACCGAAGCCCCTCTCCCGCAGGGCGGCCCCGAAAAGGATGAAGGCCGCCTTGGACGCGTTGGGCGCCGCCGAGAACATGGATTCGCCGAAAAAAACCCCGCCCAGCGAGATGCCGTAAAGGCCGCCGCAGAGTTCCCCGTCCCGGTAGACCTCCACCGAATGGGCGTAGCCCAGCCGATGCAGAGCCTCATAGGCCCGGATCATGTCCCGGGTGATCCAGGTCCCGCTCTGGTCGGGCCGGCGGGCGGCGGCGCAGGCTTCGATGACCTCCCCGAACCGGCGGTCCAGGGAATAGGAGAAGGGCTCTTTCCGGAGGAGCTTCCGCATCGAGGCGGAGACCCGGACCTCATCGGGGAACACGACGAAACGGGGGTCGGGGCTCCACCAGAGAATGGGCTCGCCCCGGGAAAACCAGGGGAAGATGCCCTGCCGATAGGCGGACAGAAGCATCCCCGGCGAAAGATTTCCCCCGACGGCGACAATCCCCGACGGATCCGCCGTCACCGGATCGGGGAAGCTGAAATGATCGTTTTCCGACAGGACGGGAAGCCCCGCCCCCCGCTTCCGCCTATTCATCCCCGGAGGGCGTTTCCGCGGGGGTGGGGTGGATGTGGATCTCCCCGTCCCGCAGCGAGACCCGGGCGGATCCGCCGCGGGCCAGGTCTCCGAAAAGAACCAGTTCGATGAAGGGGTCCTTGACCTTCTCCTCCACCACCCGGGCCACGTTCCGGGCGCCGAACTCCCGGGAAAAACCCAGATCCAGGAGATGGTCCACCGCCGGATCCTCCACCTCCAGAAGGATGTTTTTCTCCGCCAGCCGGCTCCGGAAGGCATCGATCTCCTTCAGGACGATGTCCCGCACCACCGGGCGGTCCAGATTGCCGAAGACCACCACCTTGTCCAGCCGGTTCCGGAACTCGGGGCTGAAGATCCTCTCCACCGCGTCGGAGATGGCGGCCTTTCCCACAGCCTGATCGCCGAAACCGATGAGGGGCCGTCCGATGTCCCGGGCGCCGGCGTTGGAGGTCATGATGAGGATGACATTGCGGAAATCCGCCTTTTTTCCCGAGTTGTCGGTGATGGTGGCGTAATCCATGGCCTGGAGCAGAACGTTGAAGATATCCCCGTGGGCCTTTTCGATTTCGTCCAGCAGCAGCACCGCGTGGGGCGACCGGCGGATGGCCTCCGAAAGGAGCCCCCCCTCCTCGTAGCCCACGTAGCCCGGGGGCGACCCGATGAGGCGGGAGACGGTGTGCTTCTCCTGGTATTCGCTCATGTCGAAACGCAGGAGCTCCACGCCCAGAATCTCCGCCAGACTCCGGGCCAGCTCGGTTTTTCCCACCCCGGTGGGACCCACGAAGAGGAAGGAGGCGATGGGCTTGTCGGGGCTCCGGAAGCCCGCCCGGGACCGTTTCACCGCATCCACCACCGCCCTGATGCTGTCGTCCTGGCCGAAGATCCGCTTTTTCAGCTCCGGGAGGAGGTTTCTGAGCCGGTCCCTCTCGGAGAAGGAGACGCTGCGCTCCGGGACCTTGGCGATCCGGGCCACCACCTTTTCGATGTCCGTCTCGGTGATCTCGTAGGGCTCCGCCTCCTGACCCTCCCGATAGCGGTGCATCCTGACCCAGGCCCCCGCCTCGTCCACCACATCGATGGCCTTGTCGGGGAGGAATCGGTCATGGATGACCTTCGCCGCCAGATCCGCCGCCGCCCGGAGGGCCCCGTCGCTGTACCGCACCGAATGGTAGGACTCGTACTTGTCCTTCAAACCCTGCAGTATCCCCACCGTTTCATCCACCGAGGGCTCCAGCACCTCGATCTTCTGGAATCGCCGGGACAGGGCCCGGTCCTTGTCGAAGAACTTCCGGTACTCTTCGAAGGTGGTGGAGCCGATGCAGCGGAGCTTTCCCGACTGGAGGGCGGGCTTGAGCAGGTTGGCGGCGTCCATGGAGCCTCCGGAAACCGCCCCGGCGCCCACCAGAGTGTGGATCTCGTCCACAAAAAGGATGATTTTCTCCTCCTGCAGCAGCCGGGCTATGACGGCCTTCATCCTCTCTTCGAAATCCCCCCGGTACCGGGTCCCGGCGATGAGGGCCCCCATGTCCAGAGCGAAGATCCGGTAGCCTTTCAGGATGTCCGGAACCCGGCCCTGGACAATCCGGGAGGCCAGCCCCTCGGTGATGGCGGTCTTCCCCACCCCGGGCTCCCCCACATGGATGGGGTTGTTCTTGAGCCGCCGCACCAGGACCTGGATGGTCCGCTCCACCAGATCGTCCCGGCCGATGAGAGGCTCCAGCTTCCCTTCCGCCGCCAGGGCCGTCAGCTCGGTGGTGAACTTCCGGAGAACGTCCTTTTTCCGGAGCCTGGCCTCCTCCGGGGTTTTCTCCTCCCCCTCCGCCTCCAGGCCTTCCCCGTCATCCCCGTCGGGATTCCCGGAGTCGCCCCCGACGCTTTCGTTCTCCCTTTCCTCCTGGTAGGAGCCGTGGGACACGATTTCCAGCAGATGGAGCCGGGTGAGCCCGTGTTTTTTCAATAAAAAGGAGCCGTAGGACTTGTCCTCGTCAAATATGGACACCAGCACGTCCCCCATATCCACTTCCGGCTTGCTGGCGAACTGGGTATGCAGGACCGCCCGCTCGATGACATTCTGGAAGGCCACCGACCGGATCGGCTCCCGGCGATTCACCTTGGGCATCTTGTCCTGCAGATAAAGCCCCATCTCCTCCCGCAGAGCGTCGGGCTCGATGCCGCACTCCTCCAGAATGCTTCTGGCTCCGTTGAAGTGCAGCGACGCGAAGAGGATGTGCTCGGAGGTCAGATATTCGTGCTTGCGCTGCTTCGCTTCGTTATATGCCGCGTTCAGAACGTCCTGCAGTTCCTGATTGATCATCATCTTTTTCTACGCCTTCTCCACCGTGCATTTGAGGGGGAAGTCCTGGGAGGCGGCGATTTCCCGCACCTGACCGGCCTTGGTGGCGGCGATGTCGTAGGTGTAGACCCCGACACTTCCCTTCCCCTGGCGGTGGACATCCAGCATGATCTTCGTGGCCTCCGAGGCGGTCTTATGGAACACCACCATGATGACGCTGACGACGAACTCCTGGGTCGTATAGTGGTCGTTGTGCATCACCACCCGGAACATGTCCGGCTCTTTCAGTTCGACCCGCCGCTTTTCGTCCAGGTCGGTCCCATCCCGGAACCTCGTATCTTCCTTCCCGGCCACCTCTTTCCCCCTTCCTGATATATATAGTATGAAAAATCCCCATCCGCGGCAACAGCGCTTGACCGAAAACCGGCGCTTGACCTTCCCCCCCGGGGACCCGTAATCTGGGGCCCCAGAAGGGGGACATCCATGCGCTCCACCGTCGCTCTTGCCGCCTGCGATTCCTACGAGGACGAAACCGTCCTGTCCGCCATGCGGAAGCTCCTCTGCCTGCTGGGGGGGGCCGGAGCCTTCGCCCGGGAGGGAGAAAAGATACTGCTGAAACCCAACCTGCTGGCGGCCCGGACCCCGGAACGGGCGGTGACCACCCACCCCTCGGTCTTCGAGGCCGCCGCCCGTCTGCTCGCCGAAACCGGGGCCCGGCTTTCCTACGGCGATTCACCGGGGACCGAAGGCCTGCGGCTGGTGGCCCGGAAAGCCGGCCTCTCCCCCCGGGCGGAGAGGCTGGGGATCCCCGAGGGGGACTTCCACACCGCCGTCAACCTGGACTTTCCCGCCGGCCGTTTCGAAAAGAGCTTTCCCGTCGCCCAGGCGGCGGCGGAGGCGGACGGAATCATCAGCCTCTGTAAAATGAAGACCCACGGGCTCACCCGGATAACCGGGGCGGTGAAAAACACCTTCGGCTGCGTGGCGGGCTTCGAAAAGGCCCGGTTTCATCTGCGCTTTCCCAATGCGCGGCGCTTCGCCGGCATGCTGACGGACCTGAACCTTCTGCTGAAACCCCGGCTCTACATCATGGACGGGGTGGTGGCCATGGAGGGGGAGGGGCCTTCCAGCGGCGACCCCGTGCGGATGGGGCTGCTTCTGGCCTCCCGGGACCCGGTGGCCCTGGACGCGGTGTTCTGCCGGCTGGTGGCCCTGGACCCCGGCTTCGTCCCCACCATCACCGAAGGGGCCGCCTCCGGCCTGGGGGTTTTCCGGGACGGGGAGATCGAAATCCTGGGAGATCCGCCGGAGAGATTCCGAAACCCCGCATTCCGGGTCACGCGCATGCCCGCCGCGGGAGATGCCACCCTCCAGGCCCTGCGACCGGTGCGCAACCTGCTCATTCCCCGGCCGGTCATTCATGAGGAGGCCTGCCGGAAATGCGGGATCTGCGTAAAAGCCTGTCCGGTGGCGCCGAAAAAAGCCCTCTCCTTTCCGGGGGGGAACGAAAAAAGAACCCCCGTCTACGATTACAGTCTATGCATCCGGTGCTACATCTGCCACGAGATGTGCCCCCACCGGGCCATAAGGATCCGCACTCCCCTCTTAGGACGGGTCGTTTCCCGGCTCCTCCGGAAGGCCCCGGAGCACATGCCCTGACAGGACCTTTTTCCGCCGGAACTTCCGCACATAGCCGCAGCTCGGGGGCAGATAGCGGGAGAAACGCGCGTGGAAGATGGTCATCCGGCGGCAGTCGGGGCAGAGCCGAAAACGGTCCCGGTAGATGAGGCAGAGCCGGGTCTCCGGGTCCAGGTGCTCGCAGGGGGAGGAGAGATTCACCACCAGTTCCCCGGAGCGGGACAGGGTCCTCTCGTAGCAGCAGATCCCGCAGCGCCGGCATATGCCGTCCCACCGGGCTCCCCAGCTCCGCAGGATCTCCCGGAAGAGGCGAAGGGGCCGAATGTCCGACAGGGCCATATCTTAGAACTCCAGGGGCCCGAAGTAGCCGGATTCGTCCCGGCCGCTCCTGCGGACCAGGAAGGCCTCCACCTCCACGGGGATAAAGGCCCGCCCGAAATCCGTCGGGCTGGAGGAGCGGTACTCCAGAACATAGGTCCCGTCGGGCTGGGCGGACAGGTCCTCCGCCAGGGAAGTCAGGCCCGGGGGGGCGAAGTATCGGATGGAGCGGCCGCCGGTTTCCCGGGCCAGAAACTCCAGCTCCGGAGTCCCTCCGGAGTCGGAGAGATAGACCGGATAGAAGGCCACGGAGTTGTTTTTCATGTAGTCCGCGGTCTCCTGGAGTCCGTAGCGCCGGAACGCGGTCCCGGGCAGGGTTCCGGAGGAGAGAAAGAGGATGGCTTTCCGGTTCCGGGAGACCGCCAGCTCCGAGACCGCCAGCCGGATGCCCAGGTCGAAGGCCCAGTCCGGGCCGTAGCTGCCGTCGGTGTCCGCGGCTGCCCGGGCCATCACCGCCGGAGGGTCTTCGGGCCGGGAAACCACCGTCGGAGCCGCTCCGGGGGACACGACCCGGAAGATTCCCGCCTTCCCCATTCTGTCCCAGGCTTCCCGGGCGGCCTTTTCGACCACGGAGCGCTTCGCCGCCATCTCCGGCGACCGGTCCGGCAGCAGGGCGATGTCGAAAGAGGCGGATTTGTGCGCGGCAAACCGCAGGTCCACCCTTTCGACCCGGACCCTCCTCTCGGAAACGATGAAGTTATCCGCCCCCAGGCCGACCACCGGGTCGCCGTAGCGGTTCGTCACATGGACCTCGAGGGTGATCTTGGGGAACTCCCGGGCTTCGATGCCCCGGACCATGACGGTCAGGCCGGCATGCATCCCCGTGAGTTCGGACAGAACGTGCACCACTCCGGCGTCGAAGTCCGGCGCCAGCAGGTTGCCGTTGGCGTCCCGGTCCGCGGACAGCACCCGTTTGGCGATTCCGCCGAAATCGGTGAGAAGGGACAGGCTGTCCTCCTCCAGGCCGTAGCGGTACAGACGCTGCCCGTCGGATATCAGGAAATCCCCCTCCGGAAGCCGCCTCATGCCTTCGAAGGACTCAAGGCGGCCCTGCAGCAGCGTGGCGAGGTGATTGCCGCTGGAATCGAAAACCGCCACCTGCTTCCGGCCGTCGTCGGCCACGTAGACATGCCCCTCGTGACACAGGACCCCCGTGGGGGCCTGGAGTCCGGGGTAGGCCCCCGAAGCCCCGCCGAAGGACAGGAGGAAGTCCCCGGTCCGGCTGAACTTCGACACCCGGCGGTTCCCCCAATCGGACACATAGAGATTCCCGTCCCGGTCCAGGGCGAGGTACTGGGGTCCCAGCAGTTTCCCGGGGCCCCGCCCCTTTCCGCCGATGGAAAGCAGCCGGTTCCCGTCCCTGTCGCACTTCGCCACCCGATCTCCCCTGAACTCGCTGACATAGACCGCGCCGTCCCGGTCTTCGACGATATCGAAGGGATGATCGAAACCTTCCAGGCCCCCCGTCAGGGTCTTTTTGACCATCCCGTTGGAATCCAGCTGGACAACCCGGTTGGTGACGAAACCGACCACGAAAAAGGACCCGTCCCGCCGGGTCCGCACCGACGAGGGTCTTCTGAAAAAGACGTTTTCCCCGAAGGTCCCCCCGATCTCCCCGGAGACCACCCAGCGTTCGGGCCCCCGCAACTCCCGGCCGATGCCGCGGCGGGACTCCAGGATCTCCAGAAGCCCGTCCAGAAGAGGCGAACCCCCTCCCGCCTTCGCCACCGTCTTCCACTCCGCCAGGGCGGCCTCGTTCAGCCCGGACTGATAATAGGCCCGGCCGAGCCAGAGCCGAATCCGGGTATCCCGGGGCTTGAAGGACAGGGCCTTTTTGAAGGCCTGCGAGGCCTGATTGTAATACCCGTTGTGGAAGGCCTGTACGCCTCCCCGGAACTCCTCGTCCGCCCGGACCTGATCGAAATCCAGATTCTGACCGAAAAGAGCCGGGGCCAGGAAAAACGCCAGGACGGGGAAAAAAACCGCCCCGGCCCCTTTCCTCCCCTTCATCCCTCCGCCTCCATGACGGCTTTGAGGTGGGCGAGGATTTCCCTGTTTTTCGGCGCCTGCTCCAGGGCCCGGCGGAGGTAGAAGCGGGCGTCCTTGTAATTCCCCAGCTTGAAGTGCACCCAGCCCAGGGAATCGAGGTACGCCGCGTTTCGGGGATAGCGTTCCACCGCCCGCCGGCAATAGGAGAGGGCGGCGGCCAGGCGGGTTCCCTGTTCCGCCAGAACGTAACCCAGGGAGTTCAGGGCGTTGGCATTGTCTTTTTCCAGCTCCAGCGCCCGTTCCAGGGAGGCGACGCTTTCCTCGACCTTGTTCTGGAGAAACAGGGCATAGGCCAGGGCGCTGTGGACCTTGGCGGACTCGAAGCCGTCCTCCAGGAGCCGCCGGAACTCGAACTCCGCGAGCCGGTAGCGCTTCGTCACCGAATAGATGAAGCCCAGGACCATCCTGCTCTGGTACAGATGGATGAGGCCGGAATCGGAGGCCACCACCTGCTCCAGGTACAGCAGGGCCTCGTCGTATTTTTCCAGCTGGGTGTAGCAGAGCCCCAGATAGTAGGCGAGCTCCGGGTGCTTGAGGCTGTCGGACTGAAGGCCCAGGAACTCCTTCAGGGCCGATTCGTAGCGCCGGTTCCGGTAGAGACGCACCGCCTCGGAGAAGGATTTTCCGTTTTTCATGCCAGGACGAACCTCTCTTCCCGGTAGTGGGCGTCGTCCTTCCGGGGCACGGGCTGCAGCACCACCGGAGAGATGGAGACCATGCCCCGGGACACGGCGTCCCAGTCGCTGCCGGACTCTTTCACCGTTTCCACCCGGAACCCGTGGATGAAAAAATAGGAACGGCCGTCGGGGGCCCGGTATTCGTCGATCCGGTCGTGATACAGCCGGCGGGAGGGACGGGTTATTTCCACGCCCCGGTAGACCGCCAGGTTCGGCGCGTTGATGTTGATGAAGTGATCCGGCCGCCAGAGGCGGACAAAGGTCTCCAGATTGTCGGCGGCGAACCGGCTCAGCGCGTCGAAGTGGAAGGGCTCCTTGAATGAATCCAGCGACAGCGCGACGCTGGGGATCCCCATCAGGGCGCCCTGGCGCGCGGCGGCGGCGGTTCCGGAATACACCACGTCGGTCCCGATGTTGGGGCCGATGTTGATGCCCGAGATCACCAGTTCCGGCTTTCCCGGCAGGGCCCCGTTGGCCCCGATGATGACGCAGTCCGCGGGGGTGCCGCTGCAGGAGAAGACCCGCTCGTCCACCCGGCCCCGCATGACCGGGCCCCGCAGGGTGATTCTATGGGAGGTTCCGCTCCGTTCGCCGTCGGGGGCTATGACCCAGAGGTCATGGTCCTTCTCCAGCGCCTTTTTCAGCGACAGGAGTCCGGGGCTGCTGAACCCGTCATCGTTGGTCAGTAAAATCCTCATATCCCACCTGCGGGGATTATATCAGCAGTTGCTTTATTTTTCAAAGGACCCGGACCCCGCCGGAGGCTTCGCAGACGAAGGAGACGGCCTTGAACCCGAAGATCCGCTCGTACTCCTCCAGCCGCTTCTCGTACTCCGGCACCGCGCTTTCCCGGATCAGGGTGATGGTGCAGCCGCCGAAGCCCGTTCCGGTGAGGCGGGACCCCAGGACTCCCTCGGTTTCCCAGGAGCGCTTGACCAGCCAGTCCAGTTCGGGACAGGAGACTTCGAAGAGGTCCCGGAGACTCTCATGGGAGCGGTTCAGCAGTTTTCCCAGAGTGGCCAGATCCCCGTTTTTTCGCAGGATCTCCTCCGCCTCTCTGACCCGGGCGTTTTCCTCGACGATGTGAAGGCATCTCCGCCGGACATTCTCGGGCAGGATGCCGATGCTCTCCCGGATATCCTTGGCGGTGAAGTCCCGGAGCGTGGACCCCGGCCGGCGGCGGCTGAGCAGAGCGATGCAGCGTTCGCAGTCCTCCCATCTCTGGACGAACTCGCCGTCCCCCAGCGACCGGGGAACCTGGGAATCGGTTATCAGGAACTTGACATCCTTCATGTTCAGGGGAACGTAGCGGTACTCCAGGTATTTCGTGTCGATGAACATGGCCTGCCGGGGCCTGCTGAGGCAGGAGGTGAAGGTGTCGATGGCTCCCGTTTCCAGCTCCATGAAGTCCGTCTCCGCCCCCCGGGCGAAGTCGATGATGCGCCGGTCCGGGATGGACAGCCCGTAGAGAGTCTTGACCGCCACGGCGGCGGCGACGGTGAGGGCCGCCGATGAGGCGAGGCCGATGCTGGGAGGGACGGTGCCGCTGATGGTTATGTCCAGGCCCCGGATGGGGTGGCCCTCCTGCAGGAAGGCGACGATGACCCCCTTGATGTAGTTGGCCCACCGGTCCTCGCGCTTGTATTTGATGTTGGCGATGCTGGTCCTTTTGCGTTCCTTGAAATCCGCGGCGTAAAACCGCAGGGAGGTGTCTTCCCTCCGGGAAACCGCCACATACAGATACCGGTCGATGGCAAAGGGCAGAGCGAAACCTCCGGTGTGTTCGGTGTGCTCCCCCATTATGTCCACCACTCCGGGAGCGGCCGTCACGACCTGGGGCGGTTTGCCGAACTCTTCCTGATGAAGAGATGCCACATCCTTCATTTTCGGGGACCCCCTGCCGAAACCATGCGTCCCCTTTATATTATAGGAAAAACGCGAAGTATTCAACGAAAATGTTGCTCCCCTGGAGACTATTCCCCCGGGGAGGACTGTTTTTTCCCGCGGAAAGTCTGTATTCTGCCGCTCAGGATGCGTCGATCTCTGTTTCTGTCGATGATTTCGGGTTTTCTTCTCGCCGCAGCCCTTCCCAACGAGGTCTTCCTCTTCGGCAGTCCCGTCCTGGGTCTGATCTGCCTGGTCCCCCTCTTTCTGGCCCTGGCGGAATGCGGCAGCCCGAAGCAGGCCGCCGCGGCGGGGGCGGTTTTCGCCCTGGTTTCCACCCCCCTGTCCAATTACTGGCTCGCCTTTTTCAAGGATTTCGCCTTTCTGACCATAGGTTCGGTGACCGGGGCCTATACCCTGCTTTTCATGGTGTTTGCGGGGTTTTTGTGGAAGTTTTCCCGTCCCGGACCCTACCGGCCCTTCCTGCTCGCCGCGTTCTGGACGGTCTACGAGTTCGTCAAATCCACCGGCTACCTGGCCTACCCCTGGGGCCTCGTGGCCTACCCGGTGAACGATCTGCTGCCGCTGCTGCAGGTCGCGGACATCGCCGGCATCTGGCCCATCTCCTTCCTGATGGCCCTGATCAACGCCCTGGGAGCGGAGGTCCTGCTGGCCCGGGCCGCCGGGACCGTGACGGCCCGGACCTCCGGGGCAGCCACCCGCAGCTCCAGGGTTTCAGTGGCCCGGGCCGCCGGGGCCTCTATCCCCGATCGGGGACTCCCGGCTCCGCCGGCCCGGGGCTTCGGAGCTCCGCCGGCCCGGGGCTTCGGAGCTTTGCCGGCCCGGGGCTTCGGAGCGTACTCCCGGACCTCCGGGAGACACATCGCCGCTTCGGCCCTCTTTCTGACCCTTCTGGTCCTGGTTTTCCTGGGCTACGGCCTGGCCCGGATGTCCCGGCCCATCCCCGAGGCGGGCCGGTTCACCGCCGTGCTGGTGCAGCAGAACGTGGACCCCTGGCTCTCCGGGAGCCGGGAGGAAGCCCTTCTGCGGATCCAGGAGCTCTCCCGCAGCGGGGTCGCCGCAGCGGGAGGGGCGGACCTGGTGGTCTGGAGCGAGTCGAGCCTGTTCCGGCCTTACGGGGAAAACCGGACCCGTTTCCTCCGCCAGCCCCCCGGAGACCCCTTCCGGCCCTTCCTCATGGACCTGGGGGTGCCTCTGTTGACGGGAAACCCCATCGTCCGGGACGGCCCGGAGCGGAAGGTCCTGAACGGCGTCATCCTCCTGGCCCCCGACGGGGAGATCCTGGACGACTACGGCAAACGGCACCCGGTGCCCATGGCGGAGCACGTTCCCTTCTGGGAGTTCCGGCCGGTGCGGGATTTTTTTCAGAAGATCGTCGGCCTGGATTCGATTTGGGATCTGGGTGAGAGGGACACCATCTTCTCCCTCCCTGTCTCCGGAGGCCGGACGATCCGTTTCGGGGCGCCCATCTGCTTCGAGGACGCCTTCCCCTACCTGTGCCGGCGCTTCGTCCGGTCCGGGGCGGACCTGCTGATCAACCTGACCAACGACGCCTGGTCCCGGATGGAATCCGCCCAGACCCAGCACTTCGTGGTGGCCCGGTTCCGGTCCATCGAAATGAAGAGAGTGCTGATCCGGTCCACCAATGCGGGCCTCACCTCGGTCATCGGCCCCTTCGGGGAAATCCGGGCCGCCCTCCCCATGTTCCGGGAAGAGGTCCTGGCGGCGGAGATTCCGGTCTTCCGGGAGGAGAGCCTCACCC
>Ga0302247_1001139_pt1 | contig 21464 bp, 19 predicted proteins | sample AAG_UR_Ile_MG_FD_193529 | JGI IMG/M metagenome (GOLD analysis project Ga0302247, IMG submission 193529) | Enriched activated sludge microbial communities from anaerobic digester in WTTP, New Holstein, Wisconsin, United States - AAG_UR_Ile | ecosystem: Engineered > Bioreactor > Anaerobic >...
TTTTATTCCACTATCCTGATCGTCAATATATTGCTCCACAAAATCTAATAGTTCCATGACCCCGTTCTCCTTTGTTGGTCCTTAGGATACGGGGTCTCTGAATTTACAGAACTTTTCCTACACTATCCATTCTTTGAATCCCGATCGACCTTTCATCACAAAATTTAGACAGATTGATAAAAATTATTCTTATCTTGGAGAGTTTTTTCAATCCAAAAAACGTGGTAACCCCTCAAACCTCATTCAATTCTCCATATGACCATTACCTCCACCGGGATCTCTCTAACATTGTCCCTGTGGAAGGAAAACATCCGTTTAATGGGGAGAAGTCCTCTGATCACTTCATGGATCTCTGCTCTGCCAGCCAGATACGTTTGAATAAAGGGGGTGCTCCCGGCATTGAAGATCCCGTATACCCGGGGAGCGATCTCAAGGGCGGCATCGATAAACGGTCGATCGGCGTGGACGTTCTGGGCGCCAAAAGGTGGGTTCATCACCACCGTGTCGCATGGACCAATGGGTGGGATGATCTCCGGATCCCCGACCCTGGCACATAAGAACATCACCTCTACGCCGGCCTTGACGGCATTCTCCCGTGCGGTGGAGAGCACCGCCTCGTCTGCTTCAACTCCCACCACTTCACGGGCACCGAGCAGCGCTGCACCAATGGACAGGATCCCGGTGCCGCAGCCCAGGTCGCACACTCTCCTTCCGCCGATATCCCCCTTCATAGCGGCATGGTAGAGAAGCCGGGCGGCGAGCGGGGCGGGGGTTTGGTACTGTTCCAGGCGCGCTGAAGGGGATGTGAAGCCGGCAATTTTCTCAAGCAGCCGCTCGAGTTCATTGAGCCGCATAGTCATTCAATCTCATCAATCCGGTAATTATCCCAGTCGCGCACCCCGCAGAGGATCTCGAACTCCGGAGGAGTGAGGACCGGGACCGGAAACCGGATCTGGTCATCGTAAGCAAGCCGGGGGCATGCGGTATTCACATAGGCGCCGAAGCCAAGATTGAGGAGCTCATCGGGGCTGACCTCGCCCATGAAGATGAGAAAGGCACGGTCCGATAGACCGGCGAGTTCTTGCGCAAGGTCAAACCGGTTCTGACCCGGCTTGCGGCTGACGATGATCCCGAACCGGTCTGCACCTCTCGCCTTCTCGATGATCGCATGCCGCTTCATCAGGAACCTGCGCCCATCGACTTCCTGCGCCTCCCCGGTCAGGGGATCAAGGGCAACAACATTGGCATTGGTGGCGAGGCTTACCCCAAGAGGGTGGAAGATCCCGGTGGCGATAACCAGGATGTCGGTTGCCTCCGGGATATGGGCTGCCGGGAATGAGCAACCGAGGATCTGGCCGTTCTCGGGAGTCCTTCCACCCCCTGGCCGGATAATCGCCCGGAATCCGCATGAATTGAGCATCTCACGGACTGTCTGGAGCAGGTGGGTGTGCTGGGTGGTGGCGACGAGCCCGATGGTGGTGCCCAGGAAGTATGGGATCGCTGCGGTAACGATGGCCGGGTCGAAATCAACCCTGTATGGCTGGTAGATGATGCGGGGATGGGGAATGATGGGGGTATGCCCGAAGTGGACCAGAACATCGGCATACTCAAGGAGATCGAGGGCGAGATCACATGCCCCATAGCACGGATCGCCGCTGATCAGAACCTTGAATCCTTCATCCCGGAGCCTTGCGGCAACCTCTCCCGACCTTCGCTTCAGGCCGGCCGGGAACTGGAGGGCGACTATATGGGCTTCCCGCTCCCGCAACGTCCGGGCGAGATCAGAAATACCGGTCAATGATCTGCACCCTGTCGGTGACCTCGATGGTAACCAGCACCTTAAACGGTCGACCGATATCCGGGTTCCCTCTCCGGATTGCAACACAGATATCGGCCACTTCTGCCCCGACCTTATCGATGGCACCAAGGAGAGCCCGGATGGTCCCTCCGGTGCTGATCACGTCGTCAACAATTACCACCCGGTCTCCAGGGATAACCCCGTTTAGGAAGAGTTGTCCTTTCGAATATCCAGTCACCTGGTGAACGGGTATCTCCCCCGGTAGCTGGTATCCCCGCTTCCTGACGATGTTGAGGGGGATATCGGTCATGCTGGAGATAATCGATCCGATCGGAATCCCCATAGCCTCAGCGGCAATGATCCGGTCGACGCCGTTTAAATCGAGCACCTTGATCATGGCTGTCGCGACTTCCCGGAGCACGGCCGGGTCGAGCGAAGGGACCCCATCGGTGATAGGGTGGATGAAGTAATTGTACCCGCCACGCTGTACTATCGGGCAGGTTTCAAGAGAATGAATCAACCGTTTCAGCATAATGTTCACCAATATCCTGTAAAAATGCTTCAATCATGCCGGCATGCACATGTGGCATGCAGATGATCCTGAGATGACCGTTCCGGGTGAAGGATACCTGCCAGGGATCGGGAATGGTCACGGCCTTAAAAGTCGCCACATTTACATCGGGGGTGACCACGCGCGGGATCCCAAAACTCTCCATCCCCTCAATCAACCGGCGGGTATTCCCCATGCATCCCCGGACAACCGCGGCCATTCCCTCATAGCCGAGGTATTCCAGCACCGCAAGGGCTCCTGCCACGGACCCTCCCGGCCGGGTTCCGGAGAGGGTGAACTCCTGTTTCACGGTGAGGTAAGGGGTATCAACCGAGAGCGAGCATAGATCTTTTTCATTTCGAAGCAGGAGGCATCCTGCCGGGATAGTGCTCATCCCCATTTTATGGGGATCGACGGCAATGGACTGAACCCCGGGAATGGCAAAGTCAAATTCGGGTGCCCCATCCAGGAACGGAAGCACCATACCCCCAAACGCCGCATCGACGTGGAAAAAGATCCCGTGATCCCGTGCAAGAGCTGCAAGATCCCGGATCGGATCCACCATGCCATATTCAGTCGTCCCCGCAATCCCCACCATGCAACAGGTATTTGAATCGATTGCTTCCAAGAAGAGGTCGGGATCTGCCCTGAAATTATTGTCAAGGGGGACACCCCGCATCTCAAGGCCGGTCATATCGCAGGCTTTTTTGAATGAAAAGTGCGCTGATTCTGGGATAACAACATTTGGCGAGCTAATGTCCGATGTCGCCTTCGCGATCCGGAGCGCCTGGATGTTTGATTCGGTTCCCCCCGTTGTAGCGTATCCACAGGCACCAGGATGGTGGAAGAGCGTGCCCAGGCGGCGGATGAGGAGTTGTTCGAGCGACGCCGTCCCGGGAAACAGGCCCGGGTCGCCGAGGTTCGTCTCCATGAAAAGGGAGTGGGCGCGGATGGCAACGGGGTGGGGGAGAGTGCACATCGAGCTGAGGATATGCTGGTGATCCTTATCCTCCTGTTTCCTTGCAATCAAAAAGGAGAATAGTTCTTCTTCGGAAACCCCCTTATTCCGCATTTGTTCGTCTCGCACTTTCAAGGATAATTCGTTTCTCAGTGCGGGCGACGGTTTCCCGTATCTTTGGTACAGCGTCGATATTTGCTGAGACGCTGGTGATGCCATGGTTCACCAGCCATTCAACCATATCAGGCTCCGATCCGGCCTGGCCGCAGATCGAGCATTCAACACCATTTTCACGGCAGACCTGGATAGCACTGTCAATGAGCGCCAGCACTGCAGGGTGTTTGGGCTGGTACATGCTGGCAACGTTCTCGTTATTTCTGTCTATGGCAAGGGTATACTGGACCAGGTCGTTTGTACCAAACGAGGCAAAGTCAATCCCGGCCTGGATAAATTCCTCGATCATCAGGGCGCAACCCGGTATCTCGATCATGATCCCTAGGGTTGCTTTCTGTGTATCCACACCCCATTCCCGCATCATCGAGCATGCAGAGATGAACTCATCGGGGTGGGATATCATTGGAAACATTACCCCGAGGTTATTGTATCCCTGGTCCCAGAGCCTGCGGAACGCTTCAACCTGGAGACGGAACTGGGCCGGGCTCTGGAGATCCCGCCGGATTCCCCGCCATCCGAGCATTGGGTTGTGCTCATGGGGCTCGCTTGCCCCTCCTTCCATGTTCCGGAACTCATCGGTCGGGGCATCGAGCGTCCGAACCCAGACCGGTTTCCCATTAAACGCGTTGAGCACGATCTTGATCCCGCGAATCAGTTCCTGGATAAACTCCTCTTCCCGGCCGTGCGTGATAAACCAGTCCGGCGTCCGGTTCAGCCCGAGGATAAGGTGCTCGATCCGGAGCAGTCCGACCCCGTCAGCACCGGTTGCAGCTGCCCGCTCGGCCGCTTCAGGGATGGAGACGTTGACTTTAACGCTGGTTGCCGTTATAACCGGCGCTGCAGCCGGTACTGCGTGAACAACTTTCTCAGTGGTTTTCCGCACTGTCCCCTCATAAACAAATCCCTTCTCCCCATCGATGGTAACCAGCTGACCCTGGGCAAGGACGGCGGTTGCATTCCGGGTTCCTACCACGGCAGGGGTGCCCAGTTCCCTGCTAACGATTGCGGCATGGCAGGTCATCCCGCCCTCATCGGTCACGATGGCTGCCACCTTCTGCATGGCAGGGACCATGTCCGGGTTGGTCATCCGCGTCACCAGGATGTCACCTTTCTGGATCCTGCCCGTGTCCTTGATATCCTTGACAATGGCTACCCGGCCGGTGGCAATTCCGGGTGAGGCGCCCTGACCGCGGACAAGGATAGTCTCAGTTGTTGCTTCAGCGCGGGGAACCGGAGCAGTCTGACGGATGGTGGTTATGGGCCTGGATTGCAGGATATAGATTTCGGAACCGACTATCCCCCATTCAACGTCCTGTGGTACGCCGTAGTGGGACTCGGCAATCATCCCGAACTTAGCGAGCTGGGAGATCTCATCATCGGTGAGGACCGGGGCATCCTGCTTGTCAGGAGGGAGATCGAGGGTTCGCGTCCCATGGTCACCATCAGAGACAATCGCGATCTTCTTCTGGGCGATGAGCCGGTCGATCACATTGCCGGTCCTCTGGTCGAGAATATACTTGTCCGGTGACACCGATCCAGAGACCACCGACTCGCCCAGGCCCCAGGCCCCTTCGATGATGACGAGAGGCTCACCGGTCACAGGATGAGAGGTGAACATCACACCTGCTTTCTCGGCGTTGATCAGCTGCTGGACCACCACAGCGATATTGACGCTACGGTCATCGAATCCCTGTTTTGAGCGGTAGTAGATCGCCCGTGCTCCATAAAGCGAGGCCCAGCACTTCTGGACCGCTTCGAGGAGATTCTTTTCACCCTTGATATTCAGGTAGGTCTCCTGCTGCCCGGCGAAGCTGGCATCCGGGAGATCTTCTGCCGTTGCACTGGAACGAACGGCAACGACCATTGATCCGGAATTGAGTCTCTTATATGCCTTCTTTATCTCACCCTTAATCACAGCAGGCATCTTCTCAGCCAGGACTGCCGATTTGGCTTTCCGGGAGGCCTCCACAAGGGCTGCATTGTCATCAACATCGAGCTTCTCAAGATCTTCAAAGATGGTCTTATCGAGTCCTGTCTCGACAAGGAACCGGCGAAACGCATACCCTGTAACAACGAACCCGCCGGGGACCGGCAGGCCGATGGATGACATCTCACCAAGCGATGCACCTTTCCCCCCTACTGCAGGAATATCTTCTTTCCGAATCTCTTCGAGCCACAGAATATCAGGCATCTCCTTCATACACGCACCACTATTTACTCAACTGTTATGTACTTAATAAATTATCATTATCCGTTGAGGTTTTCGCCGTTCAGATTTACTGGTTATTTTAAGCAGGCCGGCTTTTGTAAGAACAAGACTCAATAGCTTGGACGTATTAACAATATGGGTTTTAGCGTGAGCTACAAGGTTCTGGTCAGCGATCCGCTGGCCAAAGAAGGACTGGACATACTCATCAAAGAGTTCCAGGTGGACGTGAAAACGGATCTCTCCGAGGACAATCTGGTTGGCATCATCGGCGAATATGATGCACTCCTTGTCCGGAGCGGGACCGAGGTAACCGCCCGGGTGATCGAGGCGGGCGTCCGGCTCAGGTTCATCGGCAGGGCTGGCGCTGGGGTTGACAATATCGATATGGCTGCGGCGACCCGGCGGGGAATCATCGTTGCCAACGCGCCGGAAGGAAACACCCTTGCCGCGACCGAGCATACCATGGCCATGATGCTTTCCCTTGCACGGAATATACCGCAGGCCAACAGCTCCCTCAAGAAGAAAGAGTGGAAACGTTCGAAGTTCATGGGTGTTGAGGTAAACGAGAAGACACTCGGGGTTGTCGGGCTCGGGAGGATCGGGCGCGAGGTTGTAAAACGGGCAAATGTGCTCGGGATGCATTGCGTCGGGTATGATCCGTTCATCAGCAAGGAAATAGCATCGCAGATGGGGGTTGAAGCTCTCTCTCTCGAAGAGCTCTTCAAGGTTGCCGATATCATCACCGTTCACACCCCGCTTATCAAGGAGACACGGCATATCATCAATACAAAGAGTATCGCCACCATGAAGGATGGGGTGCGGATAATCAACTGTGCCCGCGGCGGGATAATCAATGAAAAAGATCTCTACGATGCAATCGTGGCCGGCAAGGTTGCGGGAGCGGCGCTCGATGTATTTGAAGAAGAACCCCCGCTAAATTCTCCCCTGCTCACGCTTGATAATGTGATTACCACCCCCCATCTGGGCGCAAGTACTGTGGAGGCTCAGACAAATGTTGCAGTCTCCATTGCCAAACAGTGCATATCGGTGCTCAAGGGCGGATCGGCAAAGTATACAGTGAATGCCCCGATTATCCCTCCCGAGCACGCTGATACTATTGAGCCGTTTGCCTACCTTGCAGAGAAGATGGCGCGGTTCCTCGCCCAGCTTACCCCCGGCAGGCTTGAGAAGGTGGAATTCACGTATGGCGGAGACCTTGCCCGGATCGGCAACAACACCCGGTTCATCACCCTGATGGCTCTGAAGGGGCTGCTAGACCCTATCCTGCAGGTGCCGGTCAACATCGTGAACGCAGAGTTTGTCGCCAAGGAGCGGGGTATCAGCATTGCGGAGACGACCACCCCCGAATCCGGAGGTTTCCGGAGCCTGGTCACCATCCGGGTGAAGACCGACCAGAAAGAGGAGACTATGAGCGGGACAGTCTTCATGAAGGGCCGCTCCCGCATCGTAGCCATCGGTGGCTACACCATGGACATGATCCCGGAAGGTTATGTTATCGTATCACGACACCTTGATAAGCCCGGGGTCATCGGCCGGGCTTCGACCATTCTTGGCAAGAGAAACATCAACATTGCCGGGATGCAGGTGGGACGCATCAGGCCCGGAGAGGAAGCCATCATGGTCCTGAACGTGGACTCGGAGGTTCCGGCAGATATAATGGGCGAGATCCGGTCCATGCCCGGGATTTTTACGGCGGTGTTTGTAAAGATCTCTGACAAACTTATCTGATCATACTTTTTAGATCTCTAGCCTTCCACTCTCCGACTTATAAAGCTGTGAATACTACCGATCTTGGTGTTCCAGCCTTTCCCTGCGCAGAATTACTACAGCACTCTACTGGCCTGAACTTTCGGATTCATGGGTTGTTTTAGTTAAAATATACAAATTGACACGAGTTGTCGTTTGATACTTAATCAGAGATGCATCGTCAGCAATCTTTGAACAAACAGTGGATAAGATCCGGATTTATATAATTGGGAGATCAGGAAATATGCCTGATCTCCGGGCAGGAACAACCTAACGTTCCTGCTCACTGATTTTTTGATAGTACCCTTCGAGATAATCTGTGATTACATTCCAATCGTATTCCTGGGCTTTATCGCGACAATTGGCAGAGCGTTCAGCTGTGTTGACCAGGATTTCATTTATTTTAAGCGCCATGTCTTCAGAATCCAACCGGGATAATGCCCCACACCCATGACCTGCAAAGACCGTACTCGCATTTCGAGGATGATCGATTGTTATAACAGGAAGGCCGCAGGCTAGTGCTTCGAGGGCCGCAATACCGAAGCCTTCCCGGGTTGATGGCAGTACAAAAACTTTCGATGATTTCATATGGGCGATGATATCAGCAGGTGAAGGCAGGAACCCTGTAAAGATAACGTTATTATTCAGTTTCCACATTTCAGTCATCTCTTCAAGATTACCACGTTCCGGACCGTCTCCGATAATAATGCAGGTAATATAAGGATATGTTTTTTTGAGTGTAACAACTGATTTGAGCAGGATATCTACGTGTTTCTCCTTTATTAGTCGGCCAACAAAAATCAGGTCGGACGACTGATGAGATGGAATGATTGCATCGATTGCCTCAAGATCAATACCATTCGGAATAATTTTTATTTCCTTATCTCTTACCATCTTCCTCAAACCGTCACTGGTAAGTTCTGATACTGCAATCGCATGAGGAGACATATACGCAATGACACGTTCAAGGAATTTTCCGGCACAACCAGGAAATCCGATATAGTCGTACCAATAATCATTCCAAATTTCGTGCCAGGTGATAACAAGTGGAGATCCTGTGATACGACAGGTAAGCACTGCTGTCAATGCCGAGAAAAATGGGAATTGCTGGCAATCAATCGCATCAAAATGCTCCTCAACCAGTGGCGGGAATACAGATAATCCAAAGATTATGGCCTGGGAGAATGATCTTCTCCCTTTCCTGTACAACGTGCGGGGACTGCAAATTCCATGAAATGTTACGCCTTCTTTCTTCAGGGTCTTTTCTCCGCCCCATACCTGCATACCATAAATATGAACATCATGACCCCGTCTGGCAAGCCTTCGTGAGACTTCCCATATCCTCCTTTCAACTCCACCGGAAACATATGGGTAGACGGCATCGTAGACATAAGCGATGCGCATTGTCCCTCAGTTCGAGAATGGTTCCCTGTTAAGACACATCATACTGATAAACACCGCGATAAAGACGATCTCAACACCAATCGTGACCAATGCCAGGGATAGTGTTGCATTTGAAATTTCATGGAGTGCACCAAATCCCGATCTGATCCATTCATAGAGAATATAGCCACCAAGGCACACCCCTGCCAGAATGAACACTGATCCCAGTGACAGAAATTTTTCGAGGTTCTTATAGTTCAATAAAATTTTTTCTGTCAAACCTTCTTTTTCAAACCCATGCAGACTGGAATATATTTTAATGACAATGCCGAAAAAAAGCATCTGTATGCCTCCCATCATGAGCATTGTTCCAAGAATGAACGAATGTGTTCGTGCAGAGGGATCACCAGACGGATCATGGAATGCTCCCATCATAATAATACCAAAGATCATGCTGAGCATTCCGGGAACAGCAAGAAAGGGGATCGGTTTCACGAGGAGAAAGAACCGGAGATGACGCCATCCATCAGAAAAGCTTGCAAGCTTGGAGGGAGTGATTCTTGGATAGTAGGTTATTGGAACCTCGGATATTTTCAGCCCTTCCCGGGACGCATTTATGAGCATCTCCGAGGCGAATTCCATCCCATAACTCTGGAGATGAAGCCTTTTTAGAGCATCGGAACGAATCGCCCGGAACCCGCTATGTGTATCTGTAAAATTGGTGTGAAAGACCCTGTTAAGGACAAATGTAAGAATTGGGTTCCCAATATACCGGTGGAGCGGGGTCATCGCCCCATCTTTTATTGTTCCTCTGAACCGGGATCCCACAACCAGATCGAAACCTTTTTCCATTTCATCGATAAGGAGCGGGATTTCATTGAAGTCATAGGTATTGTCAGCATCACCAATAATGATATACCGCCCTCTTGTGTGCGCGAAAGCCTCTGTATATGCACATCCGTATCCTCGCGATATTGGATGTATGACTCTTGCTCCGAGAGCCCGTGCTATCTCCGGTGTTTTATCAGTTGAGGAATCTGAGACAATTATCTCTCCAAAAATCCCCTGGTTTTCGAAAACATTCTGTATTTTTCTTATGCAGGTCTCAATGGTCTGCTCTTCGTTCAAGGTCGGCAATATGACACTTAATTCAATTGGTTTTTCTGTGAATTTAGAAATCAAATGCCTTCACTCCGGACTTGTGTAGAGCTTACGGTAAGAGTATTAATTTCTGATTATTTGTATAAGCCCCTATCTATGTGGAGAATTATGTAATGTAAATAATTATGCCTGCCGCCTCTGGGCATATCGTGCAGGAAGGAAATCAGAATCATTTTATACTGTGTTCACTTAAATTCTAGACGCAATTTCTATCCATTGCGGGCTCGTGGTCTAGCTGGTTATGACGTCGCCTTGACATGGCGGAGGTCAGGAGTTCGAATCTCCTCGAGCCCATCGCTGTTTTTCCGTTCTTTGTTGTTTCCAATCCACAGTATGAGTGAGACGCCAAAGAAACCCCCCGCGCCGGGAATCAGATCCACCACGCGATCCAACCCATTCGGAATCATTTTGTTCGTTTCGCAAGACACAATGTGGAATTAAACGGACAAGCCCTATCCCATGAAACGCAACCCTATACTGTTCCAAAAATTCTATCGGATTGAGACAGTGACTATATTTTGATCCGGGAAAAGGTATAGAAAGGATGATTCCTAATGCATCAACATGGGGCGGATAATAGAAGACCCTGCACTTAGTAACCGCACCTTGGTGTTCAGGGACCGGACCGATGCAGGTGCCCGGCTCGCGAAATTTACCCGCAAGTATCTCACGCTTGATACACCCATGGTGTGTGCCATCCCGGCAGGGGGCATCCCGGTCGGGCTGGAGCTGGCCCGGGAGTATCAAACCTGTCTGGTGCCCGCTGTGGTCCGGAAGCTGAAGATCCCGTGGAACCCTGAGGCAGGGTTCGGGGCCATGACCTGGGACGGCCGGATCTTCCTGAACCAGCCGCTGGCAAGCCAGATCCGCCTTTCCGCCGAAGAGATCAGGGTTGCTGAAGAACAGACGAGGGAAGTTATCAGGCAGCGGATGGAGCTTTTTGCAAGAGGACAGCCTCCTCCATCATTTCGCAACCGGACCGTCGTCCTGACTGATGACGGTCTTGCTTCGGGCTACACCATGCTTGCAGCAATCGAGGCTGTCATCTCTGATGAGCCTGACCGGATCGTGGTGGCAGTGCCCACTGGATCGAGAGGGGCTGTGGCTCTCGTCGCGAAAAAATCAGAATCGGTCGTCTGCATGAACCTGAAGGATCGGTATCCCTTTGCCGTGGCTGATGCCTACCGGCACTGGCACGATCTCTCAGACGAGGAAGTTATGGAGTATCTCATCCAAGCGGAGGAGATCAGTAAGTGCTGATGCCGCAGTCCCGTCAATTACCCGTTATTTCATCCTGCAGGTGCACCTATCGTACCTTTTTTTCCTGATGAGATCAAACATCCGGTACAGGGAAAACGCCAGGTTAGCCGGACCGGCTGGAACATCCCGAAACTTATTTGGAGGGGAAACCTCCCGGTTGGATGCATTGCTCCGGCGCCGGATGTGGAGGTGGCAGGAATGATCTTTGAAGATAAAAAGAACGGATACGCGATCGAACTCCCCGAAGGATGGCAGGAGCGGAGGGGGCGGTTCGGGACACTTTCCCACCATAGCATCCTCTTCGGCCTTATCGGGGACAAATACTACTTTGAATCAGCGGACGAACGATCGAGACTCACCGTTTCAGCCGGGGCGAACATATGGCCAAGCACTATCATCAGGAAAGCTGCAATGTGTGATTTCCTGGTGTTCAACGTATTCCTCGAACTAATGGAGACCGATATCAGCGAAATTGAGGAATACTGCCTTGGGGGCGAGACGAACACGGTGTATTACCGGTACAAGAGCCCTCATGGTAGTGGACGTTTCATCTCAGCTGTGAGGGAGGGTCGCGAATACACGCTCAGGACATCGGTGACAGGCAATGGCGACATCCTGAAACGAGAAGCCGAAATCGAGAGGGTTATCGCATCGTTCAGGTTCATTTAGGCACGCCGGATCTTTCCTGCACAAATCATTTCTTCAGGACTTTCCGCAATGTTATGAGCACGGCGACGACCAGAAAAACCACACCGTTCCACCATAGATTAAAAGTCAGGAAAAAACAATGGCTGCAGCAAGTGCAGCAGGAACAAGCATCCAAATCAGCCATACGATGAACAGGGTGTTTGCGAGCCTATGGTTATCGTGGCAAGGAACCCGATAAAAGATATGATTTCCATAGAAGCGCTCTTTTATTCCAGTCTCTCTGTGAACCAATAAGGTTTTGCGGACAGGAATCTTTCAGGTGGTACGAGTACCGCATCGCACAACCGTGATATCCCAGATATACAGGTGACGGGATCAATATCTTCCAGAAGAAGCGGTTAATGCAGGTCTGACCATCCGGTTCTGCCGGGGCACATAGGTTCAAGACCATGGAATGCCATGGAATCTGTTACCGTGACCATCCGCCCCTTCGTTCCGGATGAATCCGCACTCATGCGCTGGATGGCGCTCGAGATGGGAAAAGTCAACAATGGCGTTGTTTCTCCGGGCCGGAGACTCTCCGATCTTTTATCAGATGATCACCCCTTGGCTATGACCCGGAACGGAACGGAATTCGCCTTTGATCGAGGTGTTATCAGGACTCTTGGAGAAAACCTTCCTCTCCGACTCCATCCCCTGCTGAAACTTCCTGTAATCTTCCTTTTTAATTCCACAGTGCCTGACAGCTGCCTGCTCACCGATGAAGTCGCTTTTGAAGCACTCCAGATCCTCGGGGAACTCTCCAGGTTTCGGGAATTTACCGGGGGAAAACACTGGGTTGGTCGTGCCATCGTTTATGCAATCATGCGGAGATATCCGACCGCAGTTCAGATCATGATGACCTGAATTGCGAAAGATCTCTTTGAAGCGACAAAAAAGTTGGAAGGGATGGGCCACGGCTTACACTTCTGTGATAGAAGAACGGCCAGAACAATAGCCGACCATCATAACCTTTAAATTGATTCACAAAGCATAATCATTAAATCTCTGCCGAAGACTTACTGGTTCAGGTATTCCTCACTGCCATGGAATACAGGCGATCTGGGGGTATTACAGGCAGAAATGATGGCTGGTCAGAAGCTCTACAGGGAAAAGACGGACGAAATAACACCAAAAGACCAAACGGACATCAATATGGCAGTCGACCACTATACCAGGATAATGGGTGATATTCAGGCACTTTTCCGCTCGCGGCTCCAGATCCAGATTCTCCTCGCCCTTGCCGATGGAAACAAGACCCTCGCCCAGCTCCGCGAGATTACCGGGAGTTCCTCACAGGCCCTCATCCCGAAGATACGGAAGCTTGAAACGAGCAACTATATCGCAATATCGGAATACGAATACCACCTAACCGCTGTGGGGAGAATCCTGACCTTGAAGATACAGGATATAATCCTCTTTAAATCGGTTAGCCGGAAGCACAAAGGTTTCTGGGATCAGCACCGGGTTGACGCCATCCCGATAATATTTCTGAGAGATCTTGGGGAGCTCTATCAAACCGAGATCATCTCTGACACGAACGTGGATATTTTCAATGTCTATTTTAACTTCCTGAGGATGCTCAACGAGGCTGACCGGATCTGCATAGTCTCCCCGATCTCCAGTCCTGCACATACCGAAGCGGTGGCAAAACGTGCGATGGAAGGGGTGACAGTAGACCTCCTCGTGAGCAAAGAACTCGCCGAACAGTTCTCACGACAGCCTTATGCCGAAAAGATCGCGGAGGTGACCGCAACGGCGAGGGGAAAGGTCTTCATACTAGACCCCATGCCGAAACTGGGATTGACCGTTACCGATAAGGCAATCTCGCTTGGCCTGTACAAGCTTGACGGAATCACCTATGATTCGACCACCGATCTCTTCTCTAAAGACGAACGGGCGGTCAGGTGGGGTCAGCGGCTCTTTGATTATTACCGGGATCAGGCGACTGAATTAACATTCTGAAAAACGATTAATATTCGCCTGATATATTCTTCTTTATCAAATTCAAAACCTTATTGCTTGGCAAACTAATATATCTCTGTAATACTCCATATTTTTTGTAAAACAGTTCCCGGTTCTGAGGCGAAAAGAGGCGGAGTGAAGCAAAGGATCGTTAATTGATCTGATGAATATTCACTACTTGGTTTGGCATTAATTAATCTGTTTAATTTTAATCATGGGAATCTATGTTTATTCCAGCCAAGACAATTAATTTATGTCTGAGTACTGGTATCCACATTACTGGTTTGCATGGAATCCCTCATTCCTGATCGATTATCTTGTATATAGTTCGCTCTATCTCTCGTTTGCCGCCGGGTTCATGGCATATATTTCCAGTGTTCTCCATGAAGTACCATTCAATCCCGTTGTTTTCGTCCTCGGCATGCTGATAACTTATTCGGTTTACAATCTGAACCGGAAGACCGATGAAAGCGAGGATGCTATCAACCATTCAAAACGATACGGATTCACCAAGAAATATGAAAAACTCCTCTTCTCAACGGCAATCGGGGCGTATGTCCTTGCGCTCGCCATTTCCTGGCTCCATGGTCCCGCTGTTGTGGCGATATCGGCCATCCCCCTGATCAGCGGGGTAGTCTACAGCACACCGATATTTCCCCGGGGTTTCCCGTACCGCCGCCTGAAAGAGATACCTGTCGCAAAGAGCCTGATCGTCGCTTTTGCCTGGGCACTCCCTCCCGCGCTACTCCCGGTATATATAGCCGGGGCGTTTCCGGACACGATCACACTGGCTGTAATCCTATTCTTTTTTTCCCTGGTCTTTATCAACACCGTGCTCTTCGATATGCGTGATGTTGAAGGGGATCGGCTCACAGGGGTCATGACCATCCCGGTCTGTATCGGCATAGCTGCTACTACGAGGCTGCTTAATATGGTCAATTTAATCTTTGGGGTGACCGTTGTGTTTCTGCTCTGGAATAAGATTCCGCTGACCTGCCTCATGCTTGTCGTCACGGGAATTCTCTATGCCCACTGGTATATCCGCAACTACCGGAAGATCAGTGAAAGCAACATCCTCTGTGACCTGATCGCGGACGGTCAGTTCATCGCCTTGGGCGTGTTAATGGTTGCCGTGGCGGCAGTATCAACATCCCTCAATCCTGCAGGTATTGCCATGATATGGTGACCCGAGCCGGCCGGCGGTTGATATTATAGGGGCATATTCAGTGGTGGAACTGCATCACACACGGATATTGCCACACCGCCCAGGAAAGCGGTACTTTCCCATGTGGATATCAGGAGCCAGTACCGTGTTGAGAAATATGGTGTGGATATCAGGGGATTTGATAACTACCTGGCATCACTCAGTCTGGGCGGGGTTGGAGACCGTCCAGTCATCATCGATGAGATCGGGAAGATGGAGTGTTTTTCCCGTTTTTTCCGGGAGGTGGTTGACCGGCTCCTGGATAGCGAAAGGCTCTTCATTTCTACTATCGCAAAGCGGGGCACACCGTTCATTGAATCAGTAAAAATGCGGCAGGACGTCGCCCTGTTTGAGATTACCCGTGATAATCGGGATAATCTTCTGGAACCGGTTCTATCCATCATCCGTTCCTTTGTGAACTGATCATTCCACACATTGAGCGGGGTATCGGGACTGTAGTTGGCAACGTGTTGTTCTGAAAGAGGCAAGGCCACGATGGGTTGTTGGGATTGTGGTCACTGGCAATGGCGGAGTCAGGGAAGGGGTCAGATTCGTGGAGGTTCCCTGGATACATTTCCGTGCCTGGAAGTGGGGAAGCGTGGAACCGCACGCTTATGACCAGCGGGATACCACATTCATGCACGAAAATCAATCCGGATTACCGGTATTACAGACACTATGCCACATCCGATAATACTCGTAGTTCACGGGCCCGAGATCTTTGATGCCGGAGATCTTTTCTTCTTAATCGATCGGCTCGCACCCTCCCGGATCATCGTTGCCGGTGTTATGGCAAGGACTGCTGCCGAGGAGTCGGGGATTCCCTGTGAGTTTGCCGGCCTTCCGCCAAGCATGGTAATCCGGGATCTTCCCCCGGAAACTGCCCTTGCAAACCTTGGCAAGACACCGGAGTCAGGGAAAATATTCGGGGAGATTGTGGCATCGCGCCTCACTCCCCGGGGACTGATCCATCTTGAGGCATCAAGCAGGACACTCTATCTCTGGAACCGCGAACCCGATGCCCTGTCCAGGGAGATTGCAGGCAAAACCGGGTATGCACTCGAGCGGATCTCATCGCAGGAGTTGGGAAGCTACGCGTCCCGGACTATAAGGGGGTGTCTTCCCGGCGAAGCAGTCTACGTAAACGGGATTGTAATCGGACAGGCCACCGATCCGGAGGTGGTAATCCGTGTGGAAAGAGGGGCCATCATTACGGTCTCCGGGATCAGGCCAAAGATGCACGGCCTGGAGAAGCTTGCAGACTTGCAATTCACAGACCTCTCACATGTGTGGTGCAAAAGCGGATCAGTCCGGACTGCTTCTCCCAGGACAGGCGAACTTCGTACCGGTCCGGGCCGGGTGCTGTTCATCGACCATTGCGGCCACAGGTTATACGATAAAATCACTCCTGGCACCCGGGGGATCATCAGCATCGGAGACGATACAACGGCTGTCTGTGGTCATATTGCTGCCCACCTCGGGATCCCGGTGTTCGGCATCGTGGATGGTGATGCTGATGGGATCGTCCCGGTATCGTTTGCGACAGGATCGGTCGTCGCCCGGGCTATCCGGGAACGGGATGATGACATCGGCATGGAGATTCGGGGAATGGTACCGGAGAATACGGCTGACTGGGATGATTTGATTGAGCGACTCATCCGGTATCTCGGGAAGCGGGTGGAGATCGTCCGCCCTGGCAGGTAAGTCAATCACTACGTGCAGTCTTCCAGGGGGAACCGTGAAGGCCCGGGGGTGGTACTGCTCATCGGAACCCGGCAGAGCCCAGACCTTTATTTCCGAATCAGGCTTACTGAGACCGGTTTCCCCCCTGGCGCGCATACCGTTCCCTGATGCCATCCAATGTTTCGATCTCGTCAATGGACTTGTCGTCCCGTAACCCGATGAAGCGAGGGAAGCGCAGTGCAAAACCACTCTCGTAGTTTGGGCTCGTCTGGATCTCGGAGTAACCGACTTCGACCACCAACCCGGGCTCGAAGCGGACCTCCTTTCCCTGCTGGCTGATAACCCTGTCTTTGAGGAGGCTATAGATCTCCTGGAGCTGCTCATCGGAAAACCCGGTTGCCACCTTCGAGAGCGGGATGAGTTCATCCTGATCCTGGCAGGCGAGGAGGAATGAGCCAAAGACATGTGCCCGTTTCCCCTCCCCCCAGTCGGCACCGATGACTGCCAGGTCGAGAGTGTCAACGTCCGGCTTGATTTTAATCCAGTTTTTCCCCCGAACTCCCGGGGTATAGGGTGACCCCGGCACTTTCAGCATTAAACCTTCATGCCCAGCGGCGAGTGCATCGCGGTACATCCGGTCTATCTCATCTGTATCATCGCTCACGATTTGGGGGGCCAGGTACCCGGTCAATACGCCCTCGAGTTTCTTCCTTCGTTCCGATAGTGGCTGGTCGATAAGGGTCTTACCATCGAGATAGAGGATATCGAAGACGTTTGGGACCATCCGGATCTCTTCCCTGATCAAATCGATCCCGTGTTTTCTCCGGAACCTACGAAGGACAGTCTGGAACGGCATCGGTTTTCCTCCGGAGATGGCAATGACCTCTCCATCAAGGATGACATCGTGGGTGGTTGCGGCCATCAGGGACTCGGAGATGTCTGGAAGTGCAGCGGTGACTTCCTCCAGTTTCCGGGAATATATTTTGCAGCGGTTCCCTGCCTTGTGGAACTGAAACCTGCTCCCGTCGTACTTGTATTCGGCGGCCATCGCCCCGTTGTCTGCAACGGCTCCGTTGATGGTTCCCTGCTGGGCAAGCATCATCCGTACCGGGCGGAAGGGCTCAATCCTGACATCGCGGAGGCTATTGTTGCCCTTCCGGGCCAGGAGGGCAACCTTTCCGAGGTCGTTTTCAGCCTGAAAGGCATATTCGACGAGAACGGGATCAACTGCAAAGGCCTTGGCTATGGCTTCCCTGGCATTTCCCTCACCGACCCCGATCCTGAGATCCTCGAGCATAATCCGGGAGAGATACTTCCCTTCGAGCGGACGGGCATTGGTGAACAGTCGCCGGACAAGGAGAAGCTTCTCACGCTGTGATTTCTTTCCCTCTGAAGCAGCGATAGAGGTGAGGTCACGGTACACGTCAGTGATAGTCAGGTTTTCGGAAAAAAACGAGGTTTGTTCTTTCTGGGCGAGGAGCTCCTCGACCGCCCGTCCCACATCCCCGGTGCGGTTGATGACCTGGACTACATCGTCCCGGCGAATACCAGCCACGTAGGCGATGCCCTCGTACAGGAGGTTTGGACCAATCCCGAGCTTTTTCGGGCTCCAGTCAGGGAAGATCCTCCCCATCACGAACCGGATGAAGATCGGTAATTCATCATCGGGAAGACCAGTGAGGATTCGGCTTATGATATCGATTGTCTCCAACCGCCCGGAAGTTCCTTCCAACTGCTCGCAAATCTGTGCAAATTCGGTGAAATCCATACGTCGCCTCCCGTTCCGGGAACAGCATTGGCGAGGTCAGGGAATAAGAGTTCCCATCGGAGAGCGGTTAGAGCCGGATCCGCCGTGGCCACCCGGGATCAGGGCCTGGATTTGAGGCCACTGCGATATCCAGGTCGCCGGCAAACAGTCCTGCACCTTCTTTTGCACTGGCAAGGGCTTTTTCAGGGGTGTTGTTCACTTCCGAGAGGTGGACGAGCATGATGCGGTCGAGGTCGGTGCAGCAGCTGCGGATGAAGGCCGCTGCATCCGGGTTCGACAGGTGACCCCTCCTCGATCGAATCCGCCGCTTAAGCATCTCGGGATAAGGGCCCGTCCGGAGCATATCCGGGCAGTGGTTGCTCTCGAGCACCAGCAGGTTGCATCCTGAGAGGCATTCCCCCATCTCCGTGGTGATCACCCCTGTATCGGTGCAACAGCCAAGCACCGTCCCGTTGCCCGAGATCCTGAAGCCGCAGGGCTCCCGCGCATCATGGGATGCCGGGAAGGCTTCGATAAAAAAGTTACCAATCTCCAGCCGCTCCTGCCACCGGCACCGGACCAGGTCGATGGAAATTGCTCCCGTCCCACGGCACCTGGCGATCTCATAGAGTGTCCCCCCTGTAGCGTAAATCGGGACCTTCAGGTGGCGGGCCAAGGCATAGGCTCCACGGATATGATCGATGTGTTCGTGGGTGACCAGGATCCCCCTAATATTCTCCGCTGATCCCCCTGCACCCTGGAGCCTGGAAAGGATTTCCCGCTTCGAGAGCCCGGCATCGATGAGCAGTGCATCATCGCCACATTCGATATACAGGCAGTTGCCGCTGCTCCCGCTCGCCAGTGCACTGCATTGCATCTGTACCGTCTTTAGGTTTAGAGGGTGATAGTTCTGATGGAAGGGATAGAGTGAGAAGGGTTATTGGTGAAACGCTCACCGGGGATTCGGGAATTATTTCCGGGTTAGATCTTAGGGATTTTAAGGAAAAACGGAAAAGAGAGATGATACGTGAGCCTGATCCCTTTGTTCCGGGATAAAAAAATAAGATCTTATTTGAATATATCGAAGATCTGGTCACTTCCCGTCGCAAGAAGGCGATCACGCTCTTCACGCTCTTCTACAAGGGCGAGGAGTGGCAAGGACATGTCGATTCCCGGGACATGACCAAACATCTTCTCGAGCTCAACCTGTTGGGCGTGCATGAAGAGAGAGTTTGGTATTTCCATCGGGCAGTTCTCTTCGCACTGGCCGCAGTTGACGCATGAGTCGGCGATATGGGCGAACCGGATCAGGTGGAACATAAAGTTCACCGGCAGCTTGCCCGGCTCGACCAGGTATGGTTTCTTGGTGCTGCATTCGACGCAGTAACAGATCGGGCATTGTTCAATGCAGGCATAACACTTGATGCATCGGGAGGTTTCGGAAACGATCTTTTTCAGACGGTCACGCCCGGTCCCCAGCCCTTCGAAGTCGTGCTTACGCCACTTGTCGGAAAGCTTGTACATAGCCGCCTCAACCTTGGCCCGGATCTCGATTCCTTTCGGAATGGGGGCTTGGGTCTTTATCATACCGGCATCGGTGGCTGCCTTGAGCAGGTTGGCACCCTTCTCGCTGCATACCTCGATGAAGGTAGCCTTTCCGGCCTTGTCGCCGATGACCCCCCAGTTCCCACATGCAAGGTCGGCCTGCCGGGTCACTTTCAATTTACAGCGACGGCAGTTCGTGCGGCGCCCATAACCCTGCTCTTCGAGTTCATCGATGGAGATACCTTTGTGGCCGCCTTCATACTCGATGATAAACTGGCCTTTGTCGATCTCCTCCTTGGTAACCTTGTTCGGGTCGACACCGAACTTCTCGGTTATCATCTTCCGCGCAGTGATTGGACTGACCGATCCTCCGCAGTTAACCCCGATCATCAGGATATTGTCGAGGTTGACCTGCTTCCGCTTTGCCAGTTCGTAAAGGCCCATCATGTCGCAGCCTTTCACGGTCATGGCGATCCGGTAATTATTGGCCCCATCGAGATATCTCATCACGTACTTCGAGAGGAGCAGGGTCCCGCAGTGGAGTGATCCGGCGGTCTGGTCAAGCTCCTTGGGGTCGGTGATGACTACAGGGACTGCATCGTAGAGGTCGGCCCCTTTCTTCACTGCGAGGACCGCATCGACAGCTTTGCTCTCCAGGGCGAATTTGAGTAACTGGGTGACCGCACCACCACACTCAGCCTTCTTGGCGAGCTCGGCATCAGTGGTCCATGCATAGAACATATCACCTTTCTTTACCATGTTAATTGCCTCCAGCGATCTTTTCCACCTTCACGGCACAGTGCTTGAGCTCCGGCATCTTGGACATCGGGTCGAGTGCGGTGTTGGTTAGGGCATTTGCTCCATTGGGGAAGTGCATCGCCATGAACAACACTCCGGGAGCCACTTCATCGGTCACCCGGGCTATCGGGATGCTCTCTCCACGGCGGCTGGTAACTTTTATCTTCTCCCCGTTTGCGATGTTGAGTTTCCTGGCATCGAGGGTGTTAATCTGGACATAATTCTCAGGCACCTCGTAGTGGAGTATTGCTGCACGGTCGGTCTGGGTCCTGGTATGGTAGTGGAAGATCAGGCGCCCGGTCATCAGGGTGAACGGGTACTCTGCATCGGCAACCTCCGCGGGTGGGCGGTGCTCGATGCCAAAGAATGTGCCGAGCCCGTCGGCTGCTGCGAACTTCCCTATATGCAGGATAGGCGTGCCAGGGTGATCCTCGGCAGGGCAGGGCCAGTGCACGGACTCGGGTTTATCGATTCTGGCGTTGGTGGCTCCGAACATTGACGGGGTGACGCTGCGCATGTCGTCCCAGATCTCCTGGGGTGACTTGAAATCAAAGCCTTTGAGTCCAAGTTTCTTG
>Ga0302247_1001145_pt1 | contig 21415 bp, 20 predicted proteins | sample AAG_UR_Ile_MG_FD_193529 | JGI IMG/M metagenome (GOLD analysis project Ga0302247, IMG submission 193529) | Enriched activated sludge microbial communities from anaerobic digester in WTTP, New Holstein, Wisconsin, United States - AAG_UR_Ile | ecosystem: Engineered > Bioreactor > Anaerobic >...
TTCGTCAATCCTACAAAATCCATCGAAGCCTCCCTGCGAATCAGTTGGCTCCTTTAGAATCTTAAATGCTTTTCAATACGTTAATGCGTCGTCAGGTGTAGGGTAGTGTGATCAGGATGTAAAAAAGGGGAAACTTCTCTTCGGTCTCCGGAAGGACGATCATCGAAGTCTCGTTATAAAAGGTGGAAAAACAGTGTAGAACAATTAAGGAAAAACGGCAAAGCTCTAACCGGAAAAGAACCCCCTCCAAAAACCTCGATGAAAGACCGGGATTTAGGCATGGGAAGAGAGGTCCCATCAAGCGGATTGCTTTTATTTTGCGGTTGGGACTATATTTAAAGCCGTTCTAAAGGGTGCTGTTGTGTTCAAGAAATTTAGAGAAGCAATAATTTGCTTTCGGCGGACGAAAACGTCAATTGCCGATAAAACGGCCGACCTTGCCGATCTGGAATCGGCTTGCACGATTCTAAGCCGTGTCAAAAGACTGAACTATATCTTCGGCGTCTTTCGTGCTTTCGGCTTTTCTGTTGGCGTATGCGCGCGTGATTTTATGCAATTTAACTTCGACGCTTCGGTCCTTACAGCCCAAAAGTGGTTCAAAGCGGCGCAAGAAGTCGCGGCCTCGGGAAGGGACAACAAAAACGAAATTAAATGCACGCGCGACGAGATCGAAAGAGCGCGAAGATTGAAAAATCATCTGGACTTTCCATCCAGAAGAAAACGCCGGAAACAATCGTTGCCTAACGGTTATAAACTTACCGGCATCGATAGAGCGGATTTATCCGTGTCCACCTGCATGGGTGCGCTGAATGCGGTACAACAAGGCATACGGCAGGCCCAACAATGCCTGCAACGCAGCCCGTCGGTTGAATGTGGCGCTTCCGCCGAATTGTTGAATGTCGAGCAAAACGTCGTCCGCTTTCATCTTGAGCGCCGAATGAACAGCCGAACGGCAGCGGAAGAAGCGCACATCGTTCAAATCTTGAAGGCTTTCGGCGCTGGTCCGGAAAAGCTGGAGAAAATTCAGTCCGCGTTCGAAGAGGTCGCTCTGGCCTTTACCCGTCGTGCCGTCAAGGAAAATGCCCGAATGTTAGAAAGGGCGCTCGCAAAGGGAAAAATGCAGCAATGGGAAAAGGACAGTTGGCGCGCCGATATGGTTTATTTGATGGAGAAAGTAGGAGGATCGTTGCAGGATTTCGATATTGCGCCCGAAGAGTGGGAAAAGTTCGGGGGAGAAAAAAGAAACCCGGACCGGCCCTTTATAAATCAGGAACGAAGGCTGGCGTCGCTCTTAAAGCCGAATTCCGGCGGAAGAAAGCCGGGGTTTTTATAACGCCGGGCCCTCGATCTGCGGCGCCCCGCCCAGCGCCAGGCACAGCGTGACATAATTCGTCCACTGGTTGAAACGCGTCTGCAGCAGGGAACTTTCCGCGGCGCGTCTTTTCTCCTGCGCGTTAAGCCAGTCCTGAAGGGCCGCATAGCCGGTCCTGTAACGAACGTCATAAATGCCTTCGGCTTTTTGGGCGTTATCCAGCGCAGTCACATAAGAAACCCTCTGTTCCTCGTAATGCGTGCGCGCCGACAAGGCGTTTTCCACGTCGCTGAACGACTGATAAACCGTCTGCCTGAAAGAAACGATCGCTTCCTCATATTCGGCTTTTGAAACGGCGACGTTGTTTTCCATGGTCTGCCAATCGAGGAAAGGCAAAACAATACCCGTGCCCAATGTGACCAGCGGGTTTTGCAGAAGGTCCTTGAGCGAAACGCTCGATGTCCCAAGCGTCCCCGTTAACGTGATCGTTGGAAGAAAACTGGCGCGTGTGGCGTTGACGGTTGACAAGCTTTTGCGCAAGCGCAATTCGGCCGCTTTTAAATCAGGCCGCCTTAACAATAGATCGGCAGGCAACCCGGCCGAAACAAGCGGTATTTCGCCGGAAGGAAGGGTTGGAGGATCGGCTCCCATTGTTCCCGGCGGCGCGTCGAACAGAATGGCGAAGGCATTGCGGACTTCGGTTCTTTGCCGGGCGAGATCGGCTTCGATGGCTTTAAGGGTTTGCAGGTCTTGCTCGGCCTGCGCGCGTTCAAGGCCCGAAACGGCGCCCGTTTCGTGCTGAACCTTGACAAGATTGAGCGTCTTTTCGGCATACGCCATACTGGCGCGGTTGAGGGCGATTTTCTCGTTAAGATAGGCCAGCTGGAGGTAAAGTTTAACCGCGGTTCCCGCAAGCGAAAGCGCCGCGCTTTCCCTGTCCTGTTCCGTCGCCAAGGCTTCCCATGCGGCCGCGTCGCTTTCGCTGGCAATTTTACCCCAGAGATCGGCTTCGTAACTGACGGTTCCTGTGCCCGCAAACGACCGCGTGACAATAAGAGGATCGTCCAGCGTCCGCTTGTAGCTTTGCGAAACGCCGCTGCCTCTCAAGGAGGGAAAAAGCCCGTTGTTGGCAATATCGGCTTTCATTTGCGCCTGCCGGACTTTCAGCGCAGCGGCGGCAAGATCGTTGTTGCGGGCCAGCGCCTCTTTAACAAGATTGTCGAGCGCCGGATCGTTGAGGGCGCGCCACCAGTCCCCTTCGACGGCCTTTTCGTTCGAAGACGTTTCCTGCCAGTTGGTGGGCGCATCGACCGGCGGCGGCGTATAGGGCGTGCCGATAAGGCTTCCGCACCCGGCCATCCCGAGAGAGGCAAGCAAAACCGAAAAACCGAAAAAGCGGGAAGCGTTCATCATTCGCGCGCCAAAGCCTCGACAGGATCAAGACGCGCGGCATTGCGCGCCGGGAGGAACCCGAAGATAATACCGATAAGCGTCGAGCATGCAAATGCGGCAAGGATGGAGGCGAGCGAAAAAACCATCGTGAAATTCGTCTCGAATTTATCGAAAACAAAGCCAATGCCAAGGGCAAACAGGATTCCCATGACGCCGGCGCAGAAGCAAACGAGAACGGCTTCGATAAGGAACTGGGTCAATATGTCGCTCTGTCGGGCGCCGACGGCCATACGCACGCCGATTTCCTTCGTTCTTTCCGTCACGGATACAAGCATGATGTTCATCACACCGATGCCGCCCACCACCAGGGATATAACGGCAATCATGGCGGTTAAAAGGCGCATGGTGGCCGTCGTGTTTTCGATCGTTTGACGGATGTTGGCCGTGTTCACGAGAAAAAAGTCCTGCCGCCGGTGCCGGGCCAGCAAAAGAGACTTGATTCCCTGTTCGGCGGCGTCCGTGGAAACGTTGTCCGCGACCCGGACGGTTATGCTCCGCAAATAGGACTGTCCCAGCATGCGCGACATCACGGATGTGTAAGGCAGCCAAAGACGAAGGTTGCTGTCGTTGCCAAACCCGCTTTCCTTTTTCTTGGTGACGCCGACAATACGAACGGGAACGTTTCCCAAAAGAACCGTGTCGCCGAGCGCCTCGTCGCGGCCTTCGAACAGCAAGGCATGGGTGTTGTCGTCGATGACGGCTTCCTGCGTCTGGTTTTTCACGCTTAACGGATCGAACGTGCCGCCCATGGCGAATTCCAGCCCTTTTACCTGAAAGAATTCGGAACCCACGCCAAAAACCTGCGCGTTGACGGCTGTATTTCCGTACTTCAGCACAACGTTGGTGGAAACGACGGGCGTAACGCTGTTGACATAACTTTGTTTGCCGAGCGCGTCGGCGTCGGCGGCGGTAAGCGTCCGGATGGCGCCGGACCGCAAATCGCCGAAATCCTTGCCCGAGTAAATATCGATCGTGTCGGTGCCGATCGAACTTATATCTTTCAAAATGCGCTGTTTCGACCCTTCTCCCAGCGCCACGACGCACACGACGGAAGCGATGCCGATGACGATGCCGAGCATGGTCAGGAACGTGCGCAATTTATGCGAGCGCATGGCCATGAGCGCCATAAAAAGGGCTTCGGCAAAGCGTTCGCGAACGGCCTCCCAGGAATGTTGGGCGGCTTCGGGCAGATCGGGCAGCGCCGGGGCCGGATTCCTTTCGTCTTTCCGTTGGTCGCTAACGATCCGTCCGTCGCTGATGCTGATGATTCTATCCGCGATACCAGCCACGTTCATATCATGGGTCACGATGATGATTGTGTGCCCTTCGGCATGGAGTTCTTTCAGAAGGTTCAAAACTTCCCGGCCGCTTTTTTGGTCGAGCGCGCCCGTTGGCTCGTCGGCCAGAATGACCTTGCCGCCGTTCATAAGCGCGCGCGCGATGCTGACGCGCTGTTGCTGCCCGCCCGACAGTTGGCCGGGCCGGTAAGTCAACCGGTCGTCCATGCCAAGGCGCGTCAGGATGGCTTTGGCGCGCGCCTGCCGGTCATGGTGGCTTTTGCCTGCGTAAATCGCCGGGATTTCGACGTTGCCGATCGCCGACAGATCGGACAAGAGATGATAGCGCTGGAAAATATAGCCGAAATGCTCGCGCCTGAGCCGGGCCAGCGCGTCGCTGTCCATGGAATCCGTCGAACGTCCCGCAACCGAATAGGAACCCGACGTCGGATGATCGAGACAGCCGATGATGTTCATCAACGTCGATTTGCCGGAGCCGGAAGCGCCAACGACGGCGATAAGCTCTCCGGCTTCGATGGTCAGATCGACGTCTTTCAGGGCGGCAACCGTCTGATCGCCGGCGGGATATTCCCGCGTCACCTTCTTGAGAACGAGCAGAGGTTCCATCGTTCAGAGCCCTATGGGTCTCATGCGCCTTGGAATTTGCGTCGTGCCGTCGCCCGTCGCTTCGCCGACGATCACTTGCTCGCCTTCCTCCAATCCTTCCGTGATTTCTACGGAAATGCCGTCCGTCATGCCGGTCTTGACGTTGCGATCGACGATTTTATCCGGCCCGGCGAGAACGCGCACCGTATAGGCGCCGTTTTTGGTTTCCTTGCTCAACGCGGAACGCGGAATGGTCAAAACGCCTTTGGCCTCGTTCAGGACGACAACGACCTGCGCCGTCATCGCTATGCGCAGCTTTCCGTCGGGGTTGGGAACGTCGAAGAGGCCGTTGTAATAAATGGCGGCGCTCGAGCTGGAGCTGGAGCTGGTTGACGAAGCGGACGACGATGACGATTCCGACTGAATGGAATCGGGCGCGGGCTCGATGGAACGCAGTTTGGCGTAATAGCGGTTGTCGGGTTCGCCCAGAATGGTGAAATAGACTTTCTGTTCGGGCTTGACGCGCGGCACGTCGGCTTCGGAAATCTGGGCTTTGACGGTCATCGTGTCCAGCTGGGCCAGCTTGATGATCGTCGGCGCCTGTTGGACCGAATTGACGGTCTGTCCTTCCTGATAAGGGATGGCGACGACGGTGCCGTCGATCGGCGCGACGATGGCGGTGTATTCAAGATTTGTTTTTGCTTTGCTCACGGCAATTTCGGCCTGCTGGATCTGCGCGTCGAGCGAGGAGATATCCGCCCGGATGGTGTCGAGATTGGCCTCTGCCGTCTCATAGCTTTCGCGGGAAATGGCGTCGCGCTTCAGCATGTTTTTCTGGCGCGCGAAAGACAGTTCGGCCTGTTTCAATGCCGCCAGCCGGGCTTCCTTGTCGGCGCGCACTTTGGCGAGGGCGGCTTCGGCGTCGCGCACGGAGTCCCGCTGTGTCCGGGAGTCGATTTCCGCGACAAGATCGCCTTTCTTGACCGTTTGCCCCAGAACGACCGGCAGCGATTTAATCTGTCCCGAAACTTGCGCGCCGACGTTGACCTGTAAAAAGGCTTCCAGCGTGCCGTCGGCAAGCACGGTTTCCGTCATATCCGTTGGCGCAACGGTGGCCGTAATGTATTTGGGCGCCGCCGTGGAAGGAAAGAAAGCCATTTTTCCCAAAACGGCCAGCGCGATCAGCGTTATAGCCAAAAGCGAATAAACAACGCGGCGCATACGACGAGTCATCGAAACAAGAACCCCCCAGACATTTGCCTTTATCACACCAAACGGAACGTACGCCACAGGATTCGGCGCGACAAAAGCCCAAAAAAGCGCGTTTCATAAATAAACGCGCGAAAAACGGCAATCCTGCGGCAGGCGAACGAAAGAATCGTCAATGCCGCAAGAAAGCCGTTGTTTGTTCCGGGCGTGTATACTAATCGGTAGGGGCGAAGAGAGGGATCTCAAACATGAATAAACGGCCTGACCCTAATGCCCTGATTCCTGAATTGCTTTGTACAAGCGCCAAAGCAAGCATGGATTTTTATATAAAAGTGTTGGGCTTCAGGATTCTCTACCAGCGCGAAGAGGACCGTTTTGCGATGCTGGAAAGACAAGGCGCCCAAATCATGCTGGATGAATTGGTGCCAAACAGCCCCCGCTCATGGATTGCGGGTTCTTTAGAGAAGCCTTTTGGCCGAGGCGTGAATCTGGATATTCACACGGAAAATGTCGACATTCTTTATGCCCGCGTTCAGGCGGCGGGAGCGAAAATCTTTTTGCCTGTCGAAGAAAAATGGTATCGGGCCGATGATGTTTATCTTGGCGTAAGGCAGTTTATCGTTCTGGACCCCGATGGCTATCTTTTGCGTTTTTCGGGAAAGATAGGAACCAGGGACGAGCCGCCACAAACAGGGCTGTGTTGAAAAAAAGGATCGGGACGTTACGAAAAACGTTTGAAGAATTTGCTTACCTTAAAAACGATCCCGCATGGATCTCGGCGTAAGCGGTCTTTCCTTCGGGCAGCGGCAGGCCAAGACGGGCGAAGGCGCGGTCTTCGGAGGCTTCCGCGCCTTTAAGTTCCAGCCAGGGCCGGTCGAGCGACGGGCGGCCAAAGTAATAGCCCTGCATCATATCGACCTTTTCCTCGCGCAGCCAGCGGGCAACGTCTTCGGTCTCCACGCCTTCCGCCACGGTTTTCAGTCCGAGGCCGCGCGCGATACTGATAAGCATGCGCACAAGATGCTGTTGTTCGCTGTTGCCGATAAGGCTCAACAGAAGATCGCGGTCGATTTTCATGATAGACAACGGCAGCGTGCGCAGATGCCGGATGGAGGTAGAACCCGCGCCGAAGTCGTCCAGCGCGACCTGGCTGCCCATGCGGTTGAGGGATTCGGCAAGGCGTCGCGTTTCCGCCACGTCCATGATGGCGGCGGTTTCCGTAATCTCAACGATCAGCCGCCGCGCGACATCGGGCCGGGGCTGTAACACGCTTTCGACATAGGCGGGCCAGTCCGCTTGCGCCGCCGTGAGGCCGGAGATGTTCACGGCCAGCCGCAGTTTGTCGTAGGACTCCATCTCCCGCACGGCGAGATTCAGAACGTGCCGGTCGAACTCGAGCGCCAATCCCTGCTGTTCGACCACCGGAATAAAGTCGGCGGCTGTGATCGTTCGCCCGTCGTCGCGGAAAAGGCGGGCCAACGCCTCATAGAAAAGAACCTGGCCGGTTTCCGTGTCGATCACAGGCTGGAAGGCCAGCCGGAGCTTTTCCTGCTTAAGCGCGACTTTGACTCGTTCGGCGATTTCCAGAACGGCTCGGTTTTCCTGGGCGCGTTGGGGGGATTCGCGGTATTCGACGTGCTGATTGCGTCCGCGCCGACGCGCCTCGGTCAGCGCCTGTTCGGCGCGTATCATGATGGCGGTGGCGGCAGCCGCGAGATCGGTGAGTCGCACGCTACCGATCGATACCGTTATATGAATCGGCTCGCCATTCGCCGTTACGGGGCGGTTGCGAAAACTGTGCAGGAGGCGTTCGATCAGGGGATGAGCCTCCCGGCTCAACCCGGGCAGGAGGATGCCGAACATGTCGCCGCCGGTGCGTCCGATGATGGCTTTGGTGGGACACAGATCGCCAAGGCGGTCCGAAACGCCGCACAAAAGGGCGTCGGCCGCTTTCGTGCCGACGGCTTCGTTGACGAAAGACATTTTATCGATGCTGATGGCAAGATAGGCGCTGCCCTGCTTGATATCCTTCGGTCCGGACAAAACCCGGCCAATCTGTACAACCATGGCTTCGCGGGTAAGGCGGCCGGTCAAAAGATCGCGCTCGCGCAAGCCCTGCGCCGTGGCGAGGCTGCGCTGCTTGGGGGCGTCGATAACCCTGAGAAGGCCGCGCTGACGCGCGGCACGGCCGCCTTCATAGTCGGTTGTCCCGTGTTCGCAAACCCAAACGATCCGACCGTCCGGAAGGCGAAAGCGGAATTCCCTGTCGAAAGCCTCCGGGCTTTCGCTGAAAACCAGATAGTGGTCGTCCGGATAAACGGTTTTGGCAAACGTTTCGGCGTTGTGAGGCGGTTGTTCGCCGCCGGTGCCGAACAATTGCTGCCATGGGCCGAACCACAGCAGTTGACCGGTCTGTAAATCCCAGTGATAGCCTATGTGGCCTGAAGCGGCGACAATATCCGCCAGCGTTGAGGGATCAATCGGGTTTGCCATGAAGGGACCGCCAATAAAACAACAAGAAACCGGGGTTAAGGGTTACAAAAAAGAACGAGCGTAAGTTCCGGACAATCATTTCAATGCCTTCATCATAGGGGGCCTGCCTTAATTTTTCCTAAAATTGCAGGGATTTCATGGAAACAGGAAGGAAATGCCGGAGAAATATTCACGGCTTGTGAATATTCGTTAGCGATTTCTAAACGGAGAGAGATACGCGGCTATGCGGCAGGGAAAAACGGTCAGGCGGCCTGACGAAGAAGGGGGCGCGCCGTGGCGCGAACCAGCTTGTAGGCGTCGATGGCGTCGCGAACGCGGTTCCGGAGTATGGTCAGGTAAGCGCCGCGGGCGGAACCTAATTGCTGCCCGATGAAAGTATTGTCACGCCACAAGCGATATTCCTGAAGGGCGTGAATGGCCACGTTATACGCCAAGCCAACTTCCTTAAACTCTTGATATTGCTTTAAATTCGTTCGCATAACCGGCTCCGTAAAATAAAGTCCTTCAATAATCGTTAGGTGAAAGATACAGGCTAAAAATTACTTTCATGTTAACATTTATGGTTAATTAGTCTTTTTGGTATAAAAAATTATTCAATCTGGTGAACAGGATGGCTATTGATCATTTTGGTCAATTATCCTATACAAAAAGGCGAACAGGAAAGGGTGTCCCTTAAATGCTTGATGATAAACAAGTCCGCGGCGCACGCGCTATCCTCAACTGGACTCAGGAAATTCTGGCTGAAATTTCCGGTATCGCACGCGCGACGATCAAGAATATCGAGAACGGCACCACCGTTCCCCGTCACGACACCATGCAGACGCTTCGGAAAACGTTTGAAGAAGCCGGCATCGAATTCCTCCCCGGCTCCGGCGTCCGCCTCCGCGACCGCATGGTGGCGGTTTTTGAGGGGAAAGAAGCCAACAGAAAATTACTGGATGATATTTATTTAACGCTCAGGGGTTCCGGCGGCGAAGTCCTTATTGCGGGACTGGACGAAACCCTTGCGGTCAAGGACCTTGATGAAGCTTTTCTAAAAAAACATTTAGAGCGTTTAGCGGAAAGCAAAGTACGCGAACGTCTCCTTATCAGAGAAGGAGATACGAATTTTGTGGGGCCGCAACATACCTATCGCTGGATTCCCGGGAAATATTTCAGTCACTTTCCACTTTATGTTTATGGGCCAAAGCTGGCTCTTGTTTCCTGGGCGCCAATACCCCGATGCATAATCATTCACGATGAGGCTTTTGCCGAGAGTACGCGGAATTTATTTAATTTTGTTTGGGACCGTTCAGAGATTGCCCACAAAAAGGAAGAAGAAGGATAAAATGTTAAGATTAACTCATAATAAGGAAGAAATAATACCCACAAGCGATGTCCTTTCGGCCAAACAAACATGGGAAACCAGGTTTGAAGCATGTGAAGGAGTCCGGCGCGTCACTTATGATGATTTTTCTTCTTTGAAAAAGCTTTTGAGAAATTGCGAAGAGATCGATTCCTACTTAAGTTCGCCGGTATACTACTTGTACACTGGCCGAAGAGGGCTCTGGCTGTATGAGAGGGAGGGGGCCTTTATATTTGTATGTCGTCACCCGAACGATGAAGAACGAATTTTGATTTTTCCTCAGCTTGGGAACAAAGATAGCGACCTTCTTTCGGAACTGTTGAAAACGATGCCCGTGCCTTCGGAGGCTATTTCGATCGCACGCGCAAGGCCAAGCAAAAAAATTGAGCATTACACAATCTCTACGGACGCGCGAAAAATTGTTTTGGACAAAAAAGAGGAAAAAATACTCGATTGGCGCTATCCGGTTCATATTTTGGCAACCGGAAAAGTGTCAAAGCTTTTGGGCGGCAAGTATATGTATATCCGAAACAGGATTAGACAGCTTGAAAAAAAAGCCGTGCGTATTCTTCCCTTTGATGGAATTCAACATAGCCGTTCTGTCGAAAATCTATTGCATCATTGGGCGACACATAATGCGGCAAACCGGGAAGAGTATGAGTTTCTTTATGCTCCCTATGAAAGTGTGTTCTCCTTGGCGACAGATCCTATGTCCGGACTATCGGGGATAATGATTTTTGTTGACGACAAGCTTCAGGCGCTAGGTCTTTGGGACGTTTCGAATGTATATCGGGAAACGGCCAACCTGTTTGTCAATTTCTGCAATGTTGGAATTACGGGCCTTTCGGATTTGCTTATGGTCAAATGTTGCGAGACTTTACATAACAATGGCGTAGGATATCTAAACCTTGGCGGGTCGGAATCCGAAGGGCTTGACAGGTTTAAAAGAAAATATGACCCGGCTGTAAGCATTAATCTGAGCTCTCTCGCGGTTGAGATAGAGGAACTCGGCATTGGAACGGTAAAGCCCGGTGCGTTAGATGAGGAGAAAGAAGTTGTTTAAACCCAATAAGAAGATATCGATCATTGTTGATGGCCAAACGGTTACAGGAACTCTTACCGGCGTGGATTATTACGTCTTGGAAGATTTCGGCGGCAAGAAATGTAAATGGCCGAGCTACACTCTGGTATCGAAACAAAAAGCCCCTTTCAACAGATACTGGTTTGTTAAATGGCAAGGAAAAAATGCGCCGTGGATATTATGGACAAAGTCAAAACAACGTTTGGCGCCCAAAAAAGCCAAAATGATCTTTGAGAAAAGCGGAATTGCTCATATCAAGTTTGTGGGAGACTTTGGCGCCTCAACGCCATGGGCTTCCCTAATCCAGTATAAAGCGGGCAAAGATAAATATTATTGTCTCGAACGCTTCGCCAATTCCAAAGTCATGTATTTTTCCGGCCAAAAAATCGCCAAACCGAAAATCGTCCGTTAAGGTCCGTTCGCCGCCGCCAAAGGGCTATTTTCCCTTCGTTTCCTTCTTGGCACCGTCCGTTTTCTTCTTTCCGTCCGCTTTCGCCGCGCCGCTCGCCTGTTTCGTTTCCACCTGTTTGGCTAACTGGATAAGCGTGCGCTGAATGGCGTCGCGCGCCGCGATGGCCTCGGCCTTATTGGCGCCGTCGCCTTCGTGCGTAAAGACCGTAAAGCGGTTGGCCGGGTTCACAAAAAAGACAATGGCCACAATAATGTTTTTCTCGTCCTCCGGCCCTTTCACATGACATTCGACGTCGACCGGACGCAAGGTCAGCCCGGCAACGGCGACTTCCCTGCCGACGTCGGCGTTAAACGCGCCTTTGCATTTTCTTTTCAGTCCCTGAATGTGCAGGCCGATAAGATCGGTCAGCGTCTTGCCGGGCGGAGCAAGGCGCTCGCGCACGCCGCCGGTAAGCGCGCCGGTCTGCCAGATAAAGTCGGCGGGCCGCTGCGCGGTCGGAATGTCGTCCAACCGCAGAGGCACAATGTCTTTCAGTCCCGCGGCGATCAGAACGGCTTTAAGCGTCTCGGGCAACGCCTGTTCGGTCATGGCGGCGCCGGGATCTTTTTTGCCCTGGTTCGCATCGAGGCATTTCCTTAAGGCGTTGTAGGCAAAACCGATGCCCGGCGTGGGAAAGTCCATTTTTTTGCCGCCGCCCGTGACATGCAGGCTCTTGCTGGACGTCAGCGCCTTGATGAAAGCCGGATTCGCGCCCATCTGAAGAAGCAAAGCGTTTTCATGAATGGCCGTGGCGCGAATGGCGCGCTCCGCGCCTGGCTCCTTTCCCTTTTCCGGCATCAGCGTAATGGCCAGATCGTAATGGCTACCGAGCGAGAAATTCGCATTCGGTATGGTCAGGCCGAGATTCACCTCGTCGGCGGGCGAACGCGCCACCGTAAGCTTGCGGTTGTCGGGATACACGTAGTCCACCAAACAAAAACCGAACGATCCGTCCGTATCGAAAACGGGCCTGGGGGCGGGAACGGAAGAAGAGGCTGGCTGCTCCGTGCGCGGCTTGGCGGAGGACGGCTTTGCGGTTTTTTTAGGCGTGGCGGCAAGGGCCGGGAGAGCCAACATCAGGCAAAGAACGACAAGCCATACATTTCGCATCGAACGAATACCGCCAAAAAAAGAGACCGCCTCCACGCTACACCATCCCCCAAGCCGCGCCAACGGTAAGCCAAATTCGGCGAAAACAAGGAAAAACAAAGACTTCTTGTTGGGGAAAGGATAGAAAAGACCTGTTTTTCCGCCGCCAAACCGGCTAAACAACCGTTATGGGAAAAACCTGCACAACCTCCGAAATCGCGCTTGCGCTCGACGGCCAACTGGTGGGCGACGGCCACATCGTCATCGCCCGCGTTGCGCACCCGTCCGATGTGCGGGGGGAAGCGGATCTGGCGCTGGCGGTGGACAAGGCGCTGCTCCCTCTTTTAACGGAAAGCGAAGCGCGCGCTGCCGTAATCGGCAAGGATGCGGACATCGAGCCCGGCCTGCTGGACGCCATTATCATCGTGGAACGCCCGCGCCTTGCGATGGCGAAATTGACGGCGCTTTTTGCCGAACCTGTGCCGGTCGAACCGGGCATTCATCCGTCGGCGGTCGTCGAGCCGGGCGCGCAACTGGGCGAAAACGTGTCGATCGGTCCGCAGGTCTATATCGGCGCGGATGCCGTGATAGGCGCGAACAGCGTTTTGCATCCGCACGTGTATGTGGGGCCGGAAGCCGAGATCGGCGAGGGCGCGCTTATCCACGCGGGCGTGAAAATCGGCGCGCGCGTGCTAATCGGGGACCGCTGCATCGTCCATTTCAACGCGTCGCTGGGCGCGGACGGTTTCAGCTTTGTGACCCCCCAGCCTGGCAGCGTGGAAAGCGCCAAGTCGACCGGCACGGTCGCCGCCACCAACGAGGAGCTTGTGCGCATTGGGTCGCTGGGCGCCGTGATTGTCGGCAACGACGTCGAAATCGGCGCGAACACGTCCATCGATCGTGGCACGGTTGCGGCCACGCGCATTGGCGCGGGCACCAAAATCGACAATCAGGTCCAGATCGGGCATAACGTGATTGTAGGCGAAAACTGCCTGATCTGCGGGCGCGTCGGCATTGCGGGAAGCGCCGTCATCGGGAACCGGGTCGTGCTTGGCGGCGCCGTAGGCGTGGCGGACCACGTCCGAATCGGAGACGATGCCGTTATCATGGCCATGAGCGGCGTAGGCGGCCATGTTCCGCCCAAAGGGCTTTATGGGGGGCTTCCGGCAAAATCCCGCGAAAAAGTCTATGAAGAGCATATTAATATAAGCAGGATCAAGTTTTTGATCAAAAAAATAGAATCCTTAACGGCGCGACTAGACGCTCTTGAGCAAGGCAAAAAAAACGACTAGCAATAAGATGGTTGGAACAGCACAAAAGGTTAAAAAACATGTCCCGGCAAATAGATGAGATTCTCGATATCGTCGCCCAAAAAGCCATGGTGGACCGGAGCAAGCTAGCGCCTGACGCGAAGCTAAGCGAGCTGAATATAAGCTCGCTCGACATGGTCGAAGTTATTTTTGCTTTGGAAGACAAGCTGGGCATCGAAATGCCGTTTAACGCCAACACGAACGCCGAAGAGTTTCAAACGGTCGGCGACGTCATCGCGGCCGTCGAGGCGCAAATGGCGAACAAGAAAGACGGCTCCGCCGCCGCAGGCTCGAATTGATCCTGTCTTTATCACAATCGCTTGATCGATAACTCCGAAATGGAAAAAAAGCGCCGCATCGTCATTACCGGCATGGGGGTGATAAGCCCTATCGGGCAGGACGTGGAGTCGTTCCGCGAAAACCTGTTCGCGGGCAACGGCGGTATTGAAAGCGTCGGTTTTACCTATCGGGGAAAAGAGGTCCGGTTTCCGGCCGCGACGGTCAAGGGTTTCGATCCCGGCGTTTATATCGACGCCAAAAAGGCGCCGCTTCTGGATCGTTTTTCGCAATTGGCCGTGGCGGCGGCGGATCAGGCGATGAGAGATTCCGGCTTAAAGCTGACTCCCGAGATGGCCATGCGCACAGCCGTTATCACGGGCACCGGCGTGGGCGGGCAAAACACGCTCGAAGAATCCTATATGAAGCTTCTTGACGATAACAGCTTTCCCCGCGTGCATCCTTTTACTATACCCCGCTTGATGGCGAACGCGGGTTCGAGCCAGATCAGCATGGCTCTGGGCATCACCGGTCCGGGCTTTACGGTGGTGAGCGCCTGCGCGTCGGCCATCCACGCGATGGGCGTGACGCTGCACATGCTGCGCTCGGGCCTGTTCGATATGGCGATCACGGGCGGATCGGAATCCTGCCTGACCTTCGGCACGCTGAAGGGATGGGAGGCTTTGCGCGTTATGTCTCCCGATGTGTGCCGTCCGTTTTCGGCGAACCGCGCAGGGATGGTGCTGGGCGAGGGCGCGGCCATGTTCATGCTGGAAACGCTGGAATCGGCGCAGGCGCGCGGCGCGAAAATCTTCGCCGAGTTCGCCGGCTTCGGGATGAGTTCGGACGCTTGCGACCTGACGGCGCCGGACGTTAACGGCGCGACGCGGGCGGTGGCAAACGCGATACAGGATTCCGGTTTGAAGCCGGAGGATATCGACTATATCAACGCGCATGGCACGGGCACGCGTATCAACGACCTGACGGAAACAAAGGCCATTAAACAGGCCTTGGGCGATCACGCGAAAAAAGTCGCCCTTTCGTCCAGCAAATCGCTTTTCGGCCACGCGCTGGGCGCGGCGGGCGCTCTGGAAATGCTGGCGACGGTGCTGGCGGTTACGAACGACAAAGCGCCGCCGACGATCAACTACCTCGGCCCCGATCCTGAATGCGATCTTGATTGCGTGCCGAACGAGGCGCGCGCGATGCCCATCCGCGCCGCGCTCAACAACTCTTTTGCCTTCGGCGGCCTGAACGCCGTCGTGGCCGTGAAAAAAATCTGACGTTTTTCAATATGTTCCGGCCCTGACGCAAGCCCCCGGATTTCTTGCCGATAGACATCGTCACCTTTACGCCTTTATTATAGGCGACAGTTAAGCCGCTCCTTTTTTTGACGAGAAACAAGCCATGCGTTTAATGCTTCTTTCCCTTTTGGTTTTTCTCTTTCTTGCCTCTCTGGCCGCGCCGGGAGGCGCGAAGGCCAATTCCGTTACGCCGGGAGCGGCGCTGATGCGCCGGTCGATGGAGTCCATCCAAACGCCTGCAGGCAGCTTCGTCCAGAATATGGGGGCAAAGACGCTGGCCGTCATTGACGATGAGAGCCTGACGCGGGACCAGCAAAAAGAAAAATACCGTGAAATCCTCCACGAATACTTTGATCTGCCCACCATCGCCCGGTTTGTGATCGGCCGCGCATGGAACACGGCAACGCCGGAACAGCAACAGGAATACACAAAGCTTTTTGAATCGACGGTGGTCAAAATGTACGCCGACCGTCTGTCGAATGGCCATGGGGAGAAGTCTCTGATCATCAACACCCGCCCTGAAAGCGACAGCGATGTCATCGTTTCGAGCCAGATTATGCATCCGGACCGGTCGCCGCCGACGAAAGTGGATTGGCGCGTTCGAAACAGGGACGGCAAGTTCGCCATCCTTGACGTTATCATCGAGGGCGTTAGCCAAACCATAACCAAGCGCGAGGAATACGCCTCCATCATCCACCGCGACGGCGGCATGGAGGGCCTGCTTGCCGCCATGCGCGATCAACTGAAGGAATGAACCCCGGCCCATGACATTCGTCCGGGCGGATACGCTCGCTTCCCCTGAAGGCGGCGCTAAAATTCTTCTCCACGCCTGCTGCGCGCCGTGTTCCGGCGGAATCATGGAAACGTTGGAAGAAAGCGGCCTCGCTTTCACGGTCTTTTATTACAACCCGAACATCGACACGCGCGCGGAATACGAAAAACGGAAAGAATGCAACAAGCGTTTCGCGGCCAAGCTCGGCGTGCCGTTCGTCGATGCCGATTACGACAATGATAATTGGCACACGCGCGTCAAAGGCTTTGAAAACGAACCCGAAAGAGGCGCGCGCTGCACGCAATGTTTCCTCATGCGCCTTGAACGTGCGGCGCTTTACGCGCATGAAAACGGGTTTCCCGTCATTGCCACGAGCCTCGGTATCTCGCGCTGGAAAGACATGGATCAGGTGAACGCCTGCGGCCGCAAGGCTGCATCGCGCTACGAAGGGTTAACGTATTGGGACTATAACTGGCGGCAGAAAGGCGGCGTGGATCGCGGCCTTCTCGTCACAAAACGCGAAGGGTTTTACCGTCAAACGTACTGCGGCTGCGTTTACTCGCTTCGCGAGGCCGAAAAAAGGCGCCAAAAAGCCGGTAAAACCCGCGCAACAGGCGGATAAACCTTCCGTTAAGAGCTTTTTGGGCATCTTTTCAGGACGGTTCTTGCCGACTCCCCTTCAAATCTGCCATAAGCTGGCCCAGAAAAGGTTAAAGCGAGGATACGCGTTTTGTTCGACGAATTAGGCATTCTCTACCGCGGCATGCTGATGGGACTGATGATTGCGGCTCCCGTGGGACCGGTCGGGCTCATGTGCATCCGCCGCACGATCCGGAAAGGGCTGCTTATCGGCTTTATCAGCGGCTTCGGGGCCGCTTTTGCCGACACTCTTTTCGGCGCGGTCGCTGCGTTCGGCGTGGCCGCCATTATGGACTGGATCAAGCTCTATACGCACTCGATACATATCGTGGGCGGCATACTCCTTTTCATCGGCGCCTGGCACACGTGGCACGACAAGCCGCGCCAGCCGCAGGCCGATAACGGCAACAGCGAGAACAGCAACACGCCGCAACCCTGGCTGGGCGCGGCCATCCGCGCGGGGGTCAGCAGCTTCATGATCACGCTCACCAACCCGGCGACGATTTTCGCCATGCTTGCGGTTGTGGCGACATTTGGCGGCGTAGAAAACCATACGCAGGCGGTCATTCTTGTGACGGGCATTTTTGCGGGCTCGTCCCTGTGGTGGCTGATGCTGAGCGGCGGCACCTCGCTGGTGCGCGTGCACATGACCGAAAACAGCGTCACACGGATCAATCATTTTATGGCAGTGGCTCTGGCGATTGCGGCCGTATGGGCGCTGACGACGGGTATTTTGGGCAATTTGAATCTTTCGCAATTTCTGCCCTGACTTGAAAAACAGTCACTCATTGGACATTCATATTATGCAACTTCGCAACATCGCCATTATCGCTCACGTCGACCACGGCAAAACCACGCTGGTGGACGCGCTGTTGCGCCAGTCGGGCTCGTTCCGCGAAAACCAGCAGGTGGCTGAATGCGCGCTGGATTCCGGCGACCTTGAGCGCGAGCGCGGCATCACCATTCTGGCCAAATGCACGTCGATCGTCTGGCAGGGCGCGCGCATCAACGTCGTCGACACGCCGGGCCACGCGGATTTCGGCGGCGAGGTCGAGCGCATTCTCTCCATGGTGGACGGCGCGGTGCTGCTGGTGGACGCGGCCGAAGGGCCGTTGCCGCAAACCAAGTTCGTGGTCTCCAAGGCTCTGGCGGCGGGGCTCAAGCCGATGGTCGTCATCAACAAGGTGGACCGCCCCGACGCGCGCGTGAATGAAGTGCACAACGAAGTCTTCGATCTCTTCGCCGCGCTGGACGCCACGGAAGAACAGCTGGATTTCCCGACGCTTTTCGCCTCGGGGCGTCAGGGCTGGGCCATCGCCAAAATGGGCGATGAAACCAGAGATCTAGCCCCGCTTTTCGAACTTATCATGCGCCATGTGCCGCCGCCGAAGGTGGACGCGTCCGCGCCGTTCAGCCTCTTGGCCACCATTCTGGAAGCCAATCCCTACCTTGGCCGTTTGCTCACGGGCCGCATTCAGGCGGGGACGGTCAAGCCGAATATGGCCATCAAGGCGCTCAGCCGCGACGGCCAGACGATCGAGCAAGGCCGCGTGACGAAGGTATTGGCCTTTCGGGGGCTTGAACGCGTTCCGGTCGACGAAGCGCAGGCGGGCGACATCGTGGCCATCGCGGGCCTCGGCAAGGCGACGGTGGCGGACACGCTGTGCGATCCGCTGGTAACCGGGGCGCTTCAGGCGCGGCCTATCGATCCGCCGACGATCGCCATGACGTTCTCGGTCAATGACTCGCCGCTGGCGGGAACGGAGGGCGACAAGGTAACCAGCCGCGTGATCCGCGAGCGCCTCCTGCGCGAAGTGGAAGGCAACGTAGCCATCCGCGTGACGGAAACGGAGGAGAAGGATTCCTTCGAAGTCGCGGGGCGCGGCGAACTGCAACTCGGGATCATCATCGAAACCATGCGCCGCGAAGGCTATGAGCTGTCCATCAGCCGCCCGCGCGTTCTCTTCAAAGAGGAAAACGGCGAGCGTCTGGAGCCCATCGAGGAAGTCCAGGTGGACGTGGACGAAGCCTATTCGGGCACGGTCGTCAGCAAACTGTCGGAACGCAAGGCGGAACTCACCAGCATGCGTCCCTCGGGCGGCGGCAAGGTGCGTCTCGCCTTTCTCGCGCCGTCGCGCGGGTTGATCGGCTATCACGGCGATTTTTTAAGCGACACGCGCGGCACGGGCATCATGAACCGCCTGTTTCACGGCTACGCGCCTTATAAAGGTTCCATACAGGCCCGCCGCACGGGGGTGCTGATCTCGAACGGCAAGGGCGCGGCGGTGGCGTACGCCATGTGGAAATTGCAGGAACGCGGGCCCATGCTGATCGTCCCTAACGCCAAGGTCTATGAAGGCATGATCATCGGCGAGCACAGCAAAAGCACCGATCTGGACGTCAACGTGCTCGAAGGCAAAAAGCTCACCAACATCCGCGCGTCGGGAAAGGACGATGCCATCCGCCTCACGCCGCCGCTTCAGATGACTCTCGAAAAAGCCATCGCCTACATCAACGACGACGAACTGGTGGAAATTACGCCGAAATCCATCCGCCTTCGCAAACGCTACCTCGATCCGCATATGCGCAAAAAAATGGCGAAACAGGCGGAGGGGTAAGAAAAACCCCCATGTTCAGCATGAAGGCCTGTTCATACATAAGCTTGACAACAGGCCTGTATCGGGCGCTTTTACAAGCCTCAAGGCGTCCCGGTGTGTGCGCGTCATAAAGCGGCTTTATAACATCAAGGCCTTTTTGACGGTTGCGAAACCGAACGCGAGAATCGAAAGCGTAAAGAAGACGCCCAGGGTCCCGATAACAAAGCCGATCAGGACGCCAAGGCCGTCGCGCCGGAAAAGGGTAAAGGCGCTGACCAATATGCCGACGCCGGGCAAAAAATTCGTGAAAGGTAGAGGCACTGAAATCGAAAGAGCCAGCACAAGCCAGACGGCGCCAACGAAACGTTCACCATTCGGCGAAAAAAGAAACGAAAGCCGCGGCCTGCTGTTCCGTTCAAGATGCCCGAGCCATGGGCGGGCTTTCCCCAGCGCGCGGGAGAGAAAATCCCTGTCGAGGGTTATCCTCATAAGCCGTTTCGGAATCCATGGGGACGCCCGGCCCCATGCCATCTGGGCCGCGAGAAAAAGAAGAGGCAACGAAAAGACGGTCGACACTCCCGGCGGAACGGGAACCGGAACGCAGTTCGGCAAGACGAGGATCATCATCAAAAGGGCAAATCCCTTATCTCCCAGAGCCCCCACGAGGTCGCCAAGGGTGATTTCGCCCTTTTCGTTCCGCTGAAGCGCCCCTTCCAGAATGTCGGCAATGCCGCCGGAATGGGAAGATTTATCCTTTTTGTTCATGGACCGGCATTCTCCCCGGATTCCTTGCCGCCGTTTTCCGGCAGCCGTCGCGCTTGAGGGACCCGTGTCTATGGCACAAAGGGCGTGATATGAAAAGCTTCTCCCCGGGCCGTTGTTTCTTGCGAAGGTCCGGAAGCCATTTATCCGGCGGCTTGTTGAGCCTTTCAAGGCGCGCGACTGTTTGACTTTGCGATCCGGTTAAGGGCTTTTTCTTGAAAGCTCTTCGGGGGCGAAGTCATTCGGGCCATTTTTCGTACGCGGAGAGCTTTTGCGCGCGTCGTTTCAATATGAACGCTTGTTCACAATAAGGCTTGACAACCAGTCTCCTAAGGCGGAATATAATGAACAAGCGTTCATTATAAAGGGGGCGGCCAGATGGTTAGGCCAAGAAAATGCAGGCATATCAGACATAATGCCGTTGCGCGTTTTTACAAACCCCAAGGCATTCCGGTGCGCCAGCTTCGCATCGTCGCGCTCAGGGACGAAGAACTTGAAGCCCTGTCGCTGGCGGACGTTCAGGGGCTTGAGCATGAAGCCGCCGCCGCCCTGATGAACGTATCGCGTCCGACGTTTTCGCGCGTGCTGGCCGAAGCGCGGCGGTCTGTGGCCACGGCGCTTGTCGAAGGCGCGGCGCTGCAAATCGGCGGCGGCAACTATCGGCGCATCGCGTATGAAGACGCGGACGTTTCAACAACCGAAAGATAAAGGAGGCAACCATGCCAAGATTGGATAAAACGGGTCCGCAAGGAACGGGCCCCACCGGATGGGGACGAGGCGGATGCCCGCAAGGAGATGCCTCACATCAAGACACGAGAGGAAGAGGGTGGAGAGGGTGCTTTGGACCTTGGCGGCTCGGCGGTATGGGCGCGGGCCGTGGCTTTGGGCGCGGCTTTCGCGGCGGCGCGCCTTTGGCGTCAGCCGAAGCCGAAGACGAGATCGTTGCGATTGAACGGGAAATCGCGTCCCTGCAAAAACGCCTCGACGCCTTGCGGCAAAATCAGGTCAAGGAATAAAAACGCCGCTTTCGCGTACGCATAAATAGGGAGAAACAGGCGGAGGGGTAGAGCAACCCATTCCCCTCCCCTTGCCCGTCTTCGCCCTTCAGGCTACGCCGGGTCTGCACAAGGTCTGGCGAAGCTGCGACCTGTCCCCCGAAGCGCATAGCGCGAAGGGGGAAGCAGCGTAGACGGCAGGGAGGGGTTAGGGTGCGGACTCAATTAAAAAGGTGTCATCCCGGCCAAGTGCCGAACGATAGTGAGGCACGCGAGCCGGGATCCAGCTTGTTTTTCTTGGGTAAATTAAGAAACCAAACTGGGTCCCGGATCAAGTTTCTTTCGTTCGCAAGCGAACGAAAGAAACTTTTCCGGGATGACGCCCTTAGTTTCAGGCCTATTCATTTGTTTTGATTCACTTCTAATTGGGTCCGCACCCTAGGGG
>Ga0302247_1001148_pt1 | contig 21381 bp, 22 predicted proteins | sample AAG_UR_Ile_MG_FD_193529 | JGI IMG/M metagenome (GOLD analysis project Ga0302247, IMG submission 193529) | Enriched activated sludge microbial communities from anaerobic digester in WTTP, New Holstein, Wisconsin, United States - AAG_UR_Ile | ecosystem: Engineered > Bioreactor > Anaerobic >...
GCGTCAATGACGCAGCCGGCAGAATTTGGAGAATCTTCTACTGACAATCTTAATTCTAATTCAATCGGAACATTGCCAAACTTCCTGCCTTCCATTCTAATAAAGCATATTTTATTATCTTTTAGGAATGGAACCCAGTCTGATGGACCGATATGTAAATTATCATAGCTTAAACGTTTAGCTAACTGGGATTCGACGGCTTCGGTTTTTGATAATTTTTTTGATTTTAACCTTTCATGGTTAAGCATATTTAAAAAATCGGTATTACCGCCAAAATTTAGTTGATATGAGCGGTCGATTGTTACCCCTCTTTGAGCAAACAAATGAGATAAAACCCGATGAGTAATCGTAGCCCCGATTTGAGATTTTATATCATCGCCAATACAAGGAATTCCTTTATCACGAAATTTCTTTTCCCATTTTTCATCAGAACAAATAAAAATCGGCATACAATTAACCAAGGCCACTCCGGCATCAAGTGCTGCTTGAGCATAAAATTCAACTGCTTTTTGCGAACCTACCGGCATATAGCTTACCAAAATTTGAGCACCAGATTTTTTAAGCTCGGCAACAACATCTACCGAAGCTTCTTTAGAAGGGACAAATGTTTGGTCTTCGGGATAATCTTTCATATGATCGGCAATTCCATCTAAAATTTTTCCCATTTTTACTTTTACGCCTGTCTTGGGAACATTGTGATGAAAGATTTTTGTACAATTGGGTTTGGCAAAAATTGCCTCGGAAACATCTTTTCCAACCTTTCTTTTATCAATATCAAAAGCAGCCACAATTTTTATATCAGAAATTTTATAGCCACCCAAAACATTATGCATTAAACCAGGAACTAATTCATCATCATCTTTAATGTTTTGATAATAATAAATACCCTGCACTAAAGAACTAGCGCAGTTTCCTAGTCCAGCAATAGCGATTTTTATTTCTTTTGATTTATTAGGACTTTTAAGAGATTTTTTTTCTTTTTTCAAATCCTTGATTTTTTTTGCCATATTGTCTAAAAAATATTATAATTAATTAATAATTTATTATTGCTTTTATTTTACAGCTGTAAAATAGTTTGTCAATATTATTTTAAACAATATGACCCCATTTGAAAGATTACAAAAATCAAACACTAAAGAAAATCTTTGGATCTATATCTTAACTGTTTTAAAAAAAGAGTCTGCTTATGCTTGGGATTTGCCAGGGATTATTGAAAAACAATTTGGTTTTCGCCCGGGAAATATCACACCCTATCGCGTTCTTTACCGACTAAGAGATCAAGGATTTGTAAAAAGCGCTCTTCAAGACAGGCGCCGAGTTTATGAAATTACAGATTTGGGAAAAAAAGAATTGGAAAAAATAAAATCTTTTTATGAATCAATTTTAAAAAATTTGTCTTAATTTTATGGCCAAAGAAAAAAACACTGAAAAAAGAGAAAAAAATAAAATTGAAAAAGAAAGAAAAGAAACCGAAATTCAGGAAGTCGTGAATCATTATTTTTTTAGTAAAGGATTAAGCTTGGAAGAAATTAAAGAAAATTCTAAAAAAAAGAAAATAATTTATTCCCGTTTTACCCGGCCAGCCAAAGAATTGATTGAATTAGCGGGCTCGACAAAAAAAGCAAAACAAGCTATTAGTATAGTAGCGGAATGGGCTAATTCCCGAAATCTTGATTACACCATTGAAACTGTTTTTAAAAAATGGCTGGAATTAGGGCGTTTAAAACCAAAAGAAATAATCAAAAAGCCTTTTTTCCAAAACCAGCCAATGGTTTGGTCTTCAGCCAAAAAGAAATGGTTTGTAATCGATGATGGCGGAGATTGGCTAGAATTCGCCGGAAAAGAAAAAGAAATTGAATGGCGAATTGATAAACCAAAAAAATAAAAAGTAATTTAATAAAAATATGTTAGGATATTCTGAATTAACCAGGGGCAGGATTATTATTGTTAATGATCAGCCCTATGAAATCATCGAAGCAGAAAATACTTTTAAAGGCCGAGGGCATTCATATTTGCAAATGAAATTGCGTAGCCTTGCTTCAGGTGCCGTAATTGCTAAATCAGCCCAGCCCAGAGATTCTTTTGAAGAAGCGGATGTAGAAAAAAATGAAGCTAAATTCATTTTTCAAAACAAGGGAAAATATGTTTTTTCTGATATCAATAATCCTTCTCAAAGATTTGAACTAACCGAAGAGCAAATTGGCTCATCAGCGAAATTTTTAAAAGCCAATGAAATCGTGACTACTATTTTATTCAAAGGAAAAATAATTAATGTTATTCTTCCAATTAAGGTAAAATTAAAAGTAACCGAAGTAACTCCAGGCGTAAAAGGAGATCGTGCCCAATCCGGAAACAAGGTTGTGACTTTGGAGTCGGATGCAAAAATTTCTGCTCCTTTGTTTATTAATGAAGGAGATATCATTGAAATAAATACTGAAAGCGGAGAATATGTCCGCCGAGTAAACGAATAAAAAAATACCCCTTGCGGGGTATTTTTATTTTACAAATAAATTACAGTAACAATGTCCGTCTTTTTTTATTTCCTCTAAATGATAATCGCAAGGGCAAATTATTTTTTTATCCGCTTTTTTATCATTGCTTAATTTTCGGCAAGGACAATATTTTTTTCCAAAAGATTTTTCTCTGATTAGCAGCGCCCGGATAACACCCTCGGCAATTTTTTCATTCGGATTTAATTTAAATCCTTTTTTCTGGGCATATTCGGCCAAATCTTTTAACAAAATTTTTACCTGTTGTTCCAAGTCTTTTTCTGGCATATTATTTTAAAATTTATTTTTTAAATTTTTCGATCAATCCATTTCTTAATTTCTTGTTCTGGTTTAAAGCCCACGAATTTATCAACCACTTCTCCATCTTTAAATAAAATCACTGTGGGGATAACTTCTACTCCGAATTTATTTCCAATAATCGGGCTAGCATCCAAATCAATTTTTGCTACGACTATTTTTTCTTTATAATCAGAAGCTACTTTTTCAACAACTGGTGCTAACATTTTGCATGGCGGACACCATTGAGTAAAAATATCTACTAAAACTGGCTTGTCGGAATTTTTAATAAATTCCATAAAATTAGAATCAGTTAAAAGGTTCATAATAATTATAATTATTATTATACTAAAATTATATCTTTCCTTAATGGAAAAAGCAACAATATTAAAATTGTTGCTTTAAATAAGCTGTTTGATTCCTCCTGTATCGGCCAGCTTATCGGTTAAATTGAACGGAATATTAATTCCATTCAATTTCATAATCACGTCGTCAATTCCCATTTTGTAATCAATGATGTTATCCTGAAGAGCCCAGGTCTCTCCTTGATTAACATACAACTCGATTCGGTCGTGACAATTTCGGCAAAGGTAAACAATGTAGTTGTTTTCGTTAAAAACAGACCGCTTCCAGGGATGATGCGCTGTCAGATTTTCATTGAAGCAAAGAGGGCAAGACCTCGGCTCCTCAGCATCAATAATCTCGTGAATACATCCTCGATAGCGGTAATCTGGTCCAGGATCAGACCAAATTTCTTTCAGAAACCAATCTTCCAATCTGATATTTTTCATAAAAAGCAAGGTTGTCAGCTCATAACTTGCTTTATAGTTTCTGAGAATATCATTCATTGGAATTTTGATGGCTTTGAAAAAAGATTCGGAACAATTTCCACAGACAGATACCTTGTGGCTGTTTTTTCCAAAAACATCTTGTCGGAAAACAGGTACTTTTGTGATTGGCACAGATTCTCGGCCACACATAAAACAATTGCCAAGCTGATAAACAGACTTGTTTTTTCCGTTGTTTCCGTTCCCGTTTCCGTTTCCATTGTTAGAGTTTTTACCATTGCCATTTCCATTGCCATTTCCGTTTCTTTTGGGCTTTGGCATCAGTGTAACACTCCGTTAAAATTTTAAAAAAGAGCAGTTCACTTAGGGAACTGCTCTTATTATATAATTAATTTTATTTTTTTGCAAAACCAAACCTGTTTTTTAAAAAATTTTAACTAATTTTTAAGGCATCTTACGGAAAATCCACCAACTTCATAAAGTGCTCCAGAGTGAGACATGCCTGTGCTTACGCCTGTAAAAAATTCTCGAACTAAATGATAGGTACTGATTACGTCAGTAGTCCAAAGCCCAATAGTTGAACCCAAATTTTCATAAACACTATTATATAATCTTCCGGCAGGAAGAAGGGTAAAACCATAAGTGTCTTCTCCGTCCCAATCAGGAGCAACTGCTCGAAGCTTATCCATATCATTTCCGGCTAAAGTAAATAAAACTCCAAAATCAGCATCTGATGGAAGCCGCCATCCCGAAGGACAAACAGATTGGGCTGTCGCTGCATCATATAGCCGCCCATAAGTATCACAATTAGCAGTATTATCATTATAACACCAGCTGTTTCCAGTTTGATAATTTAAATTTTCTTTCATCCAGCACTGAGTTCCAATCAGAATAGTATCATAAGATTTGCCCGAATAACTAAGCGCATCCCCACAAGTCCAATTCGCAAATCCTCCAGAGCTGGAATAAGAATAAGAATCGCCCGAAGAAAGTGTGGCCGAAACAGTAAAATTTCCATCAGCGTAATTATAAGTATAATAACCTCCATTTGGATCAACGGGCAGGGTGGGCAGATACGGTTGAAGATCTGTTGCTAAATTAGTACAAGGAGTTGTTCCTCCGCCAATCGTGCAAGGATAAGTATCTGTGCTTGGATATGTATTTCCGTTTTGCACCCCATAAATCATTAAACTGCGCTGAAGAACTCCGATATCAGATTTTCTTTTGGCGTCTTTTGAGGCGTTAATAGCCACGTTCATTGAAATAATTATTAACCCTGATAAAATTCCAATAATAGCGATAACCACTAATAACTCGATTAAGGTAAAACCTTTTTTATAAGGCATATATTTATTTTTATTTTATTATAATTAAATTATAATATATTTGTATTTTTGAAATCAAGTATTAATTCTCCAGGCTTTTTTTAATTTCTTCAAATTCGTTTTCCGCCTGGGCAAAACTTTTTTTTGTTTCTTTGATTATTTTTGCTGCTTCTTTTATCTTTTCTAGGCCTTCTTCTACATCAACCTCTTCTTGTTTTTCAAACCATTCGGCGATTTTTGTTAATTTTTTTAAATTTTCGCTTAAATTTTTTTCTTTTTGTTCTTTTGCCATGTTTTTTACATGTTTGGGGGGTTACCCCCTAAACATGTGTTAATTACTTATTATTCGAAGGATTTATTCGTTTTATTTATTTTATTAACTTTAGAATTAATGGTTCCGTCAAAAACTTGAAGATCTAAATCATCATCTACTTTAACTTGATTAATACTTCTAATTATTTTTCCTTTTACTCTGGCCAAAGAATATCCTAATTTTAAATTTCTTTCCGGATTATTTTGGCAAATAATGCTTTCGGCTAAATTAATTTTTTCTTTAAATCGGATTAGATTATTTTCTAGGATTTTAGGCAATATTTTTTTTATTTTATACTCCAATTCATTGTAATTTTTCAAAGCCGTACGCAAATAATTTTCCATTGAATAAAATAAATTTTTCATTCTATTATTTTGAGAAATAAAAGAATTGCTAAAATTTGAAAAAATAATATTTTGCTGTTCTTTTATTTTAAAATCAAATGTTTGCCAGCCTTGGCTAAGTAAATTAGCTGCGGCTGTGGGAGTGGATACCATTTTATCTGCTGCCAAAGCCAGTAGTGGTACATCTTTATCGTGCCCCAAAGCAGCAATTACAGGCACTGGAAAATCAATAATTTCGCGAATTAAAACTTCATTATTAAAAGCTAAAAAAGATTCTAAAGATCCCCCACCTCTCATAATTACCAAAACATCAATAGCTTGTTGACGCATTGTTTTTGTCGCTATTAGCAAGTCTTTGGTGGCTTCTTCGCCCTCAACCCGAGAATCAATCATTTTTATTTTAAATCCATATCGGCCGATATTGTTTAAAAAATCATTAATAACCGCCCCTTGCTTACTGGTGATTACTCCGATTGTTTGCGGAAATTCTGGAATATTTTTTTTCTTTTCTTCTGCAAAAGCTCCCTCGTCTTCTAATTTTTTCTTTAACTTTTCATATTCTTTTTTTAAATCCCCTTCGCCCACCAATCTAATGATTTTTGCTTTAAAGCTTATCCGGCCAGTGGGTTTATAAATATCCGGCAATCCAGTAGCAATAACTTCCATTCCATCTTTAAGATCCAGTCCACAAATTTGATAATCATATTTCCAAATTACGCAATTAATTACGCTATTATCTTTTTTGTCTTTTAAAGAAAAATAAACATGGCCGCTGCTCCATTTTTTTACTTCAGTTACTTCCCCTTTTATTTTTGCTTCGCACGTATTTAAAATATTATTTAAAATAGTTAAATACGCGGAAACTGTAAAAATATTATTTTCCAATAATTCCTTGATAAACGGCTTTTCTTTTTTTTCCATAAAATTATTTTAACCTTTTTTCCTAAAAATTAAAAGCAAGCCTCTTTGGCCTGCTTTTTAAAAAATTATTTTATTTTTTTGCTTATTTCTAAATAAGCTTTTTTGCGATAATTGCAATAATCACAATCTGGATTCATGTCTGGAATTTTTTCGCTCATTAGACATTCTTTAATTTCCTTTAGAGCTCCTTCAATCCAAGAATCGTCTCCAAGATATGGAATTACTTTAATATCAAATTCTAATTTTTTATCAAAAAATGGTTTTCCCACATCGCCATTACAATAAACAAAATATCCGGTTGGGAAAACGTCAAATCCGTTTTGACGAAATAGCCATTGATAAATTTCCATCTGACGCTTATAGCCACGTTGCCAATCAGCATCAAGATTTACTTCGCTGGTTTTGCTGGTAGCTTTGTAATCCACGATAATCAACTGGCCCTGGGGAGTAATCCAAACATCATCGATGGCTCCAGTGATTAAAAGATTTGTCGGCTGATGAATAAATTCAATTCCTTTAAAATTATTTCGCCAAACATCCAGTCGCTTATCTTGATATGGAACAGCGCTAATCCCAAATTCTTCAATCAAGGGATGCGGAGTTTTTTCTTGACGGTGTAAATCAAATTCTTTTTTAAGTAATGCGTCTACAGCACTATTTAAGGTAAACGGAAACCCAGGAGGACGGCCCACGCCCAAGCGTCGATCCAAATAAAAACATTGCGGGCATTCCATAAATAAATCAATTTTAGAGCGGCTTAGTTTAAAAGGCTCTTTTGATTCGGGATTAAAGATATTATTTGATTTTCGATAATATTGAGACATATTTTTATTTTCTTCGATAATAGCATATTTTCATTTAAATAGGGATTGAAGATTTCCCGCGGGTCGAAAAGACCAATGCTGGCACAATTCACTCACCAACGAGCTACAATTATCAAATAACACATTAATTTATTTGGGTCAATTCTAAATTATTTAACTCTGGACATTTTTTAAAAAAGATGTTATACCTAAATCAGCCCCTTGTGATTACTAATATTTCCATTCAATGATTTCTTGACTTCAGGGGCATTGTATCGGAGTTGGAAAAATGCGACCAACGACCATTGGCACCAAGGCAACGTTGCTCTCCGCTCGCACTCTTTGCGGAACTCGCAATCCATTGCGTTGCCAAATGTTACACTGTCCAGGGCCTCCTGCCTGACAGACAAACCTGCACAGCACATCATCTTGATGTTGTCCATTCCATACGCAGACCATACGGGAAAATAATATAAAATAAGGAGGACTTGCTATCATGCTTGCCCTCCTTTTTATTTTCAAAAATTAATTTACCAAAGTGCCGAATGCCTCGCCCCTTAAGGCTTGGCCAATCTTATCTAATTTTTCCAGATTAAAAACAATAATTGGTTTTTGATTATCTTCACATAATGCAAAAGCGGTACTATCCATTACATTCAAATCTTTTTCTAAAGCTTGTTTGTAGCTTATTTTTTTATAAAGCTTGGCATCAGAGTATTTCTTCGGATCTTTATCATAAACTCCATCAACATTTGTAGCTTTTAAAATAAGATCGCAATTTAATTCACAAGCTCGCAACGCTGCCGCAGAATCTGTGGTAAAAAAAGGATTGCCTGTTCCCCCAGCAAAAATTATAATTCGTTTTTTTTCAAAATGATGCAAGGCTTTTCGACGCAAATACGGCTCGGTTATAGCATCCATTTGAACAGCGGTCATCATTCTAGTTTCTTCGCCTATTCGCTCCAAACATTGTTGCAAGGCCAAACCATTAATAATTGTCGCAACCATGCCCATTTGGTGGGCAGTGGCCATGTCAAAATTTTTATCTTCAGCAAAACGCCCGCGGAAAATATTACCTGCACCAATCACCACACCCAAATCAATTTTATTTTCTTTTTTTATTTTCGCAATTTTTTTAGCCATTTTTTCATATTGCGCCAAAGAAATACCTTTTCCATTTTCTCCAAAAACTTCCCCGCTAATTTTTAAAATTATTCTTTTGTATTTTAAAATTGATTTTGCCATTTTATTTTTTTATTTAATATTTATTTTTTATTTATCGCCTGCTAATTGGCCACAAGCCGCCCGAATATCTTGGCCGAATTCATATCTTTGGGTTGCAAAAATTCCCCGCTTTTCCAGATAATCTTTAAATGTCTTGATTGTTTTTTTATCCGAAGGCTTAAATTTATCCGCTACATTCGTGGAATTATAAGGAATTAGATTTACCATATACAAGGGTTTATTCATGATTTTTACCAATTGTTCGGCATTTTCCATAGAATCATTTACTTCATTGATCATTAAATATTCAAACATTACCTTGCGGGAAGTTTTGAAAATATAATCATCAACTGCTTTTAATAATTTTTTTAAAGGATATTTCTGGGCGATGGGCATTAATTTTTCCCTTAATTCATCGGTCGGCGCATGCAAAGAAATTGATAAATTAATTTGCAATTTTTCATTGCTCATTTTTTTTATTCCCTCTGTTATTCCCGAAGTAGAAATCGATATTTTTCTAGCGCCAATATTAAAACAATCTTTATCATTAATAATCCGAATCGCTTCCCAAACATTTTCATAATTCAAAAAAGGTTCGCCCATACCCATAAAAACAATATTGGTAAGCGCTCTTTTGGGCTGAAATTCTTTTTTCAAATAACGAGAGAAAAGCAAAATCTGGTCTAAAATTTCACCAGTTGTTAAATTTCTTTTCAAGCCCATTTGTCCGGTGGCACAAAAAGCACATTTAAGCGGACAGCCAACCTGACAAGAAACGCAAACCGTCGCCCGCTTATCGGTGTGAATCATTAAGACGGTTTCTATTTGGCTTCCGTCTTCAAGAACAATTAGGGCCTTAACAGTATTTTTGTCTTTAGAAAAAAATAACTGATGATTAATTTCCAAAAGACATTCATTTTTTAATTTTTCCCTTAAAACCAGAGACAAATTAGTGGCTTGGTCCCAATCATTAATCAGTTCGTGAAAAACTGCTCTTTTCGCCTGCTTTAAGCGAAAACTTGGTTCAGATTTTAAAATATTTTCCAGGTTTTCTAAAATCATAATCAATCTTCTTGATTTTTAATCATTTTATTTTCCTCGGCTTCTCCTTTTATTTTTTCTACAATTCCAGATAATTTTTTTGTTCGGGTGGTTGCGACCACTTCAAATTGATTAGCCGTGGATTTTATTCTCGCTCCCAGAGTTTCCAACTCCATATTATATTTTTCATATTCCATCTCAAACATTTTAATCAATTTGATAATTTCGTATAGATTTTCTTGATATTTAAAATTACGAAAAGATTGGAAAATCATGCGCAAAATTGCAGTAAAACTAAACGGTCCAGCCAAAATTACTTTTTTGGCCATAGCTTCATTCCAAACTTCGGGCAAGTTTTCATGAATAAAGCTGAAAATCATTTCATTGGGCACAAACAAAATCACAAAATCAACTGTTTTTTCTTCAGGATTGATATAGTCTCGAGTGCAAACATCTTTTATTTTCTGTTTTACGTCTTGCGTGAATTCCCGCAGATATTTTTCTTTGCTGGTTTTATCTTCTGATTCTATGTATCTTATTAATGATTGCAAAGGAAATTTTACATCAATATTAATTTTTGTTTTGTCGGGCAAAAAAACTGTAAAGTCTGGCCGGTTAGCATTGGTTTCTTGGGCAGTATTAGAAATATAATTTTCGCCTTCTACAAATCCAATACTTTTTAATAAATTGTCGGCAATTTCTTCACCAAAAGCACCTCGCAATTGATTATTTGATAAAATATTTTTTAAGTTCTCGGTAGATTGTTTTAGTTCGCCAGTAGCTATTTTATGCTCTTCTAAAATTGTTTTTAAGGCAGAAAATTCGCTTACTCTTTCTTTCTCGCTTTCGTTTAATTGCCTTTTTGTTTTTTCTAATTCAGAATTTATCTGCTCTACCAGTTCTTTGATAGAGTCTTTGTTAAATTTTAAAGATTCATTGATTACTTCTTTTTTAGAATCCAACTGTTCGGTCATTCTTTGGCGCTCATCGCGAAAAACACGAAGGATCAAAAAAATAGCAACTGAAAACGAAACAATGGCAACAATTAAAATTATAATAATTTCTGTAATCATTTTATTAAAAATACTTTATCGTGTTCGCGAACCTTATCTTTAAACTTAATTGCTATTTCTTCGCCCTTTTTCCCTTGCTTAACTTGCTTTTTTTGGATTTCCATTAATTCAATTTCTTGTTCAAAAAAAGTATGCGCGCCCTGGATAATAATCTTGTCTCCAGTTTTTAAACCATGATGGCTAAGAATTAAAGATCCAGCCATTGCCTTGGGATAAAAATGGGAAATATTCCCTACTAATATTTTTTTTATTTTTGAATAATTATCTGCTTTGTCATATCCAATACCTTCTTTGCCAGGCACGCCAAAATAAAATCCAGTAGAAAATCCACGATTATAAACCGTGCTTAATTCTTGCTTCCATTTTAACACTTTTTCTTTCGTAAAGGTATGTGCATAATACGAATCGATTGCTTCGCGATAACATCGCGCTGTAACTTCAATATATTTTGGATCGCGCAACCGGCCTTCTATTTTAAAAGCATTAATCCCAGCTTTGATTAAATCAGGAACATATTCAATCATGCACAAATCTTTGGCGCTTAAAAAATATTTTCCACAATTGGAAATTTTATTTCCTTCGCTATCTGACAAAATCCATTCTTTTCGGCACGGCTGAGCGCACGAACCGCAATTAGAAGATTTTCCAAATAAATAAGCTGATAAAATACATCTTCCGGAAATAGCCACGCACATTGCGCCATGAACAAAGGTTTCAATTTCTATTTTTGTTTTTTGGCGTAATTCTTTTATTTGGGATAAAGTCATTTCTCTGGCCAAAACAATTCTTTTTGCTCCAGCTTTTAGATAAAACTCAGCTGATTTCCAATTACTAATATTGGCTTGGGTAGAAATAATTATTTTTACGCCTATTTTCTTGGCAATTTCAATCACTGCTGGGTCCCAAACAATCACCCCGTCTATTTGGGCAATTTTCGCCTTTTCAATCAAGTTTTTTGCTTTTTTGATGTCAGGGTTATAAACAGCAGAATTAACTGTCAGATAAGCTTTTAGGCCGTAATTATGGCATTTTGAAACAATAGCTTTCAAATCTTTTGCTTTGAATCCATCTGCCCGGGAACGCAAACTTAAATCGCTTGTTCCAAAATAAACCGCATCAGCATAATCTTTACATGCTTCAAGTCCGGCGAAATTTTTAATCGGACTCATTAATTCTGGTTTTTTTAATTTTTTAATTTTATTTTTTTCTTTAGCCATATCTCAAATTAATTTACCACGCTTTTAATGTTTAAACAAATTTGGTTTTTAAATTTTTTATCATAAAAAAATCCGCTTTATTTTTAAAAAAAGAAAGCGGACTCATTAACTGTAAAAGAATTATAAATTCTTTTATAGCCGTCGTAGGTTTTTTTTGCCACTTCAGCTGAAATCGGCTGTTCTGGATTTTCTTTAACAAAATTTCGAATCGGTTGTTTATCCAAACTAACTTGTTCTCTGCCTGGGCAATAGAAATCCCTAGGCCAAGCCCGGAAAGAATCTGGACTGATTTCGTCAATCAGTGCTATCCCTTGTTTTGTTACAATCGGCCACAATCCAAATTCCAGCTTCAAATCAGCAATGATGTTCCAGCGACAATAGGCATAAGAGTGCAAAGCACCATAAACTGCCAAGGCCGTTGATTTTGCTGCTTGTGAAACCATGTCAGCGTTATAGCCAGCGCTTTTCAGCATATAGTCAGCCTGGATCCATTCATGGATATGCTTGACCATTTGTTTGTATTCCAATGGCTGGTCTTTTTCTCCTGGCTTGCCTTTAGTGGTTGGCGTAAAAATCGGAAAATCAAGTTTTTCGCCTTCGCACAATTCGGCTGGTAAATAATTTCCCTGATAATATCCAGCCTGGAAATCATTTTCCGAATATTCTTTCCAAAGAGATCCGGCAAGATATCCCCGCACAATAAATTCCACAGGAATAGCTTTTAGATGATAAACAATGGAAACCCGCCCTTTCATTTTTTGGGGATCGATTCCAGTTGGAAGACAGCGGGAAAGAAAGGCCACGTCATCGGTAAAAAAATCATTGGAAACAATTGGCCTTAATAAATTTTTACAAAAATTGGTAAATTGGTTACGAAGAATGCCAATGCCTGGAACTTCTCCAACAACTTGGTCATAAGCCGATACCCGGTCAGTGGTTATAACTGCCAAAAGATCATTATGATGATCCGGCGGAATGTAAATATCTCTTACTTTTCCGCTCCAAGCCGGTTTAAAACCGGGCAATGAAAAATCTGTCATCTTGCTCCTGGCTTTTGTTTTTTAATGAGCAAAAGCTGATTTAGGTATAACATAAACAAACAAAAAAGCAATGATTTTCCCATTGCTTTTTTTATTCTTCTTATTCGCACGAATAAGTTTTTTTCGTACAATTATTGGATAGTCCTTTATATCCAGCGCTATCAACACACCACCAAGATTCTTTGGTATCTGGTAGTTCTTTGGTAATACAATATTTATCTTTGGCTGTATAAACAAACGCTGCTCTTCCACCCAAATTATTCATTTGATTAATTAAATCAGCTCCGCCTCCTTTGCTAATAAATCCGATATAAGTATTGTTTTGGGCTTTATATGTGTTTGCTAATACAGAAGCTTGGTCGAGAAGGGTTTTTGTGTCTACGTCTTTTGTAGATTGAGACTGACCATAATCTATCTGCATTAATGTTTCCATGGCCTGCTCCAATGTTTTGGTTGATTCTGGAATATATATAGTAATTAAATTTGGATTTAATTTTTTATAAGCGCCCTCAAAATTAATAGAAAGCGAAGAAATGTCTACGGATAAATCATTTTCAAAATTTTCTTCATAGGCAAAAGAATATTTTCTAAAAACCGGGTCATTTTTTGTAACCCATAATTTAATTTTTATTTTTTCAATAATTGGCCAAACATCATCTTCAAAAATACTATCCGTGCTTATTCCCGTATTGGTGTTTATTTTAAAATAAGATAGATAACTACTTAATACTTTTTTTGTTTCTTCTTTATTAAAATCAACTTGATAAACAAAGCAATCATCATTTTCATCCTTTTCTATTTTTTCTGAACCTATTTTTTTTATTTTTGCCATTTTGATAATATCCGCCCTGTTGGCTTGATAAAAATCATCGAGTTTTTGCTTTTGTTCTTCGTATATCTTTTTTATTTGAGCGTAAGTTTCTATTTGATAAGAAGAAATTGGGGCAGAAATCCATTGATTAACAATATTTTCTCTTAAAATTTGAGATGTTTGAACAGCCATTTCTGATTCCGTGCCAAAAAATTCAAAAACATTTTCTATTCCAATTAAAGAATTAACTAAGAAAAAAATAACATTATCGTCTGTTCTAGTTTCAAAAGAAGCACTGGTTTTTTTTGCTTCTCCTTGCTTTGTTTGCATATAAAGATTTATATCTCCAGAAGCATTAGCAACTAGTTTCTGTTCACTATTAAAATCAAATTCTTCTTTTAGGTTTGCGCTCAAAGAAAGATTATTAAAATCAAAAGAAGTTTTGCTTTCTGGTTTTAAAACAAAATTTGCAGAAACAGATTGAGACGCTTCCATTGCTCGGGTATCTAAATTATTTGAAAAATTATCCAAAGCTTTTAAAAATGTTTGCTGGGGAAAAACATATTCATAATAAGCAAAAGCTCCACCTCCTAAAATCAGAAAAAATAAAACCAAGCTAATAATCAAAACTTTAATATTTTTCTTTGGCTTTTCTTTTCCAACAGAAACAGGAGTAACTAAATTTGGATCTTCTGCCTGAAAGGGCTCGCTAAAATTTTCCATTCCTGGACCAAGATCTCTTTCTTGTTGATTTAATTGTTCAGGGGCATAATTTTCAACTGGAGTAATATTATTTTCTTGAATTTCTGGATAATTATATTTTTCTTGATTTGATGGAAAATCAGCCATAGTCGTTTCTTCTTTGAACAACTCAACTGGTTTTTCTTCTAATGGTTGGTGTTGATTAGTAAGATTTACCGAGCTTTCTATTGGTGTTAAATCTTGGTCTTCAATAGGCTCACGATAAACAGAATTAGAATTAGCTGAGGCGCTTATTTTTTCTTTTAAAATCTGCTGATAATTTTCTTCCAAGTCAGCATCTGGCCAACCAGCGTCTAATAAATCTTTTTTTATTGTTTCCCAAAAAACCCCTTTTTTCAGATGAAAATTTATATAATTTATTAATTCTTGATTTATCATCTTTTATTTTTTTATTTTTATGATGTTTTAATATTATCACAAAATATATTTTAAGAAAACAAGAATATTAAAAAATAGCCAAGCTGGCTATTTTTCTTTGCTAATTTCGTTTAAAATTTTCTTTACTTTTTCAATGCTGTCATAATCATAAATAGAAATTGGTATTGATTTTTTTTTAAATTTCTTTAATCGTTCTTTTAAAATTTCTGGGGCCACTAAATCGCTCTTGGTAATAAAAATATATTCCTGTTTTTCTGTAAGCTGGCTGTTGTAATCTTCTAGTTCTTTATTAATAATTTTATAATCCGCTTGATAGTTTTCTGATTCGGCAGAAATAAAATGAAAAATAATTCGCGTCCGCTCTACGTGCCTTAAAAATTTAATACCCAAACCCTTGCCTTCGGAAGCGCCTTCAATCAATCCTGGAATATCGGCTAAAATCAAATCATAATAAACCCCTAAATTGGGCTCTAAGGTTGTAAACGGATAATTGGCTACTTTGGGGTCAGCATTAGTTAATTCTTTTAATAAGCTTGATTTTCCTACATTGGGCAAGCCCACAAACCCAATATCAGCAATCATTTTTAATTCCAAGCGTAAATCAAAAATATCGCCTTCGGTTCCAGGATTAGCTTGCAAGGGCGTGGTGTTGGTAGAAGAACGGAAAAGATAATTTCCCCATCCGCCTTTTCCTCCTTTAGCAACCAAAACCGGCTCGCCTAATTTTACGATTTCTGTATCAGTATTATTGGTTAGATTATGAATCACTGTACCAACCGGCACTTTTAAATACAAGTCTTCGGCATTGGCTCCATCTAAACGTTGGGGTTTTCCGTTTTCTCCTTTTTGCGCTTCTATTTCTTTTTTAAATCGAAATTGTTTTAAAGCATCTAATTCTGAAACTCCAACAAAATAAACACTTCCGCCATTGCCACCAGCTCCGCCAGTTGGACCCAAAAATCCCGGAAGCTTGCTAAAAGTAACCAGTCCTTTCCCGCCATGTCCGGCTTTTACTTTAATTGTAACATCGTCAATTAACATATAAATCACTATAGCACATAAAAAAATAATTCACAGGCCCATGTTTGGGAGTTACCTTCGAATAAATCTCTGGTGAGATTTTTCTCAGGCCCATGTTTGGGAGTTAAGCCCCAAAACATTCTGGTGAGATTTTTCTCAGGCCCGGCTCAGCGCCGTCGCGCTTCCGCCCTTGATTGAGTACAATCAAGCCCCCAAACATTCTTGAAATGTTTAAATCTTTAAAATTAAAGAAAAAATTGGAAAATTGAAAATGAGAAAAATTAAAAAGATAAAAATGTTTAAAAAAAGAAAACCGCCGAAGCGGTTTCCTTAATTTTTAATTCTTAGAATTACAAACCAAGAGCTTGAATTTTTTTAATAAGAATTATTCTTAAAACAACATTAATTAATTCATCACGATTCATTTCATTCAAAGGTTTGCTTAAAGTAAGAGGTGTTCCACCAATTACCAAATACATTCCGCCAGCAGACAAACTATTTCGATAAGCTTGAACCGCAGCTTGAGTGATAGAACCATAGTATCCGGTAATTTCAGGATAATTAAAGTATCCTAAATTCTTTAACAATTGTTGTAACTCGCTAACATTAGCGCTGCTTTCTCCAAAACTAGTTAAAGAAATAAGATAATTCACTCTTTGTAAATTTGTTTCCGATGTTTGGCCAGTAGTGGTTATTGTGGTTCCAGCTGGAGGCGTGCCTAAGTAAATAGAGGAACAAACATTGTTAGTATAATATCCAGCTGAGCTGTAAAATTTAATACAAATTGTTTTTAATCCATCTCCAACAGGCAAAACCCATTCTTTAGTTGTGGCATAAGTTTCCTGGCCTGTGCTGGCAAAATTAGTACCATTGGCAATTGCCATTTTTACTGCTTCTGGACCTCCGTCAATAGTTAAAGTAACATTTTGGCTTAAAGTGCTGGTTGCACCATTATTAATTTTTAGAACAAATCCGCCAACAGGAGGAGCAGGAGGATTAGATGTTATTGATCCACCGCCGCCACCGCCACTACTAATTGTTGTGGCTGTAAAAGTAGCAAAACTTGTAAAGTGTTTAGTCCAAATTACCAAATCTCCGCCAACATCTATTTTACAATCTCCGTCTGCTGCCAAAGCATCTCCAGTGGCCTGATTATCAGCTGCACAAACAGCTGTTATTTCTGTAAAAGCAATTCCGGTTCGAATATAACCAACTCTTTTTCCAGCTTCACCAGGCAATAAAATTCTTACTGCTTTATCAAATGATAATTTTGCTCCTGTAAAACCAACTTGAATGGCGGTGCTAAGAGTTCTGTCTTCGGTACCAGTATCAGGAACACTAACCGTGGTAACAGTTGGCGCGTCAATTACTCCATTCCAAGTGGGATCAGCACTGGTAACTGTAGTTGAGCCAGGAATAGATACGTTTGCATCAGGAGTATTGATATCAATTTGAGGAATAGTTCCGGTTCCGCCAGTAATTAAACTATCAAGATTAACTGTGGGATTAGTTACATCAGCGCCAACAGTCACTGTAACTGGCTGGGTTGAAGAAGTAATAATTACTTCTGGAGTAGTATTATTTACTGTGACATTACCACTACCATTTGGAACTGTTTGATCAGCATCAACAACAGTTACAGTCACGGTATAATTCTGAGTAGAAGCGTCATTAGCTGTAACAGTGTAAGTTACAGGGCTGGTAAAATTTTGAGCCACGCCAGTACTTGGGCTAATCGAAGCTCCATTAATCACAATTGTTGGAGTAAGGGCAGTAACAACGGTTCCGTTTGGAACAGCTATTGTAACTGTGTGGGCTGTGTTATCTACTCCACCAACTACCTCTGGAGTAGCAAAATCAAAAGAACCAATTGTTTTAGTTGATTTATCAACATCAAACCGAGTAAAGTGGCTAGCGGTAAAAGTTAAAGTTCCGCCATTGCTTCCTGAATCATAAGTAATATTAGTTAAAGATGGGTAAGTTGGATCACTGGAAAGTATTATTGTTCCCGAATCGTCTCGAACAATAATATTCGGAACGCTCGTAAAACCTAAAGCATTTAAACCATAAAGTTTTATAGTAGCTCCGGCATTTTTAAGATCAGCTGCTGTTCGGGCGTCAAATGCTATACTACCAACTGAGGCCGAATCCATTTTTGTTTGTAAAGTCTGCAAGAAAGTAATCGTATCTGTATCAGTTAAATCCAAAGTAGCGCTAAATGTAACTCGGCCACGGCCGGTTTTTTCAAAATATAAATTAGTGCAAGTAGATGGAGCTGCTGCGCAACCAGTAATATTGGTTGTTATTCCGGCAGCATTTAAGGTTGTTTCTATGTCTCCAAAAATTGTTTCATAATTAGGCAAAGCGCTGTTATTGGTTACAGCACGTTCGGTAACAGCCGGCAAAACACCTCCGTCAGCAGCTACTATGGTTCCGGGGGCGTAACTAAATTTTACAACTTGTCCGCTAGTTACAGGGGTTGTTAAAGTTAAATTTATAATATTAGCACCACCTGAAGCAGCAGCAGACACCGTGCTTGTTCCCGCATCAACAAATACAATAAATTGATCGTGCTTTCCAGTTGGATCAGCCATTGCCTTATTAAAGGTAATGGCCAAAATTGTTCCACCATCATTTACAGCTGCACTAGAAACTGTTGGAGCAGCAGGATTAACAGTAATCTCATAAGCAATGGTTGGCGATCCGGCTTCAGCAGTGGAGACAAAATAATTGCCTGTAACTACGGGATCACTAACTCCATCAGAGTCCCAAGTTTGATCAGGATCATCAGGGGTTAAATTAGCCAAAAAATCTGCTTTGGATGTGCCAGAAGGAACATTAGTAATTGTTCCAGCAGCTGGTCCAGTTTCAACAACCGTATATTCAGTAGATGAAACAGTGGCCACAGATGATCCGCCATAGCCAAAAACTTTTTCAATACCAAAAAAGCTTCCTGCTCCTTGGCTGAAAATAGTGATTGCCATCAATAATGTTAATGCTGGCAAATAGAGTATTTTTTTTAACATGTTTTATTTATTATTAATTAATTAATAAAATAATGAAACGATTAAGGATTGATTTCGAAAACCGAAATCTCGCTTTTGTCTAATTTCTTTTCCAATTTAACAGATGACAAAAAATCATAAGTCAAATTATCAGCGTCAATCAGATCGTGAGAATAGACTATATATTTAATCTTATGCTCATTAAAAAATATGTCAAGAGTTTTTTCATTGTCAAAATTTTTATTTCTAATTAATTCATCTAAGGATAAATAATTTTTATCAGATTCTTGATCATAAATTCCATTCATTTCCACGCTTCGGCTAGAAATTATTTTTTGTCCGAAAAATCGACGGGATGGATTAGCACTAATTAAATTATTATTAAATTCCAAAGAATAATATCCATGCCAAGGCAAAAACAAAACCTTAAAATCTGATTTATCGTTTTCGATTATTTGTTTTGCTTCAAACCAAGATTCTGGATACCAGGCTGGCTGAATTTGTTTATGAAATCCGCCCCAAACCAAAAAGCCGAAAATAATGGGAATCAAAAATACAAAACCAAGGAAAATATTTAAAACATTTTTGTTTTTATTATTCAAATATTCCCAAACAGATTGAAAACCAAGTCCAGCCAAAATTGAATACGCTAATGCTAAAATTCCGCTGAATTTTTGGCTATCCCGAAATCCTGACCAAAACGGAACATTTTCAAAAAGAAAAACATTGAATTGTTTAAAAATCGTGTCTCCTGCGCCTGTGGAAAAAATAAACGAAATAATAGCTAGTATGCTAATAAAAACCCCTAAAAACCGCGATTTTGGCGATTTTAGAGCATATTTTAATCCTAGGATAGTTAATACAATAATAAAAACAAATGCAAGCCAGAAAAAAGCATTATCTTGGGGCCATAAGAAATAATTAGCCCAAGAATTGTGTTCTCCCCAAAACCCGTTCAAAGAAAGCACATTCCAAAAAACACCAATGTTTTTATAACCAGAAGCGGAAAATGCCTGCCAGTGTTCTGTTCCTATTCTTTGTTCTATTGGATTTGATCTAGTTAGAGCTGGAATCAGCCAATAACTAATACAAATTAAAAGCATTAATCCCCCAAAAATCAAATTTTTCAAAAAAACCTTAATTTCATTGTGTTTTCGCTGAAAAACAGAGGAAATTAGCAAAAATATGCCAAATAAAGCAAAAATTAAACAACAAATCACGAAAAAGTGCATAGAAAACAAAGAAATCAAGAAAATAATTCCAAAAACCCGTAAAACAGCCTTAAAATCAATATTTTCTCGTAATTTTAACAAATAATGGATAAATAAAGGCAAAAAAGCATAAGCCATCAAATGAGTCCATTGGCCAGCCAGAAAACGAGAATAAATAAAAGGATTAGCTAAATAAATCAAAGCACTAAACATTCGCACTTCTTTATTCTCGCCAAGGGGCAAATATTTAAAAGCCAAATATCCGATATTAAAAAACAAGATTAATAAAATTAGTTTTTGAATCAGCCAAGCTGGAATAAGCAAACTGAAAAAATAAATCAAATAATTAATAGGCAAAGAATTCAAAAAACCATCAGTGTTTAAATTAACATTCATTTCTGGGCCAAAAACCATATCCAAACCAAAAATATATCCAGGCAAAAGCGCTTGCCATAAAATAAACACAGCTAATCCTAAGAAAATTAAAATATAATTATTGATTTTCATTTGTATTCTAAGGAATTAAGTCTAAATATTTTATTTAATTTTTAAGCCAATCATTCAAAGGTATTCCTGATTGCATTACAATACCTTTAAATGTCCTTGGTTTAAAAGTTTTTGATCCATGAAAAGGAACTTGAACGATTCTCGGATTGTGTCCATAGTTGCCGGTATAATAATGGTGACTTCCTTTTGTATGGGAATACCTAAAATCGTTTTTCTTTAAAAATTCAGTTACCTTAGAAAAAGTCCAGTTAAAAATTTTCTTTGGCATATTTTATTTAACCAAAGCAAGACTCTTAAATGGATTATAACCAAAACTATATATTTGCTTGACAGAAATCCCTTTTTCGGCCCTAGACTTCTGCAACCTGCCCCATAAATCTTCGTATTCTTTTTCGGTTTTTTGATTTAAAGGTATTGGTCTCATTTTTAATTTTCTAGCAGTTTCCACATAACCCTCAATTGCTTGAAAAAGAGAGGCCATTACTTCTAAGGGATTATCACCCTCCTCCACTATATTAAACTCCAAGCCAACCCCATACCAAACATCGTCTTCTTTAAAAATAATATAGCGAACCGATCCTTTATTTAAGGTGTTTTTATATTTCATTTTTTAAAATAAATTAAATAATTTGTTTCTTGAATTATATATAAATTAGGAGACTTGGTCAATTATTAAATTAACCTTTTTGGGAGTTATGTTTGGGAGTTACCTTCGAATAAATCTCTGGTGAGATTTTTCTCAGGCTCGGCTCAGCGCCTCCGCCAACTGGCGGAGCGCTTCCGCCCTTGATTGATTGCAAGACCATGTTTGG
>Ga0302247_1001154_pt1 | contig 21277 bp, 14 predicted proteins | sample AAG_UR_Ile_MG_FD_193529 | JGI IMG/M metagenome (GOLD analysis project Ga0302247, IMG submission 193529) | Enriched activated sludge microbial communities from anaerobic digester in WTTP, New Holstein, Wisconsin, United States - AAG_UR_Ile | ecosystem: Engineered > Bioreactor > Anaerobic >...
CCGCGTGCTCTACACGCCCCCCGAGAACCACTCCGTGGCCCTCCCCGTGGCCCCGCTCAAGGGCCCGCAGGTGATCGTCACCGTGTATGAAGAGAAGTTCAAGAATCAGAAGTGCTTTTTGCAGTCCCTCACGCTGGGAGCTCCGACAGCACCACCACGCACGGCCCCCTGAGCACCAGCCGCGACCGCACCGGGGGCAGGGGACCTTCGAGCTGGATCGCCGGCCGCCCGAACAGGTCGGCGGTGTCCAGCACCAGACCCCACGAGGCGTCCGGGGGCAGGAAGAACTCCACCTGGATGGGCTCGGCGCAGAACAGCAGCTCCAGGCGCCGGTTGAACCGCCCAGCGCCCGGGGACGGGCCCAGCCGCATGCCCAGGACGCGCAGGGGGGAGCCCCACTCCATCTCGTCGGACGAGGCGGGGCCGTGCCAGACGACGTCGGGGTGGACCGGGTCGGGGAGCCCGGTGAAGAACGTGGTCCTGCGCAGGGCGGGGCACTCCCGCCGCAGCCGGATCAACTCCCGAACGAACCCGTGGAGGTACTCGGCCTCGGCGTGATCCCGCGGGTGGTGGCGTTCCGAACCGCCGGCGGGGGTCGGCTCGAGCAGGTCCCAGTGGAACCAGTTCATCGGGTTGTCCTGGCAGTAGGCGTTGTTGTTGCCGTGCTGGGTCTTGCCGATCTCGTCGCCCATGGAGATCATGGGCACCCCCTGGGAGACGAACAGGGTGGTCAGCAGGTTCTTCATCTGCACCAGGCGCAGGTTGCGGATCGGACCGTACACCGTGGGCCCCTCGACCCCGTGGTTGAAGGAGTTGTTGTGGTCCTCCCCGTCCCGGTTGTGCTCGCCGTTGGCGTCGTTGTTCTTGCGGTCGTAGGACACCAGGTCGCGCAGGGTGAAGCCGTCGTGGGCGGTGATGAAGTTGATGCCGTGGCGCGGGCCGCGGGGCCCGTACAGATCCTCGCTGCCGGCCAGGCGCGTGGCGAGCGCGGAGGCCGAGCCGTGGGGGGTGAGCCAGAACTGGCGCACGTCGTCGCGGAAGCGGCCGTTCCACTCGGACCAGGAGGTGCCGGGGAAGCTGCCGACCTGGTAGGCCCCGCCCGCGTCCCAGGCCTCGGCGATGAGCTTGATGCCGCGCAGGATCGGATCCTCGGCGATGCGCTCCACCAGGGGAGGGCGGTCCATGAGCGTGCCGTCGGTGTCGCGGCCGAGGATGCTCGCGAGGTCGAAGCGGAAGCCGTCCACGCGCATCTCGACCACCCAGTACCGCAGCACGTCGAGGATGAACTCCCGCACGAACGGGTGGTTGCAGTTGAACGTGTTGCCGCACCCGCTATAATTTTTATACTTTGATTTATCCACATCCAGCAGGTAGTAGACGCGGTTGTCCAGGCCCTTGAAGGAGAGGGTGGGGCCGGTGGCGTCGCCTTCGGCCGTGTGGTTGAACACGATGTCGAGGATGACCTCCAGGCCGTGCCGGTGGCAGGCGTCCACGAAGCGCTTGCACTCCTCGACCTCGCAGCCCGGGGAACGGCCGGTGCCGTAGGGCGGGTGCGGCGCGACGAAGGCAAGGGTGGAGTACCCCCAGTAGTTCGTCAGGCGCTCGCCGGTGACCGGGTTGATGTTGACGTTCTCGTGGGGCGGGAACGCCTGGATGGGGAGCAGCTCGACCGCGGTCACGCCCAGGTCGCGCAGGTGCGCCAGCTTCTCGACGAAGCCGTCGAAGGTGCCCGGGAAGGCGACGCCCGAGGAGGCGTCCCGGGTGAAGCCGGACAGGTGCACCTCGTAGAGGACGGTGTCCTCCCAGGGGATCCGCAGGAAGCGGTTGTCCCGCCACGGGTACGTGTCGTCGAGCACCAGGGAGCGGGGCGCGTCATGGGGGCAGTCGTGGCGGTAACCCTTCACGTTCCAGTCGTAGTCGCCCACCACGGCGCGGGCGTAGGGATCGACGAGGAACTTGTTGTCGTTGAAGCGGTGGCCCTCTGCCGGATCGTGGGGGCCGAAGGCCTGCCACGCGTAGACCTGTCCGGGGCCGATCCCCTCGACGAAGACCGACCACACGTCGCCGAAGCGGTGGAGCGCGGGGTCCAGGTCGAAGGCGCGGTCGGGCACGGCCGCCCGATCGTCGGCGAAGAGCACCAGGCGCAGGGCGGTGGCGTGCTGGGAGAAGATCGAGAAGCGCACACCGCCGTGGCGCACCGACACACCCAGGGGCAGCGGGCGCGCGCGCCTGGCCCGGACGCGCCGCCGGACGGGTTTCAGGAGCTGGGACAGGCGATCAAGACGCGGGTGTTCGGTCACGCGCACCTCCGTGAGCGGGCAGTATACGCCACGGGCGTCTTGCGGGCCACATTCTTCAAAGGAACATTTGTCAAACTCCCATTTCGTGGTACAAAAACCCCAACCGGGAGGTCCTCTCATGAAACTGACCAGCCTTCTTCTCACCGCCCTGCTCGCGAGCGGGCTGATCGCCTGCAATCCAGGCAAGAGCTCCGACCCCAACAACGGCTTCAACTCCACGACCAACAACACCAACAACGGCACGCTGCCCGGGGACAACGACGGCGACGGTTTCCGTCCCGTGGACGGGGACTGCAACGACAACGACCCCGACATCAACCCGTACGCCTTCGAGATCTGCGGCGACGGCATCGACAACAACTGCAACGGCACCTGGGACATCGAGGAGCCGGACATGGACAGCGACGGCGTCACCGTGTGCGGCGGAGACTGCAACGACTACGACCGGCGCGTCGCCCCCACCAACATCGAGATGATGGGGGACGGCCTGGACAACAACTGCAACGGCGTCACCGACGAGGCCGAGCACCTGTGCGACTGCGCCCGGGACGAGACCACGCTCCAGTTGGTGAACATGGGCCCCAACGCCTCCTTCGGCGACGCCCTGGGCCTGTGCAACACCGCCTGGCACGCCCAGCCCCTGCAGATCATCGGCGCCCAGTCCGCGGCCATCATCAGTTACGATCCCGACGGCACCACGCCGGGCGCCAACGGCTGGGGAGCGCTGCGGCCCATCGCCCCGCGCCAGGTCGATCCCGAGGACCCCGTGTTGCCCGTGGGCTGCCAGATGATCGCGCTGTTCACCGGCGCCGAGTTCAGTTCGGATCCGCAGGACGGGGACGAGTCCGATCTCGGCGAGACCTGCGTGGATCCGGTGTCCATGATCGCCAACGCCGAGAGCGACGACCAGGCGGCCGAGTGCCACGACATGACGCAGATCGTCCTGCGCCTGCGCGTCCCCGCCAACGCCGAGGGTCTGGCCTTCGACTTCATATTCCTGTCCACCGAGTACCCGGAGTGGGTCGGCTCCGAGTTCAACGACACGTTCTACGCGATGATGAAGGACGAGACCGCCGGCGGGCCCCGCAACAACATCTCGTTCGACACCAACAACAAGGCCATCACGGTCAACAACGACTTCTTCACCCCGGGCGCCCAGGATCTCACCGGAACCGGCTACGACGCCGACGCCTCCTCGACGCCGTGGCTGACCACCCGCGCGCCCGTGGAGCCGGGTTCGCTCATCGAAATCGTCTTCTCCATCCACGACGAGGGCGACGGCATCCTGGACTCGGCGGTCGTGATCGACAACTTCCGCTGGGTCAAGGACGTCGACGAGGTCATCACCATCCCGTAGCCGACGCGAAGACGCTGCGGCACAGACCGCGGGCGTTCAGTTTCCTGTTCAACACAGTGACGATCCAAGCGCCGAGGAGGTCCGACAGGTCCGACAGGTCCGACGGGTCCGACAGACCCGCCTCGTCGGACAGTTCCGCGTTCCAGACGGGCTTCCACGGGGGCATGACCTGCCCGCGACCGCAGGCCGGGCACAGAAGGCCGCCGGCCGCCACCGAGAAGCCCCAGCCCTCCCCAGGCGGGGCACGCCGGCAGGCCACGCAACAACCCAGCTCCGGGGCCACTCCCGCGGCGGACAGCAGCGCGCGGTCGAAGCGGATCCAGTCGCGCCAGGTCAAGGCGGGCTCCCGGTCCAGCCGCAGGAGGAAGGCGTCGAACACGGCGAACAACTCCGGCTCGGGCACCTCGGGAGGGCACAACTCCCGCGCCAGCTCGCTGGCGTACTGCCCGGCGACCATGCGGCCCGGCCGGGCCACCAGCAGGTGGGCGGGGCGCGCCACCGTCATCTCCTCGAGGGACCACAGTGAGCCGCGGCGCGCGGGGGCCAACTGGCCCTGGTAGAGCAGGCAGGGCGACAGCCCCGCCTGGAAGCGGCGACGGCTCTTGCGGCCCGCGCGGGCGTAGGCGTCGAGACGGCCCCGCTCGCGGGTGAAGAGCGACAGCACCAGGTCGCTCTCCCCGGTGGCCACCCGCCGGACCACATAGGCGGTCACAGTGAAGCCCTGCGCGCTCATGTTTACCCTACACCCAGGAGATCACGAAGACGTACAACAGGATGGTGAACACCTCGGACAGGCCCGACATGACCGAGCCGGCGGCCGAGGCGGGGTCCAGGTTCATGCGCTTGAAGACCAGCGGCAGGCAGGAGCCCGCCACGCCGGCGAAGACCATGCTCGCGAACACGGTCAGCCCCACGAGCAGCGGAAACATCACCTGCAGGCCTTCCCCGTCACGCGCGAAGACCGGCACCATCGAGAAGGCGAAGGCGAACAGGCCGAAGATCAGGCCCAGCATCAGGCTCATGACCGACTCCCGCCGCAGGACCTCGAGGAAGTGGTCCCACTTCACGCGGCCCAGGGCGATGCCGCGGACCATCAGCGATCCGGCCTGGTTGGCGATGGACGAGGAGAGCACCAGCAGGATCGGGATCATCAACAGGAAGAAGAGGTGGTTGCTCTCCTGTTCGTGGAAGAAGGGGCGTCGGAAGGCCAGGATCAGGGACGACAGCACGCCGGTGAGCAGCGGAAAGAAGATGCTGGTCAGGCGCGGCCGGAACCGCCCGAAGAAGGAGTCCTGGAAGTACTCGATGTCCTGACCCGCGCCGGACATCTTGAAGATGTCCTCGGTGGCCTCCTCGCGGATGACCTCGATGACGTCGTCGACGGTGATGACGCCGACCATCCGGTTGGTGTCGTCCACGACCGGGACCGCCAGAAAGCCGTACCGCTGGACGATCTCGGCGACCTCCTCCTGGTCCATGCTCACCGGCACCGAGATCACCTCGGGGGTCATCAACTCCCGCAGGGTGGTGACCGGCTTGCAGGTGACCAACTGGCGCAGGGAGACCACGCCGGCTAGCTTCTCGGCGGAATTGTTCACATAAATATAGAAGGTTGTCGCATAGTCCTCGGACGAGCCCTGGAGGAAGTTGATCGCCTCCCCGGCGGTGGCGGTCTGCGGCAGCGCGAGGAACGACGGGTTCATGATGCCGCCGGCGGTGGAGGCGTCGTAGGCCATCAGTTCCTCGACGGCCTCCTGATCCTCGTCCTTGAACAGGTTGAGCAGCTTCTCCTTGAGCTCCTCGTCGAGCTCCTCGAGCAGGTCGGCGAGATCGTCGGAGTCCATGTTGCCCAGGATTCGGGCGGCGTCGACGGGGTCGAGGGCGGAGATCAACTCCACCGCCACCGGCAGGTCGATCTCGCCGAGGACCTCGGCCTTGACCAGGTCGTCCCCGCAGTGCTCGAACAGCCGCTTCCGGTCCACCGGCGTGAAATCACGAAAGAAATAGGCCAGTTCGGCGGGGTGGCGCTTGGATAATATTTTTTTTAAAGGTCCATAGGCATCCCGATGCAGCAACTTGTTCACGGTGTTGGCCAACACCTGGAGTTTGGGGTTCTGCATGGAGGCCTCCTGCCCGGCCGGTTCGATCTCCTGCACGATGGCACAGGTGAAACAGACGGGAAAACGGCGGCATTATATGCTCTTTCCGGCACGGTTGAAATACGGAAAGGCTTTTGTTGGTTTCATTTTTCGCTTTTTTGTTGAACGTCCCACAAATGACGCTTGACGGACCGCGCAAAACAGCTATTCTCTGGGTTGTCCTGTCGCCACCGCGACATGAGGTGTACTTGATGAGCAAGAAGAGAACCCCGAAAATCCCGAGCGAGGCACCCCACCAGGAACCGGCCGCGCTGGGATCCCGTCTGCGGGAGGCCCGTGAGGGCGCCGGTCTGACCCCGGCGCTGCTGCATGAAAAGACCCGGGTCCCCGTGGAGGCGATCACCGCGCTCGAAGAGGAGCGGTTCGAGGCCTTGCCCGCGGCGGTCTACACGCGCGGCTTCGTGAAGCTGCTGTGCGCCGAGCTCGGGCTTCCCTACCACGAGCTCGCCGCCCAGCTGCCCACGACCGGCCCGACGCCCTCGCCGGCCTCCCTGAGCCTGCTCGATCTCCCGACCCACGCGTCCCGCGAAGCCGGCGACAAGGAAGAGGAGAAGCAGTCCCGCGTCTCCACCGCCCTCGTGCTCTTCATCCTGGTCGTGATCGCCAGCCTCGCCATCTCCTACTTCGCCAGTCAGAAGGAGCGGGAGAGCCTGCAGTCGCCGTCGGCCTCGGAGACCACCCACCTCGACGTCACGGGCTGATCCGCCGGCCCTCGTGACTCGATCCATTTTTCACTGATTTCGTATTGAAATTTGCCTCAAAGAAAGTGATACTCCCGAAACCGCCCGTGGGCGAGCGATTCTGACCCTGTCGAATGGTTTCCGGAATATCATGGCCAGCAAGCTTTCTTCCATTCTGGTGAAACTGGGTTTGATTCCCATCCGCAAGTTGGATCAGGCGTTCCAGAACCAGGTCATCAACGGGGGTACGCTGGACTCGGCCCTGCTCGAGCTCGGCCTCATCCGCGAAAAGGACCTGGTCCGCGTGCTCGTGGAGGCCTCCGAGCTTCCCTCCATCCAGCTCGGCGAGCTCACCCTGGACGACTCCCGCGAGCTCGTGTCGATCTTCCCGCAGAAGCTCGCCCTGCGCTACCAGGTCATCCCGGTGGCCCGGGTGGGCGAGCAGGTGGGCGTCCTGGTCAACGCCGAGTTCGACAAGAACAAGATCGAAGAGATCGGCTTCATGCTGGGCGTCTCCCTGGTCGCCCGCGTGGTCCCCGAGCCGCGGTTGTTGTCGTTCGCCTCCCGGATCTACGGCTTCGAGCTCGACGAGCGCCCGGCCCGCATCCTGGGCAAACTCGGCCCCGCGATCGTCTATCCGGATTCCTTCGTGAGGCCCTGGGTGCAGCCGATCGCCGACGCTGCCGACACCGGGGCACCGCCGGCGCCGGAGGCACCCGAAGAACCGCCCGTCATCGCCTCGGCCGACGCCACGCCGGTCCCCGAGTTCTCCTACCGCGAACGGCAGGTGTCCCCGCAGATCCTGGTCCCCACGATCACGCGGGAACGCAGCACCGGCGAGCTCGCCCGGCCCGCAGTCCCCGAGAAGAAGCCGGCACCGCCGGTGTCGGCGCTCACCCCCGCCGAGCTCGGGGATGGCGAGGATGGCGAGGACGGCGAGGACGGCGTCCACGAGGCCGTCACGAGGCCGGGCTTCACGTTCCCCGAGCGCCGCCGTCACCGCTCACCATTTTCTGACTCCGGGCCCATCGGACCGATCCCCGAAGGCCTCCCGAAGTTCGAGAACGAGCAGGAAGGCTTCTCCGACAGCGGCGCCATCCGGCAGGTCGCGCTGGGGTCCGACGCGCCCGGCACGCCTAACGAGGCCGGGACGCCCGAAACCCGCCTGGAGGAGGCGATGACCGAGCCGATGAGCACGGGCGAGGCCTCGATCCCGTTGCGCGCCGGGCGGCCGCCCTCGGACACGACCCAGACCGACACCCTCCCGGATTACGCCGCTCCTGTGGCGCCCACGGAGCCTGCGCCCGTGGCCGCTCCCATGGCCGCTCCCATGGTCGCTCCCGTGGCGCCCACGGAGCCTGCGCCCGTGCCCAAGCCCGCGCCCGCCCGCAACGCCGGCACCCGGGACCAACTCGTGTCCTTCGACGGGTCTGCCATTCAACTGAAAGAGTTCACCGACCTGCTCGTCTCAGCCACCAGCCGTGACGACGTGCTGATCGCCTTTCTGCGCTACTGCGCCAACCATTCCCAGTACCTGTTCCTCTTCACCGTCGAGGGCGAGGCCGCCACCGGCCGCTTCGCCATCTACCGGGGCCAGGTCGACCAGCACAAGGTGCGCAGTTACCTCATCAGCCTCAATTTCGATTCCGTGCTGCAGAAGGCCGCCCAGAACATCCCGACCTTCGGCGTGTACTCGCCCTCGGAGGGGAACCAGTTCCTCCTCGAACACCTGAGCCTCTCGCCGCCGACGCACATCATGGCCCTGCCCGTGACCGTCGGCAGCCGCATCGTCGCCCTCGTCCTGGGCACGCACCAGCTCGCGCAGGCGCCCACGGCCATGGGAGAGCTCATCGCCGCCTCCGGGCTGCTCAGCCAGTCCCTGCTGCGTTTGATCAAGCAGAAGAAGAGGGAGCGCAAGCCCTCCTTGGCCCCCGAGCTCTCCCCGGTGCCCGAACCCGTGGAGCGAGAGTTCATCGACCCCGCGGCGGCCCACACGCCCGTGGCCGTGACCCCGTACACGGCCATCACCGTGCCCATCCCCACACATCTGGAGCAGCAAAACTCGTTCGTCGAGGAGATCATCGCCCTGATCGACCAACTCGAACATCTGTCGATCCAGCAGGATGCCCTCGACACCCACTCCGCCCAGGCCTTGAAGAACCTCGGCGATCGCACCCTCGAGGTTTTGCACTTCTACTTCCCCGGGATCCTCACCTATCGCGGACAGGGGAGCCTGTTGCTGGCGCCGCCGCCCAGCGCCCACGGGCCGTTGCTGCGCTTCATGATCGAGTGGGGCCTGCCGGTGGTGCCGGTCCTGATCGATCTCCTGGATTCCGACAACCCGCAGACCCGCCTGTACGCGACCTTCCTGTTCCTCGAGGTCCGCTTCCCGGACATCCTGTTCCGCATCGCCGAGAAGTTCTTCGATTCCGAGCCGGCCGTGCGTGAGGTAGCCGCCCGCGTCATCCTCTCCTACGAGGGGCACCGCGAGTACGTCGAGATCTCGTCCAACCTGCGCGGCCTCCTCGGCCACCCGGACCCGGCCATGCAGCGGCACACCGTCGAGGCCCTGGGCCGGCTGCGCGACAAGCTCTCCATCGAACCCATCCTGGCGTTGATGGGTGAGGCCCACCCCGAGGTCCTCCCCTGCATGATCCAGGCGCTGCGTCAGATCACCCTGCGCGACTTCGGCGGCCAACTCGAGCGCTGGCAGTCATGGTGGGCGCTCAACTCCCAGCGACACCGCGTGCTGTGGCTGATCGAGGGGCTTCGCCAGACCGACGAGGAGCTGCGCCGCGACGCCCTGCGCGAGTTGTTTCGCATCGTGGGCGAGACCATGGACTACGATCCCGCGGCCTCCATGGAGCAGCGCGAGGCCGGCGTCCGCCGCTGGGTCAATTGGTGGGAACAAAAGGGCCGGAACCAGCTCTGACGGCGCGCTCCCTTCAGCGGGGCGCGTCCTCCTGCTGCAACAACTGGAGATAATGACGGCACTCGGCGGCCACGCATGAGCCTCCGGCCAGCTGCGTGCAGGTCTCGAACATTCCGGCCGCGTCCTGGGCCCGGCCCGACTTCACGTAGGCGAGGCCGAGATAGAGGTAGACCTCCTGGATGCTGTTGCACGGGTGCCCCTGGCGCAGGGTCTTCTCGAACTCGGCGATGGCCTCCTCGGTGCGCTCCTGCTCCTGGTACACGCGGCCGAGCCGGTAGCGGGCCACGCAGAACTTGCTCTCCATGAGCAGCGCCTGGGTCAACTGGGACAGCGCCTGGTCGTACTTTTTCAGGTGGAAGTAGGCCCAGCCCATGTTCGAACGGGCCACGTGCCCCTCCTGATAGACGAGGTCCGACAACGCGAGTTTGGCCGCGGTCACCGCGTCCTCGTGGTTGCCGAAGTGGATGTCGATGGCGGCCACGTTGTTGTGGCACTTCGAGGCCAGTTGCCGGTCGGACGCGGCCTTGATGAAGTGACGGCGGGCCTGTGTCAGCAGCGAATTGGCCGTGTCCCGGTGCTCGGTGAGGCTCTCTCCGGTCATGCACTGCATGCGCGTGGAGATGTCCAGCTCCGAGGTGGCCTTCTTGAGGTAGATCAACCCCAGCAGGAAGTGGGTCCCGGAGTAGGCGGGGTCCGCCACGAGGGACTTCTTCAGTTCCTCCAGGGAGGCGTTGAGGAACCTCACCGACATCTCCATCTCCTCGCGGATCGTCTCCTGGTTCTTCTGGATGCGCTGCCGCTTGAGCCGCACGTCCATCAGCGCCTGCTCGTCCGGCTGCTGCTGCAGGACCGTGGAGACCTCCTGCTCGGTCCGGACGTTCTCGATCTGCAGGCGCTCGATCTTCTGCAACGAGTCCATGTACTTCTCAAAATAGTCATTTCCCAAAAAATACTGTTTCTGGGCGTACCGCGTGTCCTTGGGATCCTGGGTCCGACAGGCGACGAAGGTGACGATGACATAAATACACGAGAGGGCAAAACGGGTGTTCGGCATGGGTTCTCAGGCTGGAGGGCCTCCTTCCCGTGGGAACGCTACCGCAGGTTTCGCGAACGCGCAAAAAATGGCGTCCCGCGGCCCCGTAGGGTTGGACAGGACCGGCGGTTTTGGTTACAAAGGGGGCGACCGAAGGAGTGACGTCATGATCGATCCCCGCCTGCTCACCGAAAACCCCGACCTGCTGCGCGAACGGCTCAGCGCCCGCAGTCCCGGCGCCGCCGCCCGCCTCGACGAGCTCGAAGCCACCCACGTCGCGTGGAAGCAGCTCAAGCAGGAGCTCGACGACGCGCGGCACCGTCAGGGCGAGCGCAGCCAGCAGATGAAGGTGCTGCGAGGCGAGGAGCAGGCAGCCCTGCGCCAGGAGCTCAAGGAGTTGAGCGACGGCCTCAAGGAGAAGCAGAAGATCCTCAACGAGCTCGAGGAGAAGCGCGAGCAGCTGCTGCTGTTCATCCCCAATCTTCCCCAGGCCGACGTGCCCGTCGGGGACGAGAGCCACAACCTGCGGGTGCGCGCGTGGGGCACGCCCCGGACCTTCGATTTCCCGGTCGCCCCCCATTGGGAGCTCGGCGCCGGCCTGGGCATCCTCGACTTCGACCGGGCCCAGCGCATGTCCGGCTCACGGTTCTCCGTGCTGTTGGGCGCGGGCGCCCGCCTCGAGCGCGCCCTGGTCGAGTTCATGCTCGAGCTCCACCGGCGCGCCGGCTACGTCGAGGTCTCGCCGCCGCTTCTGGTCAAGCGCGACGCCATGGTCGGCACCGGCCAGTTGCCCAATCTGGAGGCCGACGCCTACAAGACCGCCGGGGAGGAGCCGTATTATCTGATCCCGACAGCCGAGGTCGTCCTGGTCAACTACCACCGCGAGGAGATCCTCGACGCGGCCCAGCTCCCGATCCGCTACGCCGGGGCCACGCCGTGCTTCCGCTCCGAGGCCGGCTCCTACGGGCGCGACGTGCGCGGGCTCATCCGTCAGCACCAGTTCACCAAGGTCGAGATGGTGCAGATCACCACGCCGGCCCAGTCCGAGGCCGCCCTCGAGGCCATCACCGGCCAGGCCGAGGCCATTCTGCAGGCCCTTGAGCTGCCCTACCAGGTCATCCTGCTCGCCACGGGGGACATGGGCTTCTCCAGCGCCAGGACCTACGACCTCGAGGTCTGGATCCCCTCCGAGGAGAAATACCGCGAGATCTCCTCGTGCTCGAACTGCCTGGACTTCCAGGCCCGCCGCGCCCGCATCCGGTATCGCGCCGGCGCCGAGGCCAAGCCCGAGCTCGTGCACACCCTCAACGGCAGCGGGCTCGCCGTGGGCCGCACCCTGCTGGCCCTGCTCGAGAACGGCCAGCAGCCGGACGGCTCGGTGATCCTCCCGGCCGCCCTCCGCCCGTTCCTCGGCGGCGCGGGGCGCCTCACGTCCGCCGGCCTCGAGCCCCTGTAGTCCACCACTTTCCTCCGGAGGTGTCATCGTGAAACTCCAGCGTCGCCAACTCGGTTCCCTGCAGTACTTCGTCCAGCTCGACGACGAGGACCGCCTCGTCGCGGTGTCCCAGGCCCTCGAACCGTTGCTGCAGGGCCGCGGCCTCTTCACCCCGGCGCTCCTCGAGCGCCTCGCCTCCCCTGCGGCCGTCATCCTCCCGCCGGTGCCCGTGGGCAAGATCATCGCCATCGGGCTCAATTACCGCGCCCACGCCGCCGAGTTCAACAAGCCCCTGCCCGAGGAACCCCTGATCTTCATGAAGCCGGCGTCCGCCGTCATCGCACACCAGGAGCCTATCCTGCTCCCCGCCCAGAGTTGTGAGGTCCACTTCGAGGGCGAGCTGGCCGTGGTCATCGGCACCACCGCCCGGGACGTCTCGGCCGCCGCCGCGCCTGCCCACATCCTCGGCTACACCATCCTCAACGACGTCACCGCCCGGGACATCCAGCGCCGCGAGGGCAAGTACACCCGCGCCAAGGGCTTCGACACCTTCGCGCCCATGGGACCTTCCCTTGTCACCGATCTCGACCCCCTCGCCGTCACCCTCGAGACCCGCGTGAACCACGAGTTGCGCCAGCACAGCCCCTGCAGCGACATGATCTTCACCATCCCCGAGTTGGTCGCCTTCGTCTCCTCGGTGATGACCCTTTTCCCGTTCGACGTGATCACCACAGGCACGCCGTCGGGCGTCGGACCCATCGTCCACGGTGACACCGTCCGGATCACCATCTCCGGCATCGGCACCCTCGAGAACCCGGTGCGCACCCGCTCCCCGGGCCACGCCTGAATTCCCACCGAAAATTGACAGATCACATCGCGCGGGCATAGGATTCCCCATTGCGCCGAGAAGGCGAGGAGAGTCCCATGTGCGGAATCGTGGCTGCCGCTGGAACCGAGAACGTCATTCCCATGCTCCTCGAGGGCCTGCAGAAGCTCGAGTACCGGGGCTACGACTCCTCGGGAATCGCGTTTTTCGATAACAAAAAAATCAATATTATCAAAGAAGTCGGTAAGCTCTCCCGCCTCACCGAGCTCCTTCGGACCCGCCCCGCCGCCAGCTTGACCGGCATCGGCCACACGCGCTGGGCCACCCACGGCAAGCCGTCCACCGTCAACTCCCATCCGCACTACTACGAGGGGGTCGCCGTCATCCACAACGGCATCATCGAGAACTACGCCGAACTCAAGGCTAAAATCATTGCACAAGGGCATATATTTTCAAGCCAGACCGATACCGAGGTCATCAGCCACCTCATCGCCAACGCGCTCAAGGCCGGGCACGCTCCCCTCGAGGCCATCTCCCGCGCCCTCGACGCGTGCAAGGGCACCTGGGCGCTGGCCATCCTGATCCAGGGCTACGAACAGCAGGTCTGGCTCGCCCGCAAGGGGAGTCCCCTCTTCATCGGACAGGGCACCGGCTTCCATCTGGTCGCCTCCGACATCCCGGCGATCCTCCCCTTCACCCAACGAATCCTGTCCCTGCAGGACCACGAGCTCGCCGAAATCAACGCCCAGGAGCTGCACATCTACACGAGCGACCTGCATCCGGTCAATCGCGCCTTCAAGACCGTCGCCTACAACCCGCTGATGGCCGAAAAGGAAGGCTACAAGCACTACATGCTCAAGGAGATCTTCGAGCAACCGCGTGCCGTCTACAACACGATCACCGCCTACCTCCACCACGAGGACTACACGGTCGACGTCCCCGGCATCCCCGCCGACTTCCCGCTCCCCGAGAAGATCTTCATCGTCGCCTGCGGGACCTCGTATTACGCCGGACTCGTGGGCAAGTTCTACCTCGAAAAGGCCACCCAAATCCCCGTCGAGGTCGAGATCGCCTCCGAATTCCGGTACCGCGATCCCCTGGTGCTCCCTTCCCATCTGGTCATCGCCATCTCCCAGTCCGGCGAGACCGCCGACACCCTGGCGGCCATCGGCATCGCCCGCCAGAAGGGTGCACGCATCCTCGCGATCACCAATTCGCCGCACTCCCAGATTCACCAGATCGCCGACGCCCGCCTTGAGACCATCGCCGGACCCGAGATCGGCGTGGCCTCCACCAAGGCCTTCACCACCCAGCTCGTGGGGCTGCTCATTCTCAGCCTCTGGCTCGCCCAGCGTCAGGGGCGCAGCGACCTCGTCTCCTCCTGGATCGACGCGCTCTTCGACTGCCCCAGCCAGATGCACCACATCCTGAGCCAGGCTCCCCAGATCCAGGTCATGGCCCGACGCTATGCCCATGCCACCCATTTTCTCTATCTGGGTCGCGGCAATCTCTATCCCATCGCCCTCGAGGGCGCCCTCAAGCTCAAGGAAATTTCCTACATCCATGCCGAAGGGTACCCTGCCGGTGAGATGAAGCACGGCCCCATCGCGCTCATCGACGAGGATCTCCCCACCGTGGTGCTCGCCGTGCGCAACTCCAACTACGAGAAGATCATGAGCAACCTCGAGGAGGTCCTGTCCCGTAACGCCAAGGTCCTCGCCATCGCCAGCGCATCGGACATGCACATCGGTACCCTGGTCAACGACCTGGCCCTCATCCCGGCCGACGTCCCCGAGGTCATCCAACCCATTCTTTGCATCCTTCCCCTGCAGTTGCTGGCGTATCATATCGCCGACTTCAAGGGCACCGATGTCGATCAACCCCGCAACCTGGCGAAGTCCGTCACCGTCGAGTGACCTGGTGGGAGGAGTCCCCTAAGCCTATGACCCTCTCAGAGGTCCTGATCGCAGTCGGAAAAAGTCTAAAGCCTCATCAGTCGCGCCTGATACTGGCGATGGCTTTCATCCTGGTTCATACCGCCCTTGGTTTTCTGCTGATCTTCTCCACAGGGCGTTTCGACCTTTCCAGTCTCCCTGTGTTCATCGTCCTGCTCTTCTCCTTGCATCACCTCCTGTCCGTCTTTGATGACTGGATCCTCACCGGTGTTTCCACCCGGTGGGTGTCCCAGACCCGCAAGCGAAGCCTGGAGCGCTTTCTCTCCATCCGGGAGAAATCCGCCCAGAACAGCGCCCTGGACTGGAGCGAACTCCAACTCGAGATCCAGTGGCTAGGTGACTCGATCTTCTCCCTGCTCCGCGGCGCTTTGCGCAAGATCCTCCAGTTGATGGTCTTCTCCATCGCCCTGGTCTGGCTCTCTCCCATCCTCTTTCTCTTTTGCGCCGCCCTCTTCTTGTCAGTCTTTTTCCTGGGCTTTTTCCTTGGACGATGGATCAACCGGGAGCAGGAGCAAGCCATCATCGCCCAATCCGAAGTCGCCAACTTCGAGCTCGAGGCGGCCCGGGCGATGCCAGTCGTCAAAGCCTTTCGCAAATCCGCCTACTTTTCCCGGATTCATGATCGTTTTCTCACCTCGTCGACCACCAGAAGCATCCGCCTGGCCCGCCTGCGCATGATCGTGCATCCCATCCAGATCGTGCTTTTTCTTGGTACCCTCACGGCCGTCTACGCCGTCGGCTCCACCCAGGTTGAGAACGGATCCCTCGGGATCACCCGGTTCCACTCCTTCATCGCCGGGCTCTCCTTGCTGCACGCGCCCCTGAGCGCCCTTTCAGCCGACATATCCACCTTCCTGAGCCACCGGTCGATGCACCATCTTCCCTTGATCCTCGACGCCTCGAACCAAAACGAGCCTTTCACCGAACAACCTGATCCCGCCCGAATCGACGCGGTGGATCTGGCTTTTCACTATTCAGATTGCCCAGATCTGTTCTCCCCTCTGCAATTTTCGCTCACCCCCGGATCCATCACCGGCTTCGAAGGGCCCAACGGATGCGGCAAGACCACCCTCGCCCTGCTGATCGCCGGTGTGCTCAAGCCCACCTCCGGATCCCTCGAATTTTCTCCACCAGCCTCCAGTCGGACCGCGGTTTCCTATATCGACCAGAATGGCACCGTGTTCTCCCTGGGTCTCGTCGAGAATCTGTTCCTAGATTCATCCCCTGTCACCGACTTCTTTCAAACACCCTATCTTGAACAGATCCGATCTGATCGGATCAACAATCAACTCAGTCCGGAGACCCTCTCGGCGGGTCAACGCAAGACCATCAGCCTGCTCAGGGCTCTCGAACATGACCACAGGGTCCTTCTGATTGATGAACCGGAGAACGCCCTGGATCATGCCACCACCGAACAATTCCGCGAGGTCCTCCTTAATCTCAGAAGCCAGGGAAAACTCATCATTCTTTTTTCACACAGCGAAATTTTTCTTTCTATTTGTGATCAAAGGATTTTCCTTCAACCCTCCAAATTCGAGAGAGGTTAGGCTCATGTTTCACGTGAAACATCCCTGCTTGTTTCCGAGGACTACGAAGTACATCCTCTCTTTTTGGAAGAGGAAGTTGGCATCGCGGAAAATATCGAATATGTTCCAAAGGAATGAGTTGGATGGCTAATTACTGAGCTCCACTCCCCAATCAAGAGGTGATTCCCATGTTCTTTCCGATCTTCTTTCTGAGCGCCCTGCTCCTACCAGGTGCCAATCCTCCGGCAAGTCCAACGAAAACCCAGAACGTTTCAGTCTTGAAATACGCTGGAGTATCTCCACCGAAGCCCGAATTGCCGAAAGAAATTCCTCCTCCAGGGGGCAAATGCGTCCTCTTGTGGCCGGGCTTTCAACTCAAACCGGCGCCGGGGGGCTCCCGTTTCTTCTTCCTATTTTCTACTACCTTTCAACTGCAGAGCCAGGATCTAGCCGAAAACGAGCTTAAAATCCTCAGACTGTTGGCACCTGGTTGTTCAGCCTGGCAAAAGCACGCCTGGCGCGATCTGATCACGCGCTTTTTCCAGACGCCCATCGAAAAGGTGTCGTTCTTCCGGGATGACAAGGGAACCAAACTCATCGTGGACTTTCTCTACAAGAGTGGTTCCTCCGTGGTAAAGCCCGAGATCACTCACCTGAACTTCATGAATTACTATTTGTTGATGGTAGATTTTCCGCCTGAGAAAACCCCTACGGCTCAACCCACAACGACCCCCGCGCCCACCCCTGCAAAATGAATTGTGGAATAAAAAAACAGTTTAAACCAGAGGTCTGATCGGAAATCCGATCAGGATAAGAGCAGGTCCGTCTCGGAGGCCCGCTCGATCATTTTGCTGGTCACAATGACCTGAGATTCTGTGTTGTCCAAAATATCCCTGATATTCTTCAGCGTATTGGCGTCCAGTTCGGATTCGATGTCATCGAGACAAACCAGGCAGGTGAGTCCAGTCTCCCGCTTGAGGAGCTCCATGAAGGCAAAGTGGATGGCCAGATTGATGACCTTCTTTTCACCGTTGCTGAAGAAGGCACGGACTTCCTTGCCATTTTCGATGATGTCCAGCTCCTCTTTGTGACATCCATAGAGAACGCGGTCCTGCAGGAGTTCGCGCTCCAGGTAGTTCTCCGGTATCGTTCTTTTCCGGTATTTCAGAGTGGAGTTCCGGAGTTTTGGATTGAGCTTTTCCAGATACGCCTGAAATGAAGGATTCAATTGCTCGGCAAACCAACTCCGATCATCTGAAATATCATTGGATATTGCACGAAAAGAGGGGTTATCCAACTCCAGAAGAGCCCTCTTTCGGCTCGTCTTGGACAAGAGAATTTTGACTTTCTTTTGTCTCAGGTTGGAAAAATCCACCAACTTTTGAAGAAATGGACCTTTCAGGGCGCTCAGATACCGATCGAGAAGCGCACGACGAATTTCCTGACTTTGAAAGAATAGTTGCGTTTCATCTGGGGAAAAGTGAAGAATGTTCTTACCTCGTACAAACTCCAGGTTCCTGACTCTTTCTTGGCCAAGAATGAAGGACTTTTCCATGCTCTCTGTAGAAAAAGTCATTCCATTTCGAACACCGTTGATTTCAGCTTGGAGATGAAAATAGGGTTCTCCCATTCTCACGCAATCTCTCAAGGATTTTCGATTTCGAAAACTTCTGGAAGTGAACAAAATATAGATGGCTTCGAGCAGATTCGTCTTCCCGCTGCCATTCGCACCGTAGATGTGTAGATGACCATTGCCGCTGTTTTGAAGGGAAAAGTCTTTGAAATTCCTGAAGTTTTGAAGTTGCAGACGCTCCAGGATCATCACCAGTTCAATCGAGTCGGATGGGCATGAGCACGGCGATGAAATTGCTGGTCTCGATGGGCTTGATCAGGGCCGGACTCTTGGGATTATGCAGGAACATGGAAAATTCCTTACCCTGAATCTTGTTGACGATGGTATCGAAGAATTTGATGTTGAAAGCAATCTGCATGGTTTCGCCGGTGTAGTCGACTTCAATTTCCTCTGTGCCTTTGCCCTTGAGCGTGTCAATGCCTGTGAGAACCACAGAGTCTTTTTGTATTTTTAATATTACACCAGCATCACTTCCTTCAAAAAGAAGACTAATTCTTTTCAGAGCTCCAAGGAACTCTTCCTTGGGCATGACCAGGCGATTGTCCTGATACTGGGGAATCACCTGTTCATATGGAGGAAACTTGGAGTCGATGAGCTTGATGTTCATGCGCGCGGAGTCGGTCCTGAGACCCAGTATCTTCAGTTCCTTGTCATAGTGCATGCCCACGCTGGCGGAGTCGTCGCTGACCATCTTCATGATGTCGTTGACGCCTTTTCTCGGAATGATGATGCCGTTGGGAACGCTGAACTTTCCTTCGTACGGATATTCCGCGAGGGCGAGCTTGTGACCGTCGGTGGCCACCGCCTTCGCGATGTTCTTCTCGGTCACCAGATATATTCCGCCCAGATGAGGCTTGGTCTCATCCGAGGCAACCGCGAACAGCGTATGTTCGAGCAGCTCCCTCAGAATCTGGACTTCAAAACCCACGTAGGAGTTGTCCTCGTAAAAATTGAAATTGGGAAAATCCTCGTCCCGCAGCGCGTTGAGCTCGAAACGGCTCTTCTGGGATGTGATCCAGATGGCGTTTTCCTTCTTCTCCAGGGTCACTTCTTTGTGGGTGAGGTTGGAGATGAGTTGATACAAGAGTTTTCCATTCACGGTGGCCGTACCGGGACTGAACACCTCGGCCTGAAATTCGCTCGTGACCGAGGTGCTCATGTCGGTGGCCCGGCAGAGGGTCTTACCATCCGCCTGTGCGGTCAACTGCACGTTTGAAAGAATCGGCTGGATGCTCGCGTTGCCTTCGGATATCTTCTGGGGAAGGAACAAGCCGTTGAGAAACGTGGATTTGTTCAACGTGATTTTCATGACACCTCTCCAGATTGAGGAAACTATCGCTTTTTGGAGGAGAAAGCAATCTGACTTTTCAGGTCATCAGACATAAGAATTGAAGATCAGGCCTGCCATTCTGGTTGCTATCGTTGCGTTTATTCGGACATCGCTGATCAAATCATCGACAGCCTTCGCGATTGTTTCCGGGTTTCCGACAGTTCTTTGACTTGGACCTGTCGATAAGTGCCGTCGTTGGTTTTTTGTCGACAGAAAGCGTCGACCGGTTTACAATCTTTCGATTTTTTTCCGAGGAGTATCATGAAGAAACGTTGTACGCAATGCCAGGCAGTCCTGATGGAAAACGTGACGCAGTGTCCACTGTGCTATCGGGAAATCGGTGAGAACGAGCCTCTGTATTCCCTCGAAGATGTGCCGACGCTGTTCGTGAAACGCAAAAATGACAAGATCTTCGGTCCTTTTCCCAAGGCCAAGGTCCTCTCCCTGGTTTCAACGGGAAAACTGGAGGCCTCCGAGGCGATCTCAGATGATCGGGAGACCTGGGTGAGCGTTGCCGGGGTTCAGGAATTCGCGGCTTTGCTCAAGGCCGGACCCGTTCCTGTCGACTCCGGCGTGCTCCAGGATCTCCCCACCCATAAGGAGCCCGTCGTGGGTCGCGGTGACCTCCCCGGTCTTAAGTCCGCCGTCGGCCCGAGCGACCTCCCCGGTCTTAAGTCCGCCGTCGGCCCGAGCGACCTCCCCGGTCTTAAGCCGGCCGTCGGCCCGAGCGACCTCCCCGGTCTTAAGCCGGCCGGCTATGTTCCGGTCGTGGATCTTCCGGCGCCACGGGCTGCGGGTCCGGTCGCCAGCCAACCCCCTCCCTTGACGGGTCTTCCAGGGTTCAAGACGGACCTCCCGGGGGTGCGCACGGATCTTCCGGGAGCACGCACGGACCTCCCGGGGGTGCGCACGGACCTTCCGGGGGTGCGCACGGATCTTCCGGGAGCACGCACGGATCTTCCGGGGGTGCGCACGGATCTTCCGGGAGCGCGCGCGGACCTTCCGGGGGTGCGCACGGATCTTCCGGGAGCACGCACGGATCTTCCGGATCTGAAAATCGATCTTCCGACTCCAGTCTCCCTGCTTCCGGGGAATCTCGAGGAGAAGTCGAAGCTCCTGTCGAACGAGGAAGAGGAGCGGGACAAGAACCGTGACTTCTCGCTTCCACCCCTGGGAGGCGGCGTGGTCCCGGAGATGAAGTTGGATTTGGGCCAGGCGAAGGCGCGTCCCCTTGAGTTGGGTGACGCCGATTCGGGGAAAACGGGCGATGAAAAAATGAAAATTCCGCCCAGCCTGTTCGAGAGCTCCGATGGTGTGGATCTCTCGGCGCTGGGGGGCGGTGGCGCGCAGGGAACAGGGACCAAGAGCGGTCTGGATCTGGACCACGGATCGTCCGCCCCGCCTCCCTCTGGGTTGTCCCTCTCCCTGGGTGACGAAGAGATGCTTCCCCTGGGTGGAGCTCCGGACCGGCTGGCGGGAGCGGGGTCGATCCGCGAGAAAAAGTCCGCGTCCGCCGGGCGATCCAGGTTGATCCTCCTGGTGCCGTTGGTGCTGCTGCTGCTGGTCGCGGCTGCGTTTGCACTGCAGTTGGGTCCGTTTTCCAGGAAAAAATCGGAGTCCGACGGCGTGCGGGACCAGCCGTCGGGACCCCGTCCCACCGCGGCAGCCGTGACCGAGCACGAGCGGAACCTGCTCCAGTTGGACCACGCCGCGTTGCTCGCCTCCTCCCGCGGCGAGGACATGATCCACTGCGAATCGGCCTTGATTCTGGCCTGGTTCTATCATGACCTCGAGCCCCTGGAGGCCTGCAAGAAGTTTCTGAAGACCCCCATCGCCACGACGGGAGACGCCCTGACGCGGAGGTTTCATTTCTTCCGCGCCCTGCTGCTCAACCAGGGACCCCCACAGACGACGCTGGAGCGCTTCTACGACGGTCCTCCGGTGCCGGATCCGATGAAGACGATGGAGGACATCCTGTCGGTGGCCCGCTCCGAGAACAACCGGGCGCCGGTGTGGAACTTCCTGTCGGGCGTGGTGCACCTGGAAAAGAAGGATCCGAAGAAGGCGAAGGAAGCCTTCCAGTTGGTGACCACCTCCGAGACGACGACGCC
>Ga0302247_1001161_pt1 | contig 21209 bp, 13 predicted proteins | sample AAG_UR_Ile_MG_FD_193529 | JGI IMG/M metagenome (GOLD analysis project Ga0302247, IMG submission 193529) | Enriched activated sludge microbial communities from anaerobic digester in WTTP, New Holstein, Wisconsin, United States - AAG_UR_Ile | ecosystem: Engineered > Bioreactor > Anaerobic >...
CGCGGCGAGCATGGAGAGAGCCTCCGCCCCGGATCGGGCGGAATCGACCCGGGAGAACCATTCCGACAGATAGGCCCCGATGACCCCGGACGCGATCTCGTTGTCTTCCACCAGAAGAACCCGCCGTCCGGCCACGGACTCCTCCACCACCGGCTCCACCATCTCCTCCCGATCCGACACGATCTCCAGCGGGATGGTGAACCAGAAGCGCGACCCCTTTCCCGCCTGGGACTCCACATCGATGATGCCGTTCATCAGCTGGACGAAGCTCTTGGAGATGGACAGCCCCAGGCCCGTGCCCCCGTACCTGCGGGTGGTGGAGGAATCCACCTGGGTGAAAGCCTGAAAGAGGAGGTCCAGCTTGTCCTCGTCGATTCCGATTCCCGAATCGATGACATCCACCCGGACGGACTGGCGATTCCCGATGCGGTGGACCGGAGAGACCCTGACCAGAACCTGCCCCCGGGCGGTGAACTTCACGGCGTTGCTGAGGAGGTTCAGGATGATCTGTCGGATCCTCGTGGGGTCTCCCATGACCCAGCGGGGAACCCCCTTGTTCATATCGAGGATCATCTCGATATTCTTCTTGTGTCCCAGAAGGCTCACCATATCCACCGTTTCGGACACCAGGGTAATCAGATCGCACTCGATGATCTCCAGCGACAGCTTGCCGGATTCGATTTTAGAAAAGTCCAGGATATCGTTGATGAGACCCAGGAGGGCCTCGGCGGAATACCGGATCTGACCGGCGTACTCTCTCTGCTCCTCGTCGAGCTTCGTTTCCAGAAGGAGTTCCACCATCCCGGTGACGGTATGGATGGGGGTGCGGATTTCGTGGCTCATGTTGGCCAGAAAGGCGCTCTTCGTCTGGGTGGCCTTTTCGGCGATTTCCTTTTCCTGGATCAGTTTTTTCTCGGTTATTATCCTTCCGGTGATGTCTTCGATGATCCCGAATATGAAGGGGGAGAAACTCCCCGCCCCCACATGGGTCATCGCCAGCCGGCACCAGCGCTCCTTCCCCCCGCAGATGTAGCGGCTTTCCATGCTGAACCGGGTGTTGGGTTTTTTCTTGAGCCGGATAAACCGGGAGTCGAAATCCTTCCCGTCCCCGGGGTGCAGGAACTCCATGAAGGGTCGAAACCCCGATTCCTTTTCGAAGCATCCGCCGAAGATGGATCTGGCCAGTTTGTTCGCCAGGATGACGTGGCCGGAAAAATCCAGAATCACCATGCCCGTCGGGGAATGCTCGAAAACGATCTGGAACTGCTTGCTGCTTATGGACACGTAGGACCTTCCCGGCGCCGAGGGGTCAGAAATTCATCTGGAGAATTTCCGTGGCTTTCTTGCGGATCCATTCGGGTTTCAGCGGTTTGATGAGGTAGCTCCGCACCCCGAAGGTGAGCGCCTTGATGACGGTCTCTTTCCGCGACAGCGCGGACAGGACGATGACGGGGATCTTGTTCTTCAGCTCCACCAGGTTCTTCAGAGTCTCGAACCCGTCCATCACCGGCATCATCAGATCGAGAAAGATCATGTCGAAGGCGTCCTCCCGGTACACGTCCAGGAAGAGTTTCCCGTTGTCGTAGACACTGATCTCAAAGGGCGTGTCGCTGAAGGCGGCCTTCACGAACTCCTGGATCACCGGATCGTCGTCCACCACGGCGAACCGGAGCTTCTCCTTGATGAAGGAGATGTCCTGGACCCTCTCACCTTCGAAGCGGAACTGGATCTTCTCGTCCTGGGGCTTTTTCGGAGTCGCCGCGGATAAAAACTCCTGGTGGACCACCTTCCTGTCCCCGTCGATGTAGGAGCCGGTCTTCCGCCCCAGCAGCCCGTCCATGGCCTTCTCCAGATTGTTCGTCACCTCGATCTCGGAGAAATCCTTCCGGCCGTCGATGAAGGTCCTGACATAAGCGGAATTGGTGAGGATTTTGATCATCCGGGTGCGGATGCCGGAGTACTCGGAGACGACGGACAACAGGGCGCTCAACTTCAGGGAGTCGTCGGGCCTTATCTCGATGTTGGACATGATGAGCAGGACATTGGGGTTCCGCACCTGGTAGAGATCCCGAAGCTCGATGAGTTTGAACTTCAGAAGCTCGATTTTTTCCACATTGAGGCCCATGGCGACCTCGACGATGATGATCTCGTCGTTGAAATGGGCCGACACGATGCAGGGGGTGGAATCCAGATCGATGGAGAGGCCCAGGATCTCCCCCGTTGTCTTGAGAAGCGCATCCATCTTCACCGGTTTGGTGAAGATTTTTCTGACCCCCCACTTGGCCATCTCCACCACCTTCTCGCGATCGAAATTGGAGGATGTCATGATCACCGGGACCCTGGCGGTGTTGGGGTTGTCGTTTTTTTCCTTCAACAGTTCGAGGCTGGTTTTTCGGGTAAGCTGGGAGTCCATGATGATGAGGTCCGGCAGGACTCCCCGCAATTTGAGTGAACCCTCCAGCCCGTTGGCGGCGAGAACGGTCTCGATCCCGAAACTCTCAATTTTGTGTTTCAGGTAATCCCGAAAGAGGGAAGACTCATCGATGACCAGTATCCGTTTCATACAATATTTATATGCCTTCGCTCCCCCTTTTTCAAGGTTCATCGGAGCCCCGGAGATTGACGCCGCGCGGGATAGATCTTATGCTATGGGGAATCGTAGCAGGATTTTTTTCACAGGTCCGGTACCCGGCCGGTTTTCAGGAGTTTTCCTCCCCGGACAACCGATGGCGCATCAGGAGGTCTTCACGGCGTGCGTAAAATCATTCTTGCCTCTCCCCGATTCGTGGTCCTGATCATCGCGGGGCTGACCGTCTTCTTCGCCCTGCAGCTCCCCAAGACCCGGCTGGACAACGATCTGGAAACCTTCATCCCCAGGGACAACCCCGCCTATCTGGCTTACAAAGAGATGGAAGGAGCCTTCGGGGAAGAGATGGCCCTGTCGGTGGTCCTGCGGGCCCGGGAGGGGAGCTTCTTTACCGGCCCCCGCCTGCGGACACTGACGGCATTGACGGAGAAGCTGGAAGACCTCCTCTACGTCGATTCGGTCACCTCCCTGACCAATACGGACTATATCCAGGGGACCGTCGACGGCTTCCAGGTGGTCCCCGTTCTGGATCCCGACGGCTTCCGCGGCAGCCCCGGCGAGATCGACGAACTGAAGGAGCGCCTCCTGTCCTGGAACCTCTTCGAAAGGAGCCTCTACTCCCCGGACTTCCGGGCGGTTCAGGTCCTGGTGATCCTGGAACCGGGCCTTCCCGAGGCCCTCCGGGAGGTGGTCTATCGGGGGACTCTGGATCTTGTCCGGGAGGCCGCTGGAGACGGGATGGATTATTACATCGCCGGGAACCCCGCCATAACGGTGCTGATAAGCTCCAATATGCGATCGGACCTGGCGGTGCTGATTCCGCTGGTGGCCGTTACGGTGCTGGTCTCCCTCTTTCTGGCCTTCCGGCGGCCCGGGGGGGTGATCCTGCCCATGGTGACGGTCCTGACCGCCTCCATCTGGACCCTGGGCCTCATGGCCCTCCTGGGGATTTCCCTCTCCATGATCGCCACGGTCATCCCGGTGATGATGATCGCCGTGGGGAGCGCCTACGGCATCCACATCGTGAACCATTACTACGACGATACGGGGTCGCGGGAAGGCCCCCTGGAGGACCGGGCCGTCGCCGCGAGCCTGGAACGGACCCTCGCGGTGGTGGGGCGGCCGGTGCTGCTGGCGGGGCTCACCACCATGGCGGGCTTCGGCTCCCTGGCGGTGAGCCGGGTCATCCCCATCCGGGAGTTCGGCATCTTCACCACCTTCGGGGTGGCCTCCTCGCTGCTGGTCTCCCTGACTCTCATCCCGGCCCTGATCCGGCTCCAGGGCGGCCGAAGCCTCTCGGGGCGGGGGCCGGTCCGCCGCCGGAAACGGAGTCCCCGGACCCCCTTCCTGTACCGCCCCTACCTCTTTCTGGTCGGAAAGCCCCGGCGGCTGCCTCTCCTCATCCTGGCCTTTCTCCTTCTGGGAGGCATCGGGGCGAGCCGGCTGGTCATCGACAATGTGATGGTGGAGTACTTCAAGAAGGGAACCTCCATCCGCCGGGCCGACGATTTTCTCCGGCGGAATTTTTCCGGCACCCGCAGTTTCTCCGTGGTGGTCACCGGTCCCCACAGGGGCTCCCTGACCGATCCGGAGGCCCTGGCGGCCATGGACGGACTGGCCCGCATGCTCCGGGAGGAAGTCCCCGAAGTGGCCAAGGTTATCTCCTTCTCGGATTTCATCAGAAGAATGAACCTGGTCCTGCACCAGGACATGGATTCCGGTGAGGGCTACGACGAGATCCCCCTGGACCCGGCCAGGTACGGTCTGGAAAACCGGGAGGAGCTGCGGAACCTCATCTCCCAGTACCTCCTTCTTTACTCGGGGAGCATGGAGAAATGGGCCGACGACAGCCTGGAGCCCTCGTCTGCCCGGATGATGGTTATGCTCGCCTCCTCCGGAGGAAGGGCGACCCCGGGGATCGTCGAAAAAATCCATTCCTACGCCCGGGACCGCTTCCCCCGGGACTATCGGGTGGAGGCGGCGGGCTTCGCCCTCATCGAAAGGGCCCTTCTGGAACTCATCGTGGAATCCCAGTGGTGGAGCGTGGCCCTGTCCCTCCTGATGGTCTTTGTCATCCTCTGGATCAATTTCCGCTCCCCTCTGATCGGCCTGATAGGGCTGGCGCCCCTGTCATTCTCGATCCTCTTCAACTTCGCCGTCATGGGCTACGGGGGGATCAAGCTGGACATATCCACCGCCATGGTGGCCTCGGTGGCCATCGGCATCGGCATCGACTACACCATCCATTACCTGTCCCGCCACGCCCTGATGGCGGAGCATCAGCAGGACCGGGATCTGCAGGTCCACCTGACCCTCTCGTCCACCGGGAAGGCCATCACCTTCAACGCCGCCTCGGTGGGGGCGGGCTTCGCGGTGCTCCTTTTTTCCCAGTTCAAACCCCTGATCTTTTTCGGGCTTCTTATCGTCCTCACAATGGCCACATCCAGCCTGGCGGCCATGACCCTGCTGCCGGCGGTGCTGAAAAAAACCGGCGCCTCCCTGAAGGCGCCGACGATATGAGGAGGCTCCCATGCCGAAACGCCTTTTTTTGACCATCCTGTCTCTGATTCTTCCGATGGCCCTTCTTTTTCCCCAAAGCGGCGACGACATCATGCGGCGGGTGAAGGACCGGGAGACGGGCTCCTCCAGCCATGCCCTGGTCCAGATGGAACTGACCGACAAAAAGGGGGTGACCAGCCGGAGGACCCTGGAGATGTACGGGGTGAAGGATTCCCAGGGCCTGAACAGCATGGTGGTGGTCTTCCACGAGCCCGCCTCGGTGCGGAACACCCGCTATCTGGCGGTGGAGAACAAGGGGCGGGACGACGACAAATGGATCTTCCTGCCCGCCCTGAAGAGGGTCCGGAGGATCGCCGCCTCCGAGGGGGGGAGCTCCTTCATGGGGAGCGACTTCACCTACGACGACATGTCCGACCGGGAGGTGGAGAAAGACGCGCACCGGCTTCTGAGAGAAGAACAGGAGACGGGGATCGACTGTTTCGTGGTGGAGTCGGTCCCCAAAACCGGGGAGCGGACCCAGTATTCCCGGCGGGTCTCCTGGGTGGACAGGGAGAGGTTCCTGCCCCTGAAAATCGAGCTCTTCGACAGGGCGGGAAAACTCGTCAAGGTCGCCACCCTGGAAGAGATCCGGAAGATCCAGGGCTACTGGACCCCCACCCGGACCACCATGCGCAACGTCCAGACCGGCACCGCCACGGTGCTGGCCATGGACAAGTTTGTCTGGGACGAGGCTCTTCCGGCGGGAATTTTCACCCAGCGTTTCCTGGAAACGGGAAGGCCCTAGGGGAGAAGGGAAATGAAAAAAGCCTTCTTCCCGGCCCTTCCGGCGCTGACTCTCCTGCTGTCGCCGGTGTCCTGCCCCCCCTCCCTGGCGGCCCAGGACCTTCCGTCGTTTTTTCAGGCCTCCGACGGGGCTGCATCCGAAGAAGAGGCCCCCATCGACCGGGGCGGATTTTCCTTTCCCGACCCTGCCGACGGTTCCGGCCTGGTCTGGGGAGGCTCGGTCCGGGCCGCCGCCAGGGCATACCTGGACCGGACGGATCCCCTGGAGAGCCAGACCCGGACCTGGCCCCGAACCCGCCTGGAGCTGCGGAAGGCCGCAGCCGGGGCCGACCTGCTGGTCCGGCTGAACCACGACGGAGGCCCCGGAGGCGCCGGCCTTCCGGGGGAGAACGGGGCTGAAGCTCTCCGGGATCTGGTGGACGAGGCCTACCTCCGGGCCTATCTGGGGCGCTTCGACCTGGAAGCGGGGCTGATGAAGGTGGTCTGGGGCGTCGGGGACGACATGCACGTGGTGGATGTGCTGAACCCCACCGACTACGGAGACTTCGTCAACAACGATTACCTGGACCGCCGGCGGGGGGAGCTGATGTTCCGTCTGGTGGGCCGGGTGGGCGCCTCATCCCGCCTGGAGCTGGTCTGGGAGCCCCGGACCAGCCCCGACCTGATCCCCCGGGAGGGGCCCTGGGTTCCCGGCGCGGCCCGGGAGCTGGCGGCGACCATAACCGGGAAGTACCCGTCACTGGTGGCCAATCTCACAGCCCAGTATGTAGCGGACGGCGTGGATCCGGCCGCCGCCACCGCCCTGGCAAAAATCACCGCCGCCGGTATCCTGGCGGATCCCATCGCCGACGAAAAACCTTCCCGGCTCCGGGACGGGACCTGGGGCCTGCGCTGGAGCGGGTCCGCCGGGGGCCAGGATCTGGGCCTCATCTACGCCTGGACCTTCCACCGGACCCCCTCGGTGGATATGGGGGCCTTCCTGCTGGACCCCGCGCAGAAGATCCGGCTGACCTACGACCGCTTCCACCTGGTCGGCCTGGAGGCAGCCGCCGCTCCCGGGGGCTTCAACCTCCGGGCGGAAGGGGCCTTCTACCTGACCCGGGACCTGGCGGGGGACGATCCCCGGGTCCGGAACAGCCGGATCGGCGGCGTTCTGGGCTTCGACCGGGACCTCCTGACGGGGAAGCTCAACCTGAACGCCCAGATCAGGAGCCTTGTCACCCTGAATCCAGAGGCCATAAAGGGGAACGGCCAGGGGGACGCCGACTATCAGGCGGACGGGAGGTATACCGAGACGATGGCGGCCTTCCGGCTGGGGGGAACCTTCCTCCGGGACAGGCTGAAGCCCCAGGTCTCCGTCACCACGGGGCTGGAACGGCGGGACCTCCGGATCGAACCGGAGATCCTCTGGTCCCCCGGGGATGATCTGGAACTGGGCCTGCGGTATGTGCATTACGCCGGGGACAGGGACGGGGTTTTCGGACAGTTCCGGGACAGCGGCTTCGCGGAAGTTTTCGCCGCCCTGAGCTTCTAGGATCGGACTGTCCCTGGAGGGGTCTGTTCCCGGGCGGGTCCCCCGCGGCCCGAGTGCCGCGCCTCTCCCTGAGTGCCGCGCCTCCCCCAGGCGTCCGCAGGCCGGGCCCCCGAGGGGCGGCAGCGCGTGCCCCGGGGCTGGACAATGGCCCCCAGGGGGCCGCGCCTCTCCTGAGTGCCAAGCCTCCCCCAGGCGTCCGCAGGCCGGGCCCCCGAGGGGCGGCCGGCCGTCCCCCCGGGGAAACCATCATCTCAGGAGAAGGCCTCCACATCCCGGCGCATGGAGGCTATGTCCGCCGGGTCCAGTTCGATGGAGCCGCCGTAGGCGTTCTCCTCGATCTGCGGGATGGTCCGGGCCCCCACCAGGACGTTGACGTTTTTCCCGTTCCCCTGGGCGGCGGTCCAGGCGATGACCAGCTGGGTCATGGGGCAGGCGTATTTTTCGCAGAGGGGCCGCCACCTGTCGGCAAGAGCCACGATCCGGGGAAGATTGTCCTTCTCGAACCATTTTATCTTGGAGCGGGCCAGCCCCATGTTGACCGGAGTCCCCACCTTGTACTTCCCCGTCAGGATCCCCCGCTCCAGCGGGGAGTACGCCTGAAAGGAGACCTGGTGCCTGTCGCAGAGGTCGAAGAACTTCGCCTCCACCGTCCGGTCCAGCATACTGTACTTCTCCTGGATCAGATCCAGCTGTCCGTGCTTCACGTACTCCAGAAACTGGTCCCGGTCCAGGTTGGAAGCCCCGACGGCCCGGATCTTGCCCTGCTTCTTCAGATCCATCAGGGCCCCCATGGTATCGGAGATGGGAACCGGGAAGTCAGGCATGGCCTGCCAGTGCACGATGTAGATATCGATATAATCGGTCTGCAGCTGGCGGAGGCTCCGCTCGATCTCCTCGGCGATCCTCTCCGGCCGGGCGTTGCGGCGGATGGTCACCCCGTCCCGCTCCATCAGAACGGTGCCCTCGTCGATGTCCCAGCGCAGTCCGCATTTGGTGGCCAGGATGTAATCCTTCCGCCGGCCCTTCAGGGCCTTTCCCACCACCTCCTCGCTGTGGCCGAGACCGTAAACCGGCGCCGTGTCCAGCAGGCTCACCCCAAGCTCTCTGGCCCGATGAATGGCCCGGATTGATTCGGAGTCGTCGCTGGGCCCCCACTGGCTGTCCCCGCCGATGGCCCAGGCCCCCATCCCCACGGCGGAGGCGGTGATTCCCGATTTTCCGATCTGCATCTGCTTCATTCCATCTCTCCTGTTGCTGATAAGATTGTGAAAATTCTCAATTGTTTTCCTGAATCTCCCGGCAGGGAGCGGCCGGAAGCGGGAGGGTCCGGCCGCCGCGCCGGACTCCTCCGGAAGAGGCGCCCCGACTCCGTTCGGACCCGGGTTCGGGCCTTCCCGGGTTCACTCAAAGCCTCACCCTCATGCCCCCCTGGGCGGCGAGATGAACCGTGCCGTCCCGGTAGGAATGGTAACGGTCCCGCAGAAAGACCCCCCCCAGAAAGGCGGCGGAAAAATCGACCCTCTCCCCCATGGGGAGGGAGACCCGGCAGACCGCCAGGATCTTCTGGGAGACATAGGAGGAGGCGGGCACGAACAGAAAGCTGTGGGCCAGCCCCCCCAGAAAACCTCCTCCGAAGTCATAGGCCAGAAGACTGTCGTTGGACAGGTAGCCGCCGAACCTGGCCAGAATGGCGTTGGAAACCGGTTCGAAGTAATGGTCCTCTGCCGTGTCCGCCCCCCGCATGTCCAGCAGCACGAATCCGGCGGAATGGGAGAAAAGAAGGGGCCCCAGAGCCCCCTTCAGGGTGGGGGTCGCGGAGTAGCGGAACCCCGCCTCCCCGGACCGGTCCAGGTTCCGCCGGGTGGAAGCGTCGAAGGGGGCGTCGAAGCCCGCCAGGGGGGTGTAGCCGAAGCCGAAGAGGTCGTAGTAGCCCCGGACCCCCGCGGACAGATGGAGATCGAAGACCGCCGCGGGCTCCACCAGGACAAAGACCGAGAAGGTGTCGTAGGCGGGGGTCAGGGCGTTATGGAAACCCGCTTCGATCCGCGCCGACTCCCAGAGTCGGCCCGCCCTGCCGGGAAAAAGGGGCCGGGTGCGGAAAACCCTGACCGCATACTCCGCCGCCAGGGGATTGATCGCCCCCCCCAGACTCTGCGCCAGGGTCCAGCCCCCCTGGGCCTTCTCCGCTTCGGCGGGGGGGGGAGATCCGAGGAGAAGCGCCGCCACCACCGCGGCCGCAAAGAGGTTCTTTCCCATGGGCCCCAGTATACACGGTTTTCCCTTTCCCCGCCACCGCAGAGCGGGTCCGTGGCCGTGAAGACAGGCCCTCAGCTATGAAGGCGGGCCTGTAGACGTGAAGGCGGGCCCGTGGACGTGAAGGCGGGCCTGTAGACGTGAAGGCGGGCCTGTAGACGTGAAGGCGGGCACATGGCCGTGAAGACAGGCCCGTGGCCGTGAAGGCGGGATCTTCGGGTCCCGGCGGTGGGGCGCCCCGGGAGAGGCGCCGGCCGTTTCGGGGAGAGAGCGGGAGATGCGGAGACGCGGGAAGGCAGCCGCCGGCCCTTGGACGGCGGGTAGACAAAAGCCCGGGTTTCCGGCACCGTGTCCGCCGAAAGGAGGAGCCATGGCCGCCATCTTCCACGACAGCACGGGTTTTTTCATGGGAGACCCGGAAGAATCCCCCTTCCCCCGGGGCGGCATTCCCGACGGCGCCGCCCGGAGGAGCGCCCTGGAGTCCTTCATCCTCTCCGCCTCGGGCTGGCGCAAGGTCTTCGCCGCCGACGGGGACGGGGAAAGCAGGAGCGGGGAAACACGCCCCGAGGACCGGGAACTGGCGGCCGCCGCCGCCGAGGCCTTCGCCGCCTTTCTTCTGAAAAGAACCGACCGGGCCCATCCCTGCCTGGCGGTGGGACTGGACAGCCGTTTCACCGGCCCCGCCATTGCAGATGTGATGATCCGGGTTTTTCTGCTTCGGGGGATACGGATCCGCTATCTCTTCATCAGTCCCGCCCCGGAGATCATGGCTTACGCGAAAAAGACCCGGGAAATCGACGGTTTCGTCTACGTTTCCGCCAGCCACAACCCGGCGGGTCACAACGGGCTGAAGTTCGGCCTGAAGGGCGGGGTCCTGGGGGGGGAGGACTCGGCGGGGCTCATCCGGGATTTCCGCCTCCTTGCCGGGGACGAGCTCCGGATGGGGAGCCTGATTCGGGAATTGGACGGCGGGGCCCGGCTCATCGGGGGAGAACTGGAAAGGGTTTACCGGGAGACGGCCCGCTGGAAAGAGGACGCCGGGGAGGTCTACGGGGATTTCGTCCGCCTGGTGGCCGCCGATCTCCCCAACCCCGGGGAGAGGGCCGCCTTTTTCGAGGTCCTGGCCCGGGAGATCCGGAGGCGGGGCTGCGGCGTCGTCGTCGACATGAACGGCGGGGCCCGCGCCCTGGGCCCGGACCGCCGGATTCTGGAGGACCTGGGCCTCCGGGTCCGGATAATCCACGGCAGGCCCCGGGAGTTCGCCCACGCCATCCTCCCCGAGGGCGCCGCCCTGGAGGACTGCCGGCGGGAACTGGAAGAGGCCCGGAGACGGGACCGGTCCTTTCTCTTCGGTTATGTCCCGGACAACGACGGGGACCGGGGGAATTTGGTCTATTACGATGAAACCCTCGGACGCGCCCTGCCCCTGGAGGCCCAGGAGGTCTTCGCCCTGGCCTGCGCCGCCGAGCTGTCATGTCTGGCGGCCCGCCGGACCGGAAGGTTTCCGAAAACACCCGTGGCGGTGGCGGTGAACGACCCCACCTCCCTGCGGCTTGACCGGATCGCCGCGGCCCTGGGGGCGGAGGTCCATCGCGCCGAAGTGGGCGAGGCCAATGTGGTGGCTCTGGCGGCGAAACTCCGGAGCGACGGCTACATCGTGCGCATTCTGGGGGAAGGGTCCAACGGAGGGAACATCACCCACCCCGGGGAGGTCCGGGATCCCCTGAGCACCGTTTTCGCCATCCTGAAGCTCCTGTTCCTCCCCGGGTTCCGCGGCCTCCCCGGGTTCCGCGGCCTCCCCGGGTCCGAAGATCTCCCCGGCCCCTGGCGGGTCCTCCTGCGCGCCCTGGGCCTCTCCGATTCTCCGGAGACCGAACCCTCCATTGCGGAGGCCCTCCGGATTCTGCCCCGGTTCCGGACCCTGAGCAGCTCCGACCCCACGGCTCTCCTGACCATCCGCACGGCGGACCATGGGGTTCTGAAGGCCCGTTACGAGAGGATCTTCCTCCGGGAATGGGAGAGGAGGCGGCGGGAACTGAGGGAGCGGTTCGGAGTCGCGTCCTGGGAGGAAATCAACCACGAAGGGACGGTGGGGAGGTCCGGCATGGGACCGGAGTTCCGGACCGGGGCCCAGCGGGGGGGCCTCACCATCCTCCTGAAAGACCCCGCCGGGGTGAGCCGGGGCTTCCTCTGGATGCGCGGCTCCGGAACGGAGCCGGTCTTCCGTATCCTGGCGGACTGGGAGGGGGAGGACGAGGGTCTTATGAGGGAACTGGCGGCCTGGCAGAGGTCCATGGTCCTGGAGGCGGACCGGGGGCCTGAGGTTTCCCGCCCCTGATCCGGAGAACCCCGCCCTAGGATCCCCTGCCCAGGGGCCGGATCCGAAGCCAGACCGGAACCAGGCCCTCGTCCAGTTTGACCGGCTCGGCTTTCAGAATATAGGTCTTCTTCGCGTCGAAACGGAACTCGAAGCCCTTTTCCAGGGCCGTGTAGCCCAGGTTTTCCGCCAGGACCGAAGCCTCCCGGTCCAGGAGCCTCAGCGCCACCGGCCTCGGAGGCTCCCCCATCACCTCGATGTAGTGGCGCCCCCCCACGGGGGCCAGTTCCACCAGCAGCCCGTCCCGGGGAAGGAAGATCTCCAGGTCCCGTTCCGGCGTCAGGATGGGCGGGAAGACCGGCTCTTCCGGAAGAGGGACGTACCGTGACCTGCCCTCCTCGCCGGCCCCCTGCAGAGCGCGGAAGTCTCCCTGGAGAGTGGCCAGGTATACAACCCCATCCAGGCAGAGGGGGGGGGTGGAGACCGCCGGGGGAAGAACCGTTCTCCCGGTGACCTCGCCGGTTTCCCCATCCAGACGGTACAGGACCGAATCCTCCGTCATCGTGAGAACCGCGCCGTCCGTCAGGGTGATCCCCATGGACACCGGATGGTGGAGCATCCTCCGCCACCGGACGATTCCCGTATCCAGCCGCACGGAGAGCACGGTGCCTTCCGTATCGGCGAAAATGGCAGACCCTTTGTCCACCACCCCCGGGGCGAGGATCCCCGAACCGCTCCTCCAGCTCCAGCGCAGGTCTCCGGTGGCCCCGTCGAGGAAAAAATATTCACCCCCTCCGGGTCCGGACGCACCGCCGGAGAAGGCGCCGGTCACCGCGCCGAAGACCCCGTCCCCCCAGGGAATCAGCGGACCGCTTATCCGCCCCGGAAGCTCCCGCTTCCACAGCTCCCGGCCGTCCTCCAGGGCCAGGGCCGCCGCGAGCCCCGATTCGGCGCCGACGAAAACCCTTCCATCGGCGGCGGAGGGAGCGGCGTAGAGGGGCGCCTTCAGGTCCCTTTCCCAGAGGACCTCGCCGTCGGAAGCCCGAAAGGCCGCCACCTTCCCCCGGATCCCCGCGGTGACGAGAGTTCCCTCCGTCAGAAGAAGAGCGGCCACGGAGGGTTCGCCTCCCTCCCGCCGCCAGATCACCCGCCCCTCCGCGGCGGAAAGGGCGCAGAGGGCCCCCTCGCCGTCCATCATGAAGACCTGACCCTCTCCCACGGCGGGGGCGGCCGACGCCGGGGGAGGGGCGGGAAAGTTCCACAGGAGTCCTCCCCCGTCCCGGGACAGGCAGGAAAGGCCGTTTCCGCTCCCCATGACATAGAGTCTTTCCTGGTCCGCCGCGGGAACCGCCCGGGAAAATCCCGGTCCGGGACGGCTCCACAGGGGCTGCAGAGGAAAATCCGGAGCCGGCCCCGGCGACAGGCCCCGCCGTTCCGGGCCTCCCCGGTCCTGGAGAAAAACCCCCGGCGCGGCCCGTTCCGCTTCCACCGCCGCCGGAATCACGCCTCCTGCCCCGATCGGGGAAATGGATGGGGAGGGTTCCGGCCGGTCGCCCCCGCCGGGACCGCAGCTCAAGACCAGGGCCGCCAGAACGACGGGAAGAAAAATTCCCGGGCGGCTCATTTCGGACTCCTTTCGGAACGTTCCCGCTCCGAGATTATCCCGGAGGCGGCCAGGGAATCCAGCCAGAGTCTCCCGGCGGATTCCTCCCCCCGTTCCCGGAACAGGTCCGCGGCCCTTTTAAAGAGCAGGGCCCTGGTTTCCAGATACTCTTCGCCGGAGAGGAACCTTTCTCCCAGAGCGTCGTTGACGCGCCGCAGCAGCGCCGCTGCCGCCCCGGGGAAATCCCCTGAATGCGCGGAGAGCCCGGCGATCGCGCTCCTCTGGTCGTAGACCTCCTTCCGGGAAGCCCGGAGGAACTCTCCCTGGGCGGAGCGAAGGGTGTCTCCCAGAGCAGCGATGATCCGGTCCACCGCCTCGGGAAGGGCCTCCTTTCCCACCAGCTTCGATTGCAGCTCCTCCTCGGGGATCCGCAGCCGGGCCAGAGATTCGAGACCCGCCAGTATCCTGCCGCCCTCCCCTCCAGGGTTCAGGCCCAGACCGTAAACGGAATCCACAACGCGATAAGCCGCCAGCAGGGCCTCGAAACCCCGGGCCCGGTACTCAGCCTTCAAGAGAGGGTACGTGATGCGGAAGGACCAGCGGAACCAGGGAAAGGCCGCCTCCCGGGCCAGGCTGTCGAAAACAGCGGCGTAGTCGGGATAATCCCGGAGCACTCCGTCGGGATAGGAACTCAAATAGAGACCCAGGGCGCCGCCGCCGGACTTCAAGCCCAGGAACAGCGGAAGAGAGATCGTGATCTGGCCGTGGGCCTGGGCCCACTCTTCCGCGGTCTCCGGAGACCCGTCCGATTCGGCCCCCTGGGTCACGGCCCAGAAAGCCCGGGCATAGGCGGAGCGCGCCTCTTCGGGGTCCACGGCGACGGGATTCGGGAATCCCGAAGGGGAGGTCTCCTCCCGGTACAGGCAGACCAGGCGGACGACGGATCCCAGGCGGCGCAGGATGTCCGGGAAGACGTCCCGAACCGCGGCGGACCCGCCGCCTCCCCCGGGGCCGCCGGCCCCGGTTCCGGTCCCTCCACCGCCGCCTGAGCCCAGGAGCATGGCGGCTTTCGCGTCCACCTCCCTGTAGAGCGCGTCGAGGAAGGAGAAAAAAGCCTCCCGGACGGGGCGGTACTTCTCCGAAGTGAGGAAGGTCAGGCCGGCGATCCGGTGGTTCAGCAGTTCCAGAACCGTCAATCGCGAACCGGAACGGACATCGGCGCCGTCCCGCAGGAGAACCTCCAGAACCCGGTCGGCGATTTCCCGCCCCTCCGCCAGGTTCTTGCGAAAGGCCGGATCCGCCGGGATCTCCGCCGGCGCCGGCTCCGGGGAGACGGCGCCGCCCGCCTGGCCCCACCGGTTCACCGAAACGAGGTACAGCATGTCCGTCCCCCGGACGTAGTCTCCCAGGGACAGGCCCAGAGCGTCGGCGGTATTCATCGCCCCCACTGTCCCGCCGCCGCCGAAACCGCGGAATCGGTCGTCGATCAGTGTCCGACAGAGGGGATCCCCCGAAGCGAGAAGGTCCCAGTCCCGGGAGCTGAAGACCCGTCCCGCCGACAGGAGACGGCCGATACTCTTTCTCTCCTCCGGTCCCAGGCCGCCGGTCCCGCCGGATTCGGTCAAACGAAGAAAGGCCGGGGTCTCCGCCGCGAAGCTCTGGAGGCGCAGGGTTCTCTCCCGGTGCCGGACCAGAGCCTTCCCTTTCTCCGTAGATGGGGGAAGCTGGGTCTCGGCGCTTTTCAGGAAGGAGATGGCGGAATAGGAGGCCGTCAGGATCCTGCGCCGGGCGGCCGCGGGCAGGGAGGCCTCGATCTCCTCCGAAGCCTCCCGGGGCAGAAACTCCCTTTCATACCGCCCCAGGAGATGCCGCCGGAGATTCTGCCAGCCCCGGGCGTCGATCCTGGTCAGGTTTTCCCGCAGCAGCGTCCCGATCCGGGCGGAGGCTTCCGAAGCCCGGGCGGAGGCTTCCGCAGCCCGGGCGGCTGCTTCGGCAACACCGACAGTCGTCTCCCGTGCCCGGGCGGAGGTTTCCGAAGCCCGGGCGGAGGCTTCCGAAGCCCGGGCGGAGGCTTCCGAAGCCCGGGCTGCCTTTTCAGTCCCCCGGGAGGAGGCTTCATTCCGCCGGGAAGCCGGGGCGGGGGATCCGCTTCCCGCCGCCCTCTGGGCCGCCAGGTCCTTCTCCAGCTTTTCCAGATTCCTCGTCAGAGCCGCCAGGTCCTTCTTCGCCTTGGCGGGAAGATATCGGCCCATTATATCGTCCAGCTCCCCCGGGAACAGAAGCCCCGGACCCGCGAGGAGAAAAAACACCACGGAAGCCTTCAGTCTCATACCCCAATAATAGAAATATTCCCGGGTTTTGCAAAGCCGCGGAAGCCGCCTCTTCTTGCCTTGTGAAAACCCCGCCCCCATGCTATAGTTGGCCTCGATATGACGGTCCGTGACATCGCCGCCGTTCTGGATGCCGTGGTTCATACCGGGGACAGGTTTCTCGACCGCTCCGTCAGCGCCGCCTGCGGGTCGGACCTCATGAGCGATGTCATCGCCTTCGTGAAGGACGAGGTGGCCCTCCTCACGGGGCTCAACACCATCCAGGCGGTCAGGACCGCCATCATCATGGATGTCTCGGTTCTGATCATCGTCCGCGGAAAGGAACCCTCCCCGGAGATGATCAGCCTGGCGGAGGATAACGGCATCGCCGTCCTCTCCACCAATCTTCCCATGTTCCTGGCCTGCGGGAGTCTCTACGCCGCCGGGCTGGTCCGCGGAGGCACCCGGAAGATCGGCCGCTCGGAATAACCTCGCGGCCGTGCATTCCCCCGGAAAAAAGACAAGGATGGGGTCGTGAATATCGCCATCTTCACCGACGCCTACAGCCCCCAGATCAACGGGGTGGTGACTTCGGTCCTCTCCTTCCGACGGGAGCTGGAGAAGGCCGGCCATCGGGTCTACATCTTCGCCCCCAGCTTCGGAGGCCGGGAAAGGAAGGAGGAAGGGGTCTTCCGCTTCTACTCCATCCCGTACCGCTCCGAAATGATGCGGGAACAGCGCATCGCCCTGCCCTTCTCCCGGGGCCTGGCGGTCTTTCCCCGCCTGAAGATCGACATCATCCATTTCCAGGTGACCCACTACGTGGGGGCCTACGGGCTCCTGCTGGCGCTTCTCTTCAGAATCCCGGCGGTCCACACCTACCATACCCTCTTCATCAAATACACCCACTATGTAAAGTTTCAGCGCGCCATGGCTGAGAGGTTCGTCAAAGGGATCTCCCGGGTCTTCGGGAACCTCTGCACGGGGATCATCACCCCTTCCCCGGAGATGCGGGACGAGATACTCTCCTACGGGGTCCGTCCCCCCATCCAGGTGATCCCCACCGGAATCGATTACGACCCCCACCGCCGGGTCCGGAATCCGGAGGCCCTGTTCGCCCGCCACGGTCTTCCCCGGGGCCGGAAAATCCTCGTCTTCGTGGGGCGCTTCGCCAGGGAAAAGAACATCCCTCTGCTCTTCGAGGTTCTCGTCGATCTCGACCGGGGGGAAAGGGAGCATCACCTTCTGCTGGTGGGGGACGGCCCCGGCCGGGGTGAGCTGGAAGAACTCATCGACGGGATGGGGATCCGGGACTCCGTCACCATCACCGGGTATGTCCCCCGGGAGGAGGTCTTCGATCTCCTGCAGATTTCCGACCTCATGGTATTCCCGTCGGAGACCGAGACTCAGGGCCTGGTCCTGCTGGAGGCCATGGCGGTGGGGCTTCCCGTGGTGGCGGCGGACAAAATGGGGGCGGGGGACGTGCTTCGGGACGGCCGCGGGGGGATCCCCGTTCCGGCGCGCCGGGGTCCCTTCGTCGAAGCGGCGCGGCGGCTGCTGTCGGACCGGGACCTCTACGGCGAGAAGAGCCGGGGAGCCCGGGAGAAGGCCGCGGAGTGGTCCTCCCGGGCGATGACGGAAAAACTCATCGCCTTCTACGAAGGGGCGATCCGGGATTACCGGGAAAAACGATTCCGTGGGGTGCGCCCCCGATAGAGGACTTTCCCGGAATCCCGCCCCCGGGGAGCGCTGATTTCCGGCGGCGGTTCGGAGCTCCGGATGGCCCGTCCCGGGCCCCGGGAGTTCCCTGCGGTGTGCCGGGGAGGCGCGGGATGCCGCCTCTTCTGCACAAGCGTCGGAAGGGGGCTCCGGCGCGGTGATGCCGCCGCCTCAGGGGCGGCGCAGGAGTTCCCGGTACCTCTCCAGGAAAGTTTGGGCCACCGTCCGGCCGTCGAAACGCTCCGCCAGGACCCGGGATTTCTCCGCCAGTTCCCGGTGGAGCCCGTCGTCCCCCGCAAGCCGGGCCAGGGCGTCGCCGAAGGCTTCCGCGTCGCCGGGGGGACAGGTCAGGGCGTTCCCCTGGGCGAGTTCCCGCATGCCCGGAACATCCGCCGTAACCAGGGGAAGACCGCAGCAGATGGCTTCGATGACCGTCATGGGCTGGTTCTCCGTCACCGAGGCGGTGACGAAACCCCGGGCGTAATGCAGAAGCCCGCTGCGGAGGAGCTCCTCATGGAGGATCCGGCCCAGAAAACGCGCCTTCCCCGCGAGGCCCAGTTCTTCCGCCAGCCTTTCCAGCTCCCCCCGATTGGGGCCGTCCCCCACCAGGGCCAGCCGGATCTCCGGATCCCGGGCGGCCGCCCGGGCGAAACCCCGGAGAAGGACATCGATGGATTTTTCCAGTCCTATCCGCCCGACGAACAGAAAGGTCTTGTGGTTGAACCAGGGATGGGCGCAGAGGAACTCCTCCCGGGACGGGGCGTTCCGGAACCGGGAAAAGTCGATGCCGTTGGAAATGTGCTCCAGCCTTTTTCCGGGATAGCGGGGGGCCAGTTCGTCCCGGGCAAAACGGCTGGGGGTGGTCACCAGATCGGACCTTCCGATGTAGCGGTCGATCATCCCCCAGGCGAAGGCCCGCCCCAGGGGAAGGAGAAACCGGAATTTGACCAGGTACAGGATATAGGTGTCCTCCCCCAGCATGGTGTGGAAGGTCTGCACCAGGGGCAGGCCCAGCTTCCGGGCCATGGTTATCCCCGCCCAGCCCATGGTCCAGGGCCCGGTGATGTGCAGGATATCGATGCGGTCCTCCCGGAGCTTGGCCAGAAGCCCCCTGTCCCAGGGCCGGGTGATGAACATACCGGGGTACAGCGGAAAGGGGACGGCGGGGACCCGGTATACTTCGATGCCCTCCACCTCCCGCACCCTCTCCGCCTTCCGGTTGTCCGGCACCACCAGGAGGGCGTGGTGCCCCAAAGCCTTCAGGTTTTTCGCCAGATCCAGCGTGGCGGTGATGACCCCGTTGATCTCGGGGTAGAAAATCTCCAGAAAAAAAGCGACGCGCATGTTCCGTCTTTCGCCCTTCCCGCCTTCGGTCAGTACCGGAACCCCGCCCCGAAGTTCACGTAGTGGAGGACTCCGTCTCCCCGGTCGTAGGCGTCCCGGCCGGGGATGTAGTCGAAGTTATCCACATTCTCGAACATATAGCCCCCTTCCAGAAAGAGGCTCCCGAACCAGAAGGGGAAGGAGTAACTTACCTGGATCCCCGCCTGCAGGGTTTTTTCGATTTTGTCCTGGTTCAGGAAGTTGGTCTTGTAGTGGAAGGTGGGTTTCACATCCTTGTCGTAGCCGTCGTCCAGGATGGTGCCGTCGTTCCGGCTGTGGCCGTTCACCATGTCCTCCGAAGCGTTGCCGTGGCGCATGTAGCGGCCCGTCAGGGTGACCGTCAGGTCCTTTCGGGGCTCCAGCCGCACCTGGAGGCTCAGGCGGTCCGAGTTGGGCTCCAGTCCCACCCCCAGGTTGGTTCCCGAGTGGGTGTAGTTGTTGTAGTTCACCGCCTGGAGCAGAGGGTCCGTCGGTTCCGTCAAAGAAGTGGCTTTCTCCAGCCCCGAGCGGTGGGTGTACATGTAGGGGGTCACCAGGGTGTAGTCCGCCGCCACCATCTTCAGGGCGCCCATCGTGTCCGGGGCCCATTTCACCCCCCCCTGGGCGGCCACCTTGAACTTGGTGCTGAGCTTCAGCTTGAGGAGGTCGTTCAGGTTCGTGTCGTCCAGGTACAGGATGAAGGGCAGCTTGACGTTCTTGGCCGGACGGACGTCCGCCAGAAGCCCCACGAAACTGTTGTCCTCGAAGCCCGCCATGGACTGGGAATAAAACAGCTCCTTGAAGGGCAGGAGGTAGTTGAAGTCCATCCGCCCCCCCCAGACGATGGACTCGAAGTAGCCCAGCTCCAGCCAGGGGGCGGGAAAGAAGTTGAAGCTCTGGATGATGAGGTGCTTGTCCGGGAACCTCTTGTCCGTCTCGCCCCAAAGGTAGTTGGTGGCCACCAGTTCCAGGAGGGCGGTGGAGTAGGAGAACCATGGGTTCCGCCAGACGAAGGAGTAGTGCCCCGTGTGGGGCGCCTCGGCGCTGAGGACCACCCCGTCCCCCCAGAAGGGCCCGAAAGAGTTCCGGATTATCCCCGCCTGAAAGTAGAGGTTTTCCTCCCCCAGGGCGAAGTTGACGTTCTGGTTCTGCCGCAGGAACAGCTTGCGCCCCGCCACATCCACATCCGCCCAGGTGTCGAAGATGTCCACCTCCGGCCGGAAGCCCCGGGGAAGGACGAAGCCGGAGGTGTTGTCCATGGCCAGCCCACGGGCTCGGGCCTCCAGATGGACATTGTCCGCCAGCCAGCCGCCGGCCTCCACGGCGCCGTACAGATCCATGTAGTGGTCGTCCCCGGTGCTGCGGGCCTTGCCCCCGGCCTCGATGTGCCAGGTGAAGCCCCGGGACAGCTCGTCCAGGTAGTTCCGCGCCCGGGACGCGTCTCCCGCCCCTCCCCGCTCGGCCACCCGGACCAGAAGTTCCCGGATGACCTGGGGCGGATAGGGCCGCATCACCGGAAGCCGGGAAACGAGGCCCCGGGCCTCCCAGATTTCCAGGTCCCTGTACAGAGTATCGGTGGGGTCCGAGGAAAACTGGGCCGCCGCGCCGAGGACAAAGAAGAAAAACAGGAAAACCGAAATCAGCGCCGTTTTGCGATTCATTGCTTCTCTCCCGAAACGAGATGGGCAATGATACCGTGAACGCATCCGATTGTCCACGCTCATTTCGACATGAGGAGGCTCAAGATGGAGAGATTGTAGGCCCCCGCTCCGCCGTCCATGCAGACATCCACGGGGGTGCGCCCGAAGGCGTCGGCGGCCGCCGGGTCCGCCCCGGCGGCCAGAAGGACCTTCACGGAATCCCGGTGGCGGGCCGCCTTGTGGAGAGGGGTCTCTCCCAGGGCGTTCCGGGCGTTGGGGTCCCCGCCGCTGCGCAGCAGGAGTTCCAGCATCTGCGGATGCTTCGCCCCGGCGTGCAGGGGGGTGTTGCCCAGAAGATCCCTCTCCTCCGGGGAGCCCCCCCGGGAAAGGGCCAGCTCCGCCACATCCACCAGGTTCCGGCCCGCCGCCCAGAGCAGAACCGAGTCCCGGGACATTCCCTCCGCTCCGGTCCGGGAAACCGGCACGAGCAGGGCGAGACCCAGCAGGATGGGGGAAAAATTTTTACCCATTCCCTTTATAGGTCGGCCGGGGCGGGCGGGGCCTTGAGAATCAATCGGAGGC
>Ga0302247_1001170_pt1 | contig 21100 bp, 13 predicted proteins | sample AAG_UR_Ile_MG_FD_193529 | JGI IMG/M metagenome (GOLD analysis project Ga0302247, IMG submission 193529) | Enriched activated sludge microbial communities from anaerobic digester in WTTP, New Holstein, Wisconsin, United States - AAG_UR_Ile | ecosystem: Engineered > Bioreactor > Anaerobic >...
GAGCTCGTGTTCCCCCGCGGGTGCAACGACGCCAGTTGGTGTTTGCCGAGGTCCCACAGCGCAACGCCGGCCAAAGAGGCCACCGCGAGCCCGCCGGCGAAGCCCTCCATCTCGATGGCCACGAGGAAGTTCGGATCCAGTTGGCCCGCCGGCAGCGGACAATATTTCTTGTACGCCCCAATATAGGCCATCACCGCCTGCACGGCCGTGGATTTGAGGTTGCGCCCCGCCTCCGGGAAGCGGTCGAGCACGGCCTGCACGCCGGTGTAGACGCGACACCAGTCCGAGTCGGGGGTGTTCTGCGCGGCGACGAGCGCGGCGACGAGCGCGACGGTGAAGTCCGTCGGGGCCCGCTTCTGTGCCTCGGCCAGCAGCTCCGCCGGCGTGGCCGCCCACAGGCCGCCCTTGGATTTCTCGAGGGGCCCGAGCTTGAAATAATCGTGCAGCGCGAGCAGATAGCCCAGGACCAGCTGCTCATCGACGGTGAGCTCGGCCGGCCCGAGCGCCCGCCCCTGCTTGCGGTAGCGTCCCTCCAGCGCCCGGACGAACGCCTGGGCGTTTCCGGTGGCGTCCTTCTGCCAGGAGAGCGCGTTCACGCAGGCCGCCTTCTGGTCCGTGGGAGCCCGCCCGAGCAGGAAGGCGAGGACCTGGGTCGTCATCCGCCCTCCCCGGGCGGCCACCACCGCCTCCTGGTCGTAATGGGTGTGGAAGCCGGTGCTGGTCAGCGGCGAGTCCGCGGCCGCCGGACGGACGGGCCTGAGCAGGCAGAGCAGACACAGGATGAGGGAACGTTTCATGGGGTTCACTCCGGGTCGTCGACGTGAAATGACGCGCGCCTGGGGGATTCTATTGCATTCGGGGTCAACTTTCCGATATTTTTCTCGCACAAAGAGGTGACCCTTGACCGCACCCGAGAAGAAATCCCCGCACATCACCATCCGCCTCAAACCCAGGCACGACTTCTCCGACGGCTCGTTCTGCCCCCTGTCGCTGCCCACGGGGATCGACGCCCTCTTCCTCGATCCGCGCACGGCGGCCGGTGCCGTGGAGCGGGCCTGCGCCCACCTGACCTGCCGGCTCGCGCCGGGCGACTACGCCTTCGGCCTGCACCGCGACGAACCCCTCGTGGTGCGCGTGCCAGAGGACCTCACGGCAGAGCTCCACTTCGCCTGCGCCCGCGTCGAGGGCGCCCGCACCCCGGTGATCACCTCCCTCGAGATCCTGTTCAGTCGCCCGCTGCTGCTCGATCACGTGCTACCCACCCTGTTCGTCCTGCCGAAGCTCTTCGACGACCGCGACTGGTCGGCCTGGCGGGACGCGGCGCGCCAGATGGGCATGGGCGAGATCCGCTCGGCGTTCTCGCGCTTCGCGGACAACCTGGGACGCCACGTCCGCGAGGGGGTGGACGAGCTGGGGGACGAGGCCCTGCAGGAGCGCCTGCGCGGCGCCGCCCGCACCCTGGGAGGCCTCGTCGACTCCCTCGCCGACGGGCTGCGCAAAGGAGGCTCCGCCGGCCGGGAGCCCAACCTGCCCTGCGTTCACCTGACCCGCGTGCTGGGCATCCCCCGCACCCGCGCGGGGCGGCGCGAGGTCGACTTCGCCTTCAGCGGCGAGCTCGGCTGGCCCGGCCGGGTCCTGCGCCGCTTCGAGGACGTGGTGCTGCCCAAGACCCTCATCCCCTCGCTCCACGGCGAGCTCGCCGACCTGCTCACCGCCGAGCCCCTGTCCTCGGCCTACCTCCACCTCGAGCAGGTCGACGGCCTGGCCATGGCCCGCAGCGCGGCGCGCATGATCGCCTCGGTCGAGGGCGCCTGGAAGGTCGAGATCAAGCGCCCCACGGCCCTTTTCGAGGCCCGCCTGCACGACCACGCGCGGTTGCAGGTCGAGGCCGGGCTCGGGGATCTCACGATCTCCGGCACGCTCCGGGGCACGCAGGACGCCGGGCGCTTCATGGCCTCGGCCGAGGACGTCGAGCTCGAGCAGGAGGGTCGAAGACTCTTCGGCGATCTGCGCCTGGAGCTCGAGACCCGCGGGCCCGGGCTCTCCCCCTGCGAGGCCGGCCTGCTGCGACTGCTGGGAAAAGCCTCCGACGAGCAGGGCGTGGACGCGCGCCTGCGCCTGTCCCTGCGGCCAGAGTCCACGCTCGGGAGGCTGGACCTGATGGTGCGGTACTTCCATCCCCACGTCCGGGGCGGCACCGAGTTCCCGCTGCGCCTCGACGAGGGCCTCGCCTCCCTGGACCTGGAACTGTCCTCGGTCGGCGCGGGGGAGCCCTGGGTGCTCTCGTCGCTGGCTGCGTCCACCCGCGCCACCTTCGAGGTCACCGACGCGGCTTCCATCAACGACGGGCGCACCCGCGTGGAGCCGGAGACGCTGCGCGGCATCCTGGCCGCCTCGGCCGGCGTCAACCCCGACGGGGACATCCGCGCCCGCGTCGAGGGCGAGTGCGCCTTCGCCTTCGCCGCCCGGGTCGAGGTCGAACCGCTGCCCGAGCTCGGGCTCGAGGAGGGGCTGATCCGCGCCCACGCCGCCGGCACCGCCCGGTTCGAACTGCACACCGCGGTGTCCGACGCCGAACCCGTGCGCGTCGACTTCGACGGCTCCCGGCTCGACGCCCGGCTCACCGCGCTGGAGTTGACCTCCTCGGGCACGTCCTTCGTGTTCCCCGCGGGTCTGGACCTGGCGGTCGACGTCGATCGTATGTCGCTGGACGCCACCGGGACGGGACGGACCCAGGCCGGCGTCTCCTGGTCGATGAACGGCTTCTCCCCCGTGCTCTCGCGGGCGGCCGACCGCGTCGAGGTGCTCGTCCCAGAGCTCTGGAGCGGGCGCGTCCGGCTCGAGGTGGATCCCCTGGGGCACCTCGAGGTCTCCGGCCACCGGGGCGGGCTCTATGACGCCCACTTCTGGAACGCCCTGGTCAACCCCGGCGCCGAGCCCGCGCGCTGGGTGGAGATCTTCCTGGACGAGGCGGCCATGGACAAGGTCGTCCGGGCCCTGGGGGTCTTCCACGACGACGGCGCCCGAGCCCTGGAGCGGGTGCGGCGCCTGGCCCTGCGGGCCCGTGACATCCTCGACAAGATGGGCGTGCGGCGCCCAGGGGACTTCCTCCCCGCCGATCGCCTCGCCGCCTTCGCCGCCTGCCTGGCAGATGACCCGGACGCGCCCGAGTCCGAGTGGCGCGAGGTGGTGCTGCAGGCGGTCACGGGCGGCGGCCTCGACGTGCCCCGCGTGCGGCGGCTCCTGGACCGGATCCTGCCCGACCACCATTTCCACTTCGAGCTCGACCGGCTGCTGCGCATCGCCTCTATGCTCCTGGCGCCCACCGAGCCCGTGCCCCCGGCCGCCGAGCGCACCGCGCTGCCGCTGGCCCTCTCGCCCGGGCACGCCTTCGTCCGCGAGCTCCCCTCCGCCGCCGAGCTCGTGGCCGTGGCCGCCGCGGGAGCCCGGGCGGACCCCGCTGCCCTGGCCGTGCTCGCCGGAATCTCCCACTACCTCACCCTGGAGCAGCTGCGGCACCTGCTGGCCGGCCCGGCGCTGCCCTGGCGCCCCGTAGACCTGGCCCGCGTGCGGCTGGTCTGCCGGCTCAAGGAGCGCGTGACCGAGTTCTCCGAGCACTTCGGAGGCGTGGGATACCTGTTCCAGCCCTGGGCGCTGTCGTTCTTCCTCGGGGAGGCCGCCACCGCGGATCTGCCCCTCAACCGCCCGCCGTTGCGCTGGGTCGCGGCGGACCGCGACTCGAAGGTCGCGGCGGACCGCGACTCGAAGGTCGCGGCGGACCGCGACTTCATGCAGGCGGCGGGGGGCGGCCCCTGGCGCCTGGACCCGGAGCTGCTCCTCCAGGGCGTGCTGGGTCCCCATGACCTCGCCGTCCTGATCCAGTGCGGGCTCGCCGCCCCCGCGGCCTCGCGCACCGTGCAGGTGGACCAGCACCTGCTGTACTCGCTGCTGGCCCGCGCGCCCCGCGCCGCCGTGCGCCAGGTGCTGTGCGTGCTGGGGCAGAACAGCGAGCGCCTGCTCTCCCACGTGCTCTACGGCCTGTTCAACCAGCCCCGGGACCTTCTGCGCGAGCCCGTGGACACGGTCGCCCTGGTGGAGCGCGCCACGGGCGTCCCCATGCCCCGCCAGGCGGACTACCTGGCCCAGGGGCGCCGCGCCCGCGACTCTTACTACGAGGCCCTCTCCCGGGCGGCCGCCGCCCTGCTCGAGCGCTTCGAGCCCGAGCACGCGCTGTTCACCCGCCTGCGGGAGGTCCGCCATCCGGAGCCGCCGGTGTGGACCGCCCTCGAGGCGCCCTCGACGGGCGCGGCGGAGAAGGCCATCGCCCACGCCGACCGGCTGGGCGCCGCCTGCAACTTCTCCCCCCGGGAGAAGACCCGCCGCGCCAAGGCCCTCGCCGCCCACGAGGCCGCCGTCGAAGCCTGCCGCGCCGTGTTCCTGGCCGAGCCGCGGGCGATCTTTGACCCCGGGCTCAAGGCCTACGTCGCCCGCCACTTCGAGGCGCTGCAGGTGCTGTCCGTCGTGCGCAACCACCAGGAAAACCTCGACCGCGTGCGGCCCTGGCTGGCCCGGCGCACCGGCCTGGACACGTTCGACGGCGAGCAGGGGCTCGCCCGCGCCGTCATCGACGCGCTGTACCACGACGCCGCGGACCGGGAGGCCGTGTGGGCGGACCCGCTGGTGCGGCTCCTCTGGGATCCCCCCGTCCGGGAGCTCGACTTCTCCCTGGTCTCGTGCATGGGCGTGATCACCGAGGGATCCCGGGGCACCGAGCTCACCGAGACCTTCGCCCGCCTGCTCGAGCGCCGCGGCGTGCGCACCGTGCGCGCCGACACCGCCACCGCGCGGTCGCTCGAGTACAACGCCGACCGCGCCATCGAGGCCATCGAGGGCCTGCGGACCCCGTACGGCCTGGTGGGGTACTCCCAGGGCTGCGCCAACGCCCTGTGCGCCGAGGCCCGCATGCTGGCGGGCCCGCCGCGGTTGCAGGAGCTGGCCCGCGGGCTGCGGGGCCGGATGTTCCTGTTCTCGGCGATCAACGGCTCGGCCCACGGCACCTGCGGCGACTGGAAGCTCTACCGCGCCATGGTCGAGCTCGACCGCCTCATGAAGCACTACCAGGGCGTGTTCTCCGGGCAGGCCATCTCGTTCGTGCTGCGGAACCTGGGCGCGCTGCTCGACTCGCGGGCCATGGTGCACGGCTTCGGCGGCATGGCCAGCCTCTCCTACGAGGGCGTCGTCGCGCTGGCCCGGGAAGGCCAGTTCCGCGACGGCGTCCCCACCTGCATGCTGCGCGGCATCGTGGAGCCGGACACCCAGCCAGAGGCGCTGGACCTGCTCTCGAGCGCGCTGGCCGCCCAGCTGCCCGATCCGCGCCACGACACCCAGGTCCAGGTCGAGGAGGCCGTGGGCCACTTCACCTACGTGCGCAACCCGTGGGCCGACGTCCTGCGCCGCATGGACCTCGGCGCCCGCATCCAGGCCACCCACCACTGGTCCCCGTTGTTGCAGGAGACGGCCTTCCTCACCACCGACCGCGACCGCGACCGGTGCATCTACGACGTGCCCAAGGACCGCCACGTCTTCCCGTGGGTGGACCTGCTGCATCGCTTCGGCTTCATCGGGGAGAAGGATATTTGACGGCTGTGGTCACGTTCGATGACCCCATCTGGAAAGATTGCAGGGAGCGGTTCAAGAGCTTTGGGTCATTTCTTTTTTTGTATTGATCCCAGGGTAGTCCCGCTTTCAGCGGGCCAACGCCTGGGCTGGTCTGTGCAACCCACTTCGCGGGTAAGTTGGGCATCGAACCTGACGATGGTGGCATGGAAGATCTCTCCCGCAGCGCGGGAGCATGCACGCGCCGGCATCGCCGGCGTACAGACCAGCGAAGGGTTGCACCGACCCCGGAGGGCGTCGATGCAACCCTGGGGAAGAGGAAGGAACCCTCTGTACTACCTGCCTCGCCGGTTCATGTGTCTCTCCTGATTTCACGGGTCGATGCGGCGGATCAGGACCGGACGCGGCTTCTTCTGGTGTAGATACAGGACGGCGGCTACCGCGAGGGCGACGACGCCCACGCCGATCAGGCCCGAGCCCGCGTTCTGCAGGAACATCGCCCGGTCCTCCCGGTCCGGATCCCACGAAAACGGCCGGGTCCCCTGCGTGGTCACGGTCTGCTCGAGGTCCCGTTCCAGCTCCTCGTGCTCGGCGCGCCCGGCCCAGAGCATGGTCCCGCCCGCGCCCAGGGCGACCATCCCGGCGATGGCGGTGACCAGGGGCCAACTATTGGAGTATCGATCCCCCTCCCGCAGGACGCAGGAGGTCGCCTTGCAGCAGGCGGCGCCACAGACGGTCCGCTCCACGTATCGAACGCAGCCGGAGGCGCCGACGAGGATCACGAACAGAAAAAACGCCCGGGCTCCCTGGTACGTCGGTCGCATGACTCACCTCCGAAAAATACTATCCCCGCTGTAACAGCAATTGTCAAGCAAGCGGTCCAACGACGAACCCAAGTTTGGAAGCAGACGCGGAAGAAGACGCGGAAGCGGAAGCAACCGCGGAAGCAGAGCTTCCGCATTCCAGACTGCCCCCATGAAAAACCGGAGGCCCCTCGAGGTCATCGCGGTCCCCAGCAGGGGGGTGTCGGGCGACAGTTGGACCGGTCGGGGGGATTTCCGGCCTCGGCCGTCCCGTGCGGCGCGTGAAAGGTGCACTCGTGGCCGGGCCGGCGTCCCCCTGACCTGAGGGTATGAGACTGCAGTTGACTGCAGTCTCCGAGCTGCGCTCCCGGAAAGAAAAGATAGAATAAAAACAATTGGTTACGCTTGCCACCAAACTGTAAATCAGAGCAAAATGAACGAAGGATCGTCGGAGAATGACCGGTCGTGGCGGTTTGGCCACGACCGGTGAACACGAAGAAAAGAGAAGAGAAGAGAAGAATAGAAGAAAAGGAGAAAAGAAAAACTACCGGCAGTTGAAGGTCAGCGTGAAGTTCTCGATGACGCCGGTGTCGGCGGCGGCGAGATCCCGCACGAACAGCCGCCAGGTGCCGGCCATGCCCTGGTGGGCGGTGTAGGCCACGTGGCCGCCGAGGACCAGGTTGTCGGTGCCCGCGCCGGTGCGGTTGTGCAGGTTCACGACGGCGCCGGAGGGGTCGACCAGGTCGACGATCAGGTCACCGATATAGGTGTGCAGGATCGAGAAGCTCACCACCACTTCGGGGGTGCCGCAGTGCGACGAGGTCACCTCGGCCACCGAGGAGGCGCCGGCAGGGGAGTTGTCGGGGATCGCCACGTTCTCGGTGCCGGAGACCGACATCGGGGGGATGCTGCTCGGGCGCCAGGTGCAGGCGTTCTCGAGGCAGCGCCAGCTGCCCGGGATCATGATGTGCGGCAGGGCGGCGCAGTCGGTGTCCACGGTGTCGGGGTTGCACCAGGTCTCGCCCTGGCAGGTGCCGGCGCCGTTGACCAGGCCCTTGCAGATCAGGCCGTCGCGGCAGGAGGCGTCGGTGGTGCAGGCGTCGCCCTCGAGGCCGCCGGTGCGGGCGTCCTGGCAGTCGCCGTAGCAGGGGGCGTACGGGTTGAAGCAGTGGTGGGGGTTGCAGATCTGGTTCGCGGCGCAGTCGGCGTTGGAGTTGCACAGCCCCGCGGGGATCTGTTCATAGTAGGAGACCATGGCGGCGTGGAAACCCCAGCCGGTGACAGAGGAATCCGAGGTCAGCCGCAGGGAGATCGTGTCGCCGCGCACCTCGCCGGACCAGGCCTCGGCCAGGTTGCCCGAATACTGGAAGGTCGCGTTGTTGGGCTCGTTGCCGGTCACGATCAGGTAGTCGTAGCCAGACTCCAGCTCGACGCGGGAGAAGAAGACCTTCATCATCGTGGCGCCCGGGCGGGTGAAAGACCAGGACTGGTCGGCGTTGTTGACGTAGGGGTGGTCACTGTAAAGGTTCTGCACCAGATGCGAGGTCCAGGACCACACGTACTGGGGCTGCTGGGCGTCGCAGTCCACGCCGCAGGCCATGTCGGTGCAGGTAACGGTGCCCTGGCACAGCGGGCGGATCCACAGGTTGTCGGGGTTCTCACAGTCCGAAGCGGTGTAGCAGTTGCCGGGGTTGGCGCAGGTGCCGTTGCCCTCGGCGTCGGCGTCGGCGCAGTAGAGCGCGGTGCCGCGGTTGACGTGGCAGGTGAGGCCCGAGGCGGGGCCGCAGGGCTCGCCGACGATGGCGATGCCCTCGACGTTGTGGCAGAACGCCCAGACGATCAGGCTGGAGTCGGTGTACCAGCCCTCGGAGCGCGATCCGATGGCGCCGCAGAACGGACGGCTCATCGTCGCGCAGGCCTCGAACTTGATCAACTCGCCGGTATCCTCCCAGTACCAGCCCTCGGAGCGGGTGCCGACGGCTTTGCACACGGGCCGGTGCTGGAGGTTCTCGAGGAGCTCGTAGGAGTAGCGGGTGACCTTGAAGCCCCAGCGGCGGACGGTGGCGTCCGAGGTCAGCCGGATCATCACCCGGGGCCCCTCGACGCGGAAGGACTGCCCGGACAGGTTGCCGCTCAGGTGATGGACGACGTTGCCGTCCTGGTCGATCAGGTCGACGAAGTCGTAGTTGCGCTCGGTCTCGAGGCGGTCGAAGGTCACGTTCACGGCCTGGGCCTCGCCCGGGGCCTCGAGGGTCCACACGAGACGGGCGTTGTTCGGATAAGAGTGGGGGCTCTCGATCAGGGTCGTGGCGTTGACCACGGTGGCGCCGCCGGGGTAGGTCCCCAGGTCGGCCGGGGCGTTCGGATCCGGCTCGCAGGCGAACAGGACCATGGACAGGGAATACAGAACGGTCAACAGAATGCTACGCATGGAATACCTCTACGGAAAGAAACGATACAGGCGCACAGAAAAACCCAAACAACACACATGTAGGACGGCGTGCGCCGAATGCCGCAGAACATAGCCGTTTAAACTACCCTGTCAAGAGTTTTTTCTGTTTTTAATATCTCAATGATTTCAACGATTCCAGCGAAAAAACTGCGGCGGACGGTTCCGGGCGGGGGCGCGGCGTTCAGTTCTGGGCGGCGGCGCGGCGGGCGTCGGCCTTGCGGGCCGGGACGGCGTCGGCGCGGCGGGGGGCCCGGCCGAAGGAGCCGTTCAGGGTGCGTCCCGCGGTGGGGGCGGCGACGTCCTTCGCGACCGGGGTGCGGGTCACGGGGGCCTTGGCGGCGGGACCCATGGTCCGGGCCTTGTTCAGGGCGATGGTGCCCTGGGTCTTCGGGCGGGCGATCTGGGCGCGGGGCGCCGGGGCGGTCGGGGCGGCGACGGCCTCGGGGGCGTCGATCGCCGGCCTGCCGTCGGCGGGCCGGGGCCCGGCGCCGGAGCGCGGGGCATCAGCGCCGGGGGCCGCCAGCTCCTCGACGGGGAGCTCGCGCTTGCGGATCTGGGTCAGCGCCTTCTTGGCGACGAACTCGCGGCTCTCCTTCTCCATCTCGTCGAGGCGGGTCAGGAGGTCGGCGGCGGCCTGGGGGGTGCCCAGCACCACGCGGCGGCGCTCGGAGCGCTTGCCCATGGAGAACCCGACGACGAACATGACCAGCGCCACGCCGACGAGCAACACGGCCAGGACCATGATCTGGCGGGAGGTCAGGACGATTTCCATGCGTTCTTCCATCTGTTCGTAGCGTTGCATGACTATTCCTCCTCCGGGGCGGTCATCGCCTCCGGCGCGTTGATTCCCAGCAGGTTCAGGCACGAGCGCAGCACGGTGCGGTACGCCTCGACCAGGCCCAGGCGGTCGATGGTCTTCTCGCGGTCGGACAACCCGGCACCCGCGCGCGGCAGGATCGGGTCGTCCTTGAACCGCGTGTAGTAACTGTGGAACGCGCGGCACAGGTCCAGCGCGTAGGCGGCCAGGCGGTGGGGCGTGAAGCTGGCCGCGGCGTCGCCCACCAGCTCGGGGTACGACAGCAGCATGCGGACGATGGCCTGCTCCTCGGGGGCGGTCAGCTTCGCGAAGCCGGCGCCGGCGAGGTCGGCGGGGGTGAGGCCCCACGCGGCGGCGCGGCGCCAGATCGCGCAGGCGCGGGCGTGGCCGTACTGGACGTAGCGGGCCGGGTTCTCGCGGGGATCGGCGCTGGTGGCGACCTCGAGATCGAAGTCCACGGCCACGTCGTGGGTCTTCGCGAGGAAGAACCAGCGCGTGACGTCGCAGGAGACGGTGTCGATCAGGTCCTGGAGGGTGACGAAGTTGCCCGAGCGCTTGCCCATGGCCAGCTTCTCGCCCTGGTTGACCAGCGCCACGAACTGGACCAGCAGCACGCCGAGCTGGTCCTGGCGGTAGCCGAAGGCCTCGAGCGCGCACTTCACGCGGGAGATGTAGCCGTGGTGGTCGGCGCCCCAGATGTCCATGAGCTGGTCGAACCCGCGGGCGAACTTGTCCAGGTGGTAGGCGATGTCGGCCGCGAAGTAGGTCGGCTCGCCGTTGGCGCGGATCATGACGCGGTCCTTCTCGTCGCCGAAGCGGGTGGCGGCGAAGAACAGGGCGCCGTCCTGCTCGTAGGACAGGCCGCGCTCCCGCAGGAGCTCCATCGCGCGGTTCACGGCGCCGGCCTCGTGGAGGGTCGCCTCGGAGGTGAACACGTCGAAGTGCACGTTGAACTGGTCGAGGGTGGCGCGTATCTCGGCGAGGGCCAGCTCCACGCCGAAGCCCTTCACCAGCGCGGCGTCGTAGCCGGCGCGGGCGGGGGCCAGGCCGTGGCGCGCCAGGAAGGCGCGGGCGAAGTCGACGACGTAGCCGCCGTGGTAGCCGTCCTCGGGGAAGGGCACGGCCTCGAGGGAGGGGTCCTGCTCGCGGCAGAGGTCGATGTACCGGCTCCAGATGGAGGCGGCCAGGTGGCTCACCTGCCGGCCGGCGTCGTTGACGTAGTATTCGGTCACGACCTCGCGGCCGGCGAAGCGCAGGATGCGGGCCAGGGCGTCGCCTACCGCCGCGCCGCGCCCGTGGCCGACGTGCATCGGGCCGGTGGGATTGGCGGAGACGAATTCCAGGTTGATGCGTCCGGGCACCGGCGCGCCGCGGCCCCAGGCGTCGCCGGCGTCCAGCGCGCGGCGCAGCCCGTTGGCCAGGCAGGCGTCGGAGAGGCGCAGGTTGATGAAGCCGGGGCCCGCGAGCTCGGCGCTCTTGAGCACGCCCTGCCCCACCGGGAGCCGGTCGAGGATCTTCTGGGCCAGCTCGCGGGGGTTGCGGCGGGCCTGCTTGGCGGCGGCCAGCGCGAAGGTGGTGGCGAAGTCACCGTGCTCGGGCATCTTCGGCACTTCCAGGGTGATGGGCCGCTCGGCCAGTTCGGCGGGGAGGTTCTCTTCGGCCACGACCTGCGCCACGGCGTTTTTCAGGATTTCTTGGAGTTCGGACTTGATCTGCAGCATCGCAACCTCACCTACTTATGCCATAAAATCACACACTAACCGAAGTGTCAACAATTTACCTACATCTAGATCCATATGGCGCCCATCGGCACCAAATGCGGGCGGACGCGGGGGTGTTGCTCGCGCGCGTTTGTAAATGGAGGAGAAATGCACTATCTTCGCGCCATGCCGCACCCCAGCCGCCGAATTCGCGTCCTCACCGCCTGCCTGGGCGCGCTGTTCCTGGTGGCGGGCATGATGGGGGGTCTGTGGGAGCTGGGGCTCCGGCCGCCGTGCCTGCGAGGCTCGGCCTTTTCGCCCTTCCTGGACGCCCCGGGGGCAGCCCCGCGCGGAACGAACCCCTGGCTCGCCCGGGTGCGCCCGGAGACCGCGACCGTGCTCCCGCGCGCGCCCGGACAGCCTTCGCGCCCGGGCCTCGCCCAGGATCAGGACCAGAGGCCGCTGGCCGGCGTCACCGTGCGCTTCTGGAAGCCCGGCGGCGAGACCCCGGTCATGACCGCGATCTCCGACGACCAGGGCCGCTTCGCCCTGCCCGAAGACCGGACGTCGACCTACCGCCTGGAGGCCACGAAGGCGGGCTATCACAGCGACGGCGAGGCGTGGGCCCACCCCGGCGAGGAGCCCGTGGTGCGCCTGGAGGCCGCCGCCGGGCTGCGCGTCGAGATCCTGCAGGCCGATGGCCGGCCCGCCCCCGGGGCCACGGTGCGGGTGATGGGTTCCTCGGTGCACCCGCCGCTGGAGCTCGAGGTGGATCGCGAGGGGCGCGCGCACCTGCCCGACCTGCCGCCGGGCATCCTGGCCCTCGAGGCCGTCTTCGAGGACCAGGTCGCCGAGCTCGTCGGCGTCGAGCTCACCGCCGGCGCCGAGGTGCACGCCCACCTGTACCTGGACGCGGGGATCTTCCTGCACGGCCTGGTGCGCGACGAGAAGGACGACCGGCCGCTCCCCGGCGCGCTGTTCACCCTGGGCCGCGAGGAGCCCTCGCTGCTGACGCGCTGGGCCGAGGCCGGCGAGGACGGCCGCTTCCGCGTGGGGCCGCTGCCCGAGGGCGCCTACCGCTTCTCGCTATCCGCCGACGGCTACGTGTCGCTCACCGGGCGCCGTTACTGGGTGGGGAAGACCAGCGGACTCGCGCTGTTCGAGCTCTCCCGCGGGGTGACCGTCACCGGGCGCGTGGTGGACGAGGCCGGGCGCCCGGTCGAACGCGCCTTCGTCGAGTGCTGGGGGGTGGACGCCTCGGGCACGCTCATCGCGCCCCTCTCGCTCCACGCGCCGGGGCTGATCCCCATGGGCCAGCTGGGCGTGACCGACCGCAAGGTCGATCTGGGCCAGACGGCCACGGGCGCGGTGATCACCGACGAGAAGGGCCAGTTCACCCTCGCCGGCCTGCCCGCTGGACACCTGCTCCTCCAGGTCACCCACGACCGCTACCTGGCCGCCAGCGCGCCCATCGGCGAGGTGACCCAGAGCGCGGACGTGCCCGACATCCGCCTGACCCCGGGGACCGAGCTCACCCTGCTCCTGGTGGACGAGCGGGACTTCGCCGTGGCCGGCGCCCAGCTGCGCGTCGAGAGCGCGGCCGCCCCCGGCACCGGCTTCACCACCTTCACCGACGACACCGGGGAGGTGCGCCTGCCGGCCGTGGGCGGGTCGTTCACCGCCACGATCATCCACCCCGAGTTCCCCGTCCACGTGGAGCACCTGAAGGCCCAGCGCCACCAGAAGGTGCGCCTGAAGCGGGGCCAGCAGACCTTGAAGGTGCGCCTGCGCGACGGCGCCCGCGTCCCGGTGGCCGGCGCCGAGGTGGAGTTGATCGCCCACGACCGCCCCGAGCGCCGCTGGCGCCGCACCGACGATCACGGCGAGGCCGCCTTCGAGCGCCTGGGGCCGGGCCCCTATCTGGTCACGGTGACCCACCCGGACTACCCGTCCCTCGAGAAGACGGGCGTGGAGCCGGCTGACCACGACTGGATCATGCCCTACGGCGGCGGCTTCCCGGGGTTCGTGCGGGATCGCCAGACCCTCGAGGGGCTCCCCGGCACGGTGCGGCTGTCCCACCCGGGGGGCGCCGAGGCCATGCAGGACACGCGCGCAGGCGAGGTGGAGTTCCGCGCCCTGGCCGAGGGCGTCTGGCGGGTCCACGTCTCGGCCCCGGGCTACGCGCCGCTCACCGCCGAGGTCACCGTCTCCGGGGCCGGCTCGCCCCTGGAGCTCAACCTCGCGCCCCAGCTCTGGGAGCTCTCCCGCGCGGGCGGCGCCTCGGGCACCGTGCGCGACGACCGCGGCTTCGCCGTGCGCGGCGCCTGGATCAGCGCGGGCGACCAGCTCCGCCAGACCGACCGCAACGGCACGTTCATCTTCGACCAGCTCCCCGCCGGAGAGGTCACGATCGTGGCCTGGCATCCCCACCTGGGCGTGGGCGCCGAGACGATCAACGTGATCGCCGACCTGCAGGCCCCCGACGTGATCATCGACCTGGCGACCGGCCCCACGGGGGCGACACGCGGCGAGTGCGGTCTGACCCTCGAACGCGACCCCCTGCGCTCACGGCTGACCGTGGCCTCCGTCACCCCGGGCTCCCCGGCCGCGAAGGCCGGGCTCGTCGCGGGCGAGACCGTCTGGCGCGTCGGCGGCCTCCCCTCCCACCTGCCCCTGTTCCTGCTGCGCGCCCGGCTCTCGGGCCCCGCCGGCGCGGTCGTCTTCCTCGAGGCCGGCCCCACCGAGTGGCTCGCCCGTCCGGTGTTTTTACGGTTGGAGTAACTGAACCCGGATTTTTCCCGGGCTGGCCCTTTTCAAAATGAAGTTAGCCCCCTGTAGCCTGCCGGGTTGCAAAGCAACCCCGCAGGGTACGGGGGGATCGCGAGCGTTTCTACGGCAGCGGGCCGGAGCTCTGCTTCTTCAGGTGATCCATCAGGCCGGCGAAGCCCTTGGACTTGATCAGGTCGGCGAAGGTGGAGCGGTAGTTGCGGACCAGGCTGACCTCGTCGGTGAGCACGTCATAGAGGCGCCAGCCCTGCTTGGTCTTCTGCATGCGGTAGGTCACGTCCACGCTCGAGGAGCCCTTCTGCGCCCTGACCAGCTTCGTGGCGACCTGGGCCTTGTCCTCCTTGAGCTTCTCGGTCCCGATGGTGGCCGCGTAGTCGGCGTGGGAGTAGAGCTTCTTGAGGTAGTTGCGCTGCAGCATGGCGGTGAAGGCGACGATGAACTGGGCGCGCTGCTCGACGGAGAGCTTCTCCCACTCGCCGAACAGGGCGGCCTCGGCCATGGTCGCGAAGTCGAAGTAGTCGTGCATTCGGTTCAGGAACGCCTGCTTCTGGGCCGCGGTCATGCCGGCGCGGATCTCGGCCTTCACCAGGGCCTGGAAGGCGGCGATCTTCTGGCTCGGCGTCATGGTCGCGGGATCGCCGCCGGTGACCGTGCACTTGTCGGGCGTCCCCATGTCGGTGCCGCAGGGCGTATGGGCCGCCGCGGGGAGCGCGAGGACAATGGCGAACAGGATGGACATGGAAACGGTGTTCTTCATGGGTTCCTCCCAATTCCGGGGGAACCGACGCCACACTCCCCGGAACATTCAAATGCGGGCGGGTTCAGGGGACGACGCGGGAGCCGACGCCCTCGCCCCTGAGCGCGGCCAGCATGGCCCCGGGCGTGCGCAGGGCGACGACCTGGACCGGCAGCCGGTTCTCCCGGGCGATGGCGATGGCCGAGGCGTCCATGATGCGGAGGTTGCGGCGCAGGACCTCGTCGTAGGTGACCTGCGGCAGGAACTCGGCGGCGTGGTTCTTGCGCGGGTCGTCCGAGTAGATGCCGTCGACCTGCGTCGCCTTGACCAGGAAGTCGGCGCCGATCTCGAGGGCCCGCAGCACCGCCGCGGTGTCGGTGGTGAAGTACGGGTTCGAGGTGCCGCCGCCGAACACGGCGACCTTCCCGGCCGCGAGCGCCCCGCGGGCGGCGTCGACCGAGAACGGCTCGAGGAGGTTCCCCACCGGGAAGGCGGAGAAGGCCTTGGCGGGCAGGCCGTGGGCGTTGAAGTACCCGGCCAGCGCGGTGGCGTTCATGAGGGTGGCGAACATGCCCAGGCTGTCGCCCACGTGGCGGGGCAGGCCCGAAGCCGAGGACGAGATGCCCCGGAACAGGTTGCCGCCGCCCACGACGATGGCCGTCTCGATGCCGGCGTCGACGACTTTTTTCACCTCGGTCATCACATAGTCGAGCATGCGGGGATCCAGACCGTGGGTCTGGTCCCCCATGAGTGCTTCACCGGAGATCTTGAGCAGGATGCGGGATACGGCGGGCATCGCGTTCGCGAGACCTTCGGGCTATTTCATCTCGGCAGCGACTTCCTTGGCCAGGTCGTACACGCGCTTCTCGAGGCCCTCGCCCAGCTCCCAGCGGACGAAGCGGCGCACGGAGATCTTCTCGCCGATCTTGGCGGTCACGTTGTTGACCATGTCCTTGATCGTGATCTTGGTCTCGAAGGCGTAGGGCTGATCCAGCAGGCAGTTCTCGGAGAAGAACTTGTTGAGCTTGCCTTCCATGATCTTCGGCCAGGCCTTCTCGGGCTTGCCCTCGATGCGCAGCTGCTCGGCGTAGATCTCGTTCTCACGGTCGATCACGGCCTGGGGGACCTCCTCGCGGGTGACGTAGGTCGGGGAGGAGGCGCAGATGTGCAGGGCGATCTCGTGGACCAGGCTCTTGAAGTCCTCGGTGCGGGCGGCGAAGTCGGTCTCGATGTTGACCTCGAGCAGCACGCCGACGCGGCCGCCGCCGTGGATGTAGGCGTGGACCTGGCCTTCGGCGGCGATGCGCCCGGCCTTCTTGTTGGCGGTGGCGAGGCCCTTCTTGCGCAGGAGGTCCTTGGCCTTCTCCATGTCGCCTTCGCACTCGGTGAGCGCCTTCTTGCACTCGACCATGCCGGCCCCGGTGATCTGTCTCAGTTCCTGTACCATCGCAGCGGTGATGTTGGACATTGTCTATTTCCTTTCCAGAAAGTGGGGGTTAGCGGCGGTCTTCCGGGCGGCCGGTGCCGTCGGGCGTCATCTTCACGGCCTTGCCGGCGTGGAACACCACGTCGAGATCGGCGCGGGCCTCGTCGGTCGGGGCCGGGGCGGCAGGCGCGGCGGCAGGACGCGTGTCGAGCACCGGGCTCTCGCGGCGGTCCTTGGACTGGGCGGTGCCGGCGATGACGGCGTCGGCGATGCGCGACGCGAACAGCCGGATGGCGCGGATGGCGTCGTCGTTGCCCGGGATGATGTAGTCGATGGGATCGGGATCGCAGTTGGTGTCGGCCACCGCGACGATGGGGATGCCCAGCGTGCGGGCCTCGGTCACCGCGATGCGCTCCTTGGTCGGGTCGATCAGGAAAATCGCCGCCGGGAGGTTGCGCATTTCCTTGATGCCGCCGAGGTTCTTCTCGAGCTTCTTGCACTCGCGGTCGATCTGGAGGCGCTCCTTCTTGGTGAGCTTCTCCATGGTGCCGTCCTTGCCCATTTCCTCGAACCGCTTCAGTTTCTCGATGGAGGCCTTCACGGTCGCGAAGTTGGTCAGGGTGCCGCCCAGCCAGCGGTTGATCACGCAGAACTGGCCGGCGCGGGCGGCCTCTTCCATGATGACGTCCTGGGCCTGCTTCTTGGTGCCGACGAACAGGATGGTGCCGCCCTGGGAGGCGACGCGCTCGACGAAGTTGTAGGCCTTCTGGAACAGCGGCAGCGTGTTCTCGAGGTTGATGATGTGAACGCCGTTGCGCACGCCGAAGATGTACTGGCGCATCTTCGGGTTCCAGCGACGGGTCTGGTGACCGAAGTGGACGCCGGCCTCCAGGAGTTCACGCAGGGTGATGGCTTCGTTCTGGGTCTTGTTCTCGCTCATGATCTCTCCTTCTGGCGTTGATCCTCCGCATGGCCTTGCACACCCCGAAACCTGGTCCTCAGGCACGCCAAGGGGTTACCATGCGTGGGTGATGATTAAACTAATCAGCCACGAGGGCGCCTTGAACTACCACTAAAGAACTGCGTTTGCAAGGGGAAAACGACCCATTTAATCGAATTGCCCCGCCGGCGGATTCCAGGCGGGCGGCGCCGGCAACTGGGGCAGGCGCAGGAAGGACAGCGCGCGCAGCACCAACGGGTCCACGAGCGCCACGATGGAGTCCGGACGATGGTAGAAGCCGGGCGCCGCCGGCATCACCACGGCCCCGGCCTCGGCCAGCTCGGCCAAGCGGCGCAGGTGATGGGCGGCCAGGGGCGTCTCCCGCAGGAGAAGCACCAGGGGACGGCGCTCCTTCAGGCAGACCTGGCCCGCGCGCAGCAGGAGATCGTCGGCCAGCCCGGCGGCCAGCGCCATGGCCGTGTGGAGCGAACAGGGGGCGATCACCATGCCCGCGAGGGGGAAGCTGCCCGAGGCCACGCAGGCGTCGAGGCGCTCGGGCTCGTGACGGTGGTGGGCGCCGGCCAGGGCGGCCTCGAGATCGCCGGGGTCATCCTCGGCGCCGCCGGGGTCATCCTCGGCGCGGGCGACCGCGAAGGCGGCGCGGGAGGCGACCACGTGGACCTGGACGCCCGGGACGCCGAGCAGGTGAAACAACGCGCGGCGGGCGTAGATCAGGCCCGAGGCCCCGCAGACGCCAAGGAGCACGTGGGGATCACTTCTTCTTGTGTCCATGACCGCCCTTGGGCTTCTTCGCGGCGGGCTTGGGCACCGGCGTGGGCTTGGGAGTGGCGCCGTTCTTCTGCTGCGGAGCGTCGGCGACGAACAGGCGCTTGAGGCTGCCCAGGATGCCGCCGTTGGGCGGATTCTGCTCCTGCATCTGGGCGAAGACCTCGTCGAGCCCGGTGTAGTCGTTTTCGGGGTGGAGCTCCTTGTCGAAGAACTCCTCCTCGAGGTCGGAGAACTTCACCGGCAGATCGTCGCGGGTGGCCGCGCGGGGCAGCCGCCCGCTGAGGTTCTGGCCGGTCAGTTCCATGTTGGTGGAGACCAGGCTGTTCTCGAGGGGGGTGGCCGCGCGGCGTGGCCGGGCAGGCTCGGCCGCGACCGTTCCGCCGGTCGCCGCGGGCGTGCCCGGCGCGGCGGTCGCGGGCGCAGCGACTGCGGGCGCAGCGGTCGCGGGCGCCGGGGCGACCGGGGGGTCGGGCTCCGCGGCGGGGACCGAGATCTCGCCCCCGACGGTGCCGGAGGGGACGCCGGGGACGGCCGGGGCGGCCGGGGACGGCTTTTCGGAATGCTTTTCCGCGTGCTTTTCGGTGCGCTTTTCCGTGTGCTTTTCAGGCTGTTTGCCCGCACGGGCTTCTACCGGTCCGGTGACCCGGCCGACCTTGGCGTGCCGGTGCCCGGTTTCTGCCGGCGGCGGGGGCGCCGGCGGGGCCGCCATGGGAAGGGTGGCCTGCGGCGCCAGGACAACGGCCGGTGCCGCCGGAACAAAGCCGGCGTCCGTGGCCGGTGCCGACTTGTCCGGGATGCTCATCGCGAAGGGCACCGGAGCCTGGGCGACCATGTCGCGCAGCAGCTTGCGCCGCTGGTCCCGCGCCACCTGGCGTCGGGCCAACTCCTCGGGGCTGGGCTCCTCGTCGGGGTGGGACGGCTCGGCGGGGGCCGTGACCTCGGTGTCATCCATGGGAGGCTGAACGGTCGCGGCGACCGGCTGAACGGTCGCGGCGACCGGCTGAACGGTCGCGGCGACCGGCAGCGGCGGGGGCTCCTTGGGTTCGGCGGCCATGGGCGCCGGCCGGGGCTTCGCGGGGATGTCCTCCTCGGGCACGAGCATGATCTCGCCGCTGACCACGGTGAACTCGCCGCTGACGATGGGCTCCATGGGGCGCGAGGGCGCGGCGACCGTGGGACCGGTCGCGGCGACCGCCGGAACGGGCGCGGCGACCGCCGGAACGGTCGCGGCGACCACGGGGTGCTCCCCGGTGCGGACGTGCTGGGGCAGCGTGTTGCGCCGACGGCGCGGCTTGGCGGGGGCCTCGCCGGCGGTTTCGGCGGTTCCCGGCGTTGGGCCCTCGTCGGGCAACGAGGGGCCCAGATCCTCGATGGGAGCCTCGGGCTCCTCGTCAGGCACGCCCGGATCAGGGCGCCGGCCACGGAGGTGCGGGGCGGGGGTGGGTCCCTCGGGATCGGAGTCGTTGGAGCGGGCCCCATAGACCTCGGGCTCCTCGAGGACCGCGTCGTCCTCGGACACCTCGATCGAGGATTTCTTCCTCGGGCGTTCGGACTCGAAGTGGACCGAGAGCGCGGCGTCGTGATCGATGCGGATCTCCCCGCTGGTCAGGCCCACGATGGAACCCGAGACGAGCCCGATCTCGGGCTGCGCGGTCCCCAGATCCTCGACGCCCTGGCGCGGCACCGAGCGGTACCGATCGGCCGCCGCCGGGGTCCCCGGCGAGGCGATGTCGATGTACAGCGGGGTCTCCTCCACGCTCACGGGACCGGTCACGGTCGAGTGCGCGTCGGTGATCCGCTTCTGCTTGGCTTTCCGTTTCTTCTTGACCAACGGCGTCCTCCCCAGACAAGTCGCGGCACAATATAGCGCATGTTCAGATCAATACAAACAACGTTTTTCACTCTGCCGTGAATCTGACGCGACCTGACCGGGCGACCTTGGGCGTCAGACCGAGAGCAGACGGCGGCAGAAGGGGATGGCCTCGCGGGCCGAGCGGGCGAAGGCGGCCTCGGCGCGGGCGCGGGCCAGGTTGTGCTCCCCCCGGGCGGGAAAGCGGGCGGGGTCCCAGCCGAAGTAACGCTCCTCGAGGGCGTCCACCAGGAAACGCGCGGCCAGCTCGCAGCCGATCAGTTCGATGCTCTCCGGGATGGCGGCGAGCTCGGGTTCGGTGAGCTCGGGGGCCCGGTCCAGGTACGCGGCGAAGAATTTTTTGAACAATTTCAACGAAAAAACCCCATCCTCACGGCACAGCGCGCGCCCCGCGTCCCCGAGCTCGCCCAGGACGCAGTGGCGGCCCACCGTGTCCAGGTCCAGCAGGGTGACCCCGTCGGCCGTGCGCCAGAAGTTCTCGAGCTTGGGATCGCCGTGGACCACGCGGGAGGGGAGCGTGTTCCACTCGCACACCGGCTGCAGGCGGGGCAGCACCTCCTCGGCCAGGGAGGCCACCTCGGCCCGCAGGCGGTGGTCCGGGTGCGCGGCCAGCGCCTCGGCGAGCTTGCGGCCGTGCACCGGAGGTCGGTGGATGTTGCGGTGGTGCGAGAACACGTGGGTGAGGTCCGCGAGGGCCCGGTGGAAGCGCGCCAGGGTCTTCCCGGCCACGGCGATGTCGGCGGGGCCGAGGAAGTCGCCCTCGAGGTAGGTCAGCAGCCGGAAGCTGGCGTTCTCGTGGGCGAGGAAGTTGGCGCCGTCGCAGGTGGGCACCACGGAGAAGGTCGAAAAACCGCGGGCCGCGAGGTGCCGGCACACCGCGGCCACGTCGTCGGTGACCGTCGGGGGGAACACCGGGTTGAGCCACTGGAGCACGGTGCGCTGGCCGTCCTTCGAGGTCATGCGAAGGGTCCGGTTGATGAGCCCGCCAGCCAGCGGTTCGGCGACGGCGCAGGCCAGCTGCGGCCAGGCGGCGGTGATGGTCTTCCAGGGGAACTCCAGCAGGAACTGCGTGTGCATGGGCGCGTCACCTGACCGGAACGGGCCGCAGGCGTGGCGCCTGGACCGTTCCGCCCCGCACCCTATATCAGGATTTTGGCGCAAGTC
>Ga0302247_1001173_pt1 | contig 21080 bp, 25 predicted proteins | sample AAG_UR_Ile_MG_FD_193529 | JGI IMG/M metagenome (GOLD analysis project Ga0302247, IMG submission 193529) | Enriched activated sludge microbial communities from anaerobic digester in WTTP, New Holstein, Wisconsin, United States - AAG_UR_Ile | ecosystem: Engineered > Bioreactor > Anaerobic >...
TTCTGCTGCTTCCGCTGGAGGAGCAGGATACATCATATTTCGCAGAATCCGATAATATTTTGATTTTCTCATTAAGGTTCATAAAAACACCCCTGAAGATATTTATATTATTATATTACCAAACTTTGCCGGAGAATGCAAACATATGTTCGTATATATTATCCGATTATTGTTAAGTTTTATTTGGATTTGCGTTATAATGGAAAGAGGAAATTGCATATGAGAAGAAAATTGCGACGGGGACATGGGGACGCGGGGACACGGGGACGTTTCGCGTGTCCCACTGAAAGCGGGACAGGGGAAACGTCCCCGTGTCCCCGGGAGAAACGTCCCCATGTCCCCGTCGCATTCTTCATAATATATGAAACATTTGGAAACTTTAATCGTCTATTATTAGAGGAATGGAACAGCAGGTAATTTTAGCTATATCAAAAAGTTTCTGAGTAAATTGAGGAGTAGATTATGATGATTGTAAAAAAACCTAATGTGCTGCTTAGTACAATGCTTATCATGTTTCTCATTATGGCCTTTGTATCCGGATGTACTTATTCAGGAAAAAGTCATGAGATAATAACAGCTTTGACTGATGAGGAGCTTTCATACTTTAACGGAGATAAATTCTTTAACGGAGAATATATGAATATCCGCAACCAGTTTTTGAGTTCCACATATGAAAGGCCCGAAGAAATAGATATGTTTCAATTGTTCTATTGCGGCAGCGGCATTGAAGAAATTTCCACAGAAGAGGAAAGAGCAGCTGTTGTTGCATATAACAACTGGGATATGGAGCCGGATTGCGTCTGTACGAAAATCAGCCGCTCCAACATGGAGTCGGTGCTTGGCAAATATATGGGACTGACTTTAGCGGATACAGATGAAATAGGGCTGGAGAATTTTACTTACCTGGAGGAATATGATGCCTATTACTATTACCACGGTGACACCAATTATAGAATGGAGATTATCTTTTCCGGAGGCGAACGGGAGGGAGACATTATCCGCCTTTTCTATGACGATGTTTTCTTCGTTGACGGGAAAAAGATACTGACACTGCAGGAAAAAGACGGCAGCTATCTCTTTGTATCAAATGTGTATTGTGAAAAACCAATTGAAGACGACAACAAGGCGGATGTGGGCTTAGACCAACGCTCCGACGGAAGCATATTTTCTCTTGCTATCCCCGGAACCGGCACCCTGTCTCTGAATGCGTACCCGGTGGATTTTCCTTTCGGCTTGGACCTGACCGAGAAGAGCCGCAAGAGCTTCAGGGCTGAGAGCTTTGGTAACGTAACTGTTGTGGAAAGCGATAATCTGCAGGTAACGTATCTTAACCCTGATGAAGGTGTGCATACCGTTATCACTATCCGCACTGTCAAGGAAGGCTGTTCCTTAGCGGGCGTCACCATAGGCGACACAGAGGAAACCCTTTTAGAACATTGGACCGGAAAACCGCTAAAGAAGATGGACAGCATCTCCTACGACGACGAGGTATGGTTCGGCAAATGTGATTTTGCTTATGCCTATACCCCTGAAGAAGGAACCAAAAGCGTGGTTTTTCTCATTAAAGACGGATTGGTTTCCGGTATCGAAATCATAAACGGCTTAGACGGAGCTATGTATTGAAATTTGGATAACCACGGGGAGGATTAAGATTTGAATAATAAAGTCGCTATAATGCTTTTATTATCTGTTTTTTTATTACTTGCCGGGTGTTCCGGCAATAATGCCTTAAATACCATGGGCATAGAAATTAACAGTATAACATCAAGCATCGGAGCAGTGGGGGAAAATACAAATGACTTTGAAACACAAAGCTTTAAATACATTATGACCTTAACAAACAATGATGCATCAGATATTAAAATTGTTTCTGTTGAGCCGGTGCTATCGCAGGAATTCCAAGATAGGGTTTCAGACAGAGATACAGTTATACACGTAAATAAGACTGTCATCAAAGGCAGTAGTTTAGATGTATCCGGCGAGATCGTTTTTGATGCAAAAGGTCTGACTAAAGAGCAAATAATCAGCATGGAGCCATTTATCAAAGAAATTAGAATTATTGAAGAAAGAATAATTAACAAGTCATTCTAAGCTATCTATACATATTAATACGCATTATTCTTCTTTAACGACATTTTGTTTAGAGGAGGGGTTAACTATGGAATTTCTGATGGCATTGCTTATCTTCCCTTTATTATCCTTTTTGTTTGGCATTATCGGGCAAATATTGATAAAGAAAATATTTATAGTTGCGGGAATAACTTTTGCAGTGTGGTCTATTGCTGCATTTACAGTATTCAATAGTTCTTTTTTTGTATGGGTGCTTGTTTATACGGCATTATCCGCATTAGGTGCAAGTATAGTGCATTTTGGAAAGGATTTAAAGAAAAGAAGTTGAGCTTCGGAAGCAAAAAGAACCGTCCCCAATGCTTTAAAAGGAGGCCATCATAGATGTGTAAAAAAGACAAACTGCTCCTGATAATGATTTTGTCAATGGTAATGTTAATCATCGTCTCTGCTGTGTGCTATGGAAATTCTGCAGAGCCGCCGTCAATACTGATTATAGCCCCTGACGCGCCTGATGAACTGGAGATAAGCATTGGCCCGGATAATGCAGATATTAAAGCAAGCATGAGGGATAAAATTATTGAAAGGTATTATGTTTTTTACTCGGCAGATTTAAGGATAGCAAAGGATTACAATATCAATATCAGTACGGGAGAGGACAGTTTTGAAATATTACTGGAAGAACCTCTGAAAACATATAACAACATCTATACATTGGATTTGGAGAATCAAACACTTACACCCGGCAAATCGTTGTCAAGGTCAATTCTTTTAGTGTCTCTGCGTGTTATTTTGACACTGATAACAGAAGCAATTGTATTCTGGTTGTTCGGTTTTAGGAAAAAGAACTCATGGCTTGCTTTTCTAATAATAAATCTGATCACCCAGGGAGCATTAAATATTTGGCTGAATAGCTCTGTCCCTTTGGCAAGCTATCTGGTTTTTTCACTGATATTTGCAGAATTCTTTGTATTCATTGCTGAAATTATTTTATTCCTTACATTGATAAAAGAGCATAGCCGCAGGAGAACCCTTCTATATGTTATTACAGCAAATTTCCTGAGCTTGTTTGCGGGAGGATATATAATTACAGTTCTGCCGGTATAACGGACTAACACACATTGCTGTTTCAGCAGGGGGTATTGAAAAGGTTGACAGTTATTGCATAATATTTATGTATTATGAAGAATTTTGAGTGGGGGTGGGGTATACATGAAACATAAAGCCTATAAAGCAGCAATATGGGCTGGTGCCTTCTTATTTCTATTTCCGTCGATTGTCTATGCAAATTCATCCTGGCATTGGGTAACTGCAAGCCCAATAAAGGTCTTGCCCTTTGCAGTTGTTTTTACAATTCTTATTGAAACAGCTTCCGTAACAAAACTGGGCAGGGTTTCAGATTACAGGAAAGCATTTTATATTATATGCCTTGCAAACCTAATGTCTTTTATTGCACCATATTTGGAGAGGGCATACAGATTTATTCCTACCAGCGGCGGCTATTCCGTATTTGCCGCTTTCAACAAAGGTCCCTACTATATTGTACTGGCAGGATACTTAATATTAACTATTGCTGTAGAACTGCCAATTGTGTATTTTCTGCTCAGGAAAGATTCTCTGAACAGAAAAAATCTGCTTGTTTCAATTCTATTGTCCAATATCGTTACGACGCTGTTAGTTGCAGTATGTGAAAGGATAATATGCGTCGGGCAATGGTAAAAAATTGTTGATTATGTATGAAAAGAGACAATAATATGCCGAAGATATCAAAGGAGGAAGAGGAGATATGACAGAAAGAGTTTTAACAATGAAGTTAATGGAGGGATTGTATGGAGTCTGCAGGTTAAACAGGGAAGAGGCAATTCCCGAATGGGTATCCCAATGCAGCTTTTATTCTGTTACGAAAACGCTGGATGAATTATCAGTTGTATGTTCTCAAGATAGTATTCCTGATAAAATAAAGTGTGAAAAGGATTGGAGAATATTAAGGGTTGAAGGTCCATTGGATTTTTCATTGATCGGAATCCTTTCCTCAATCAGTACAACACTTGCAAATAAGGGGATAAGCATATTTGCAATTTCTACATACGATACAGATTATATCCTTGTCAAGGATAAAAATATTGATATGGCGATAGATGCATTGTCTGCTGAAAAGTATGAAATAATCAGATAAAATCTAACCAAGGCATAACTAATTGCATCGCATAATATGAAGAATGCGACTGGGACATGGGGACGTTTCTCCCGGGGACACGGGGACGTTTCGCGTGTCCCACTGGAAGTGGGACAGGGGAAACGTCCCCATGTCCCCGCGTCCCCGCGTCTCATGACGCATTACGCTTCAAATATGCCTTTTATATAACTTTTCGCAAGAATTTAGGGAGGAGGGATTGTATTAATCATGAGAATCGAGCATATAGCTATATGGACCAAAGATATTGAAAGATTAAAAATGTTTTATACAAATTATTTTGATGGGATTGCCGGAGAGAAATATACAAATTCCAAGAAGTTTTTCGAATCGTATTTTATTAAATTTGATTCAGGTGCAAGACTTGAACTTATGCAGATGCCGGGGCTTTCATCAGATTCGGATGATACAATCAATCAGCATATCGGATTAACTCATATTGCTGTTTCAACAGGAAGTGCCGAGAAGGTTGACAGTCTTACGGATGAATTAAAGAAAGCGGGTTATACGGTAGTCAGTGAGCCTCGTCATACGGGAGACGGCTATTATGAAAGCTGCATATTGGATCCTGAAGGAAACAGATTGGAGATAACGGTGTAAGAGGAGAAAAGGTAATGCCAGACAACAGAGAAGGTTTTTTTAAAAGAGTTTATGAAATAGTTGGCCGGATACCGGAGGGTAAGGTTGCTGCATATGGAGGAATAGCCAGGATGCTGGGATGCCCCGGAGGTGCCAGGACAGTGGGGTGGGCTATGAGAAGCGCTCCTGAAGACATGAAACTGCCCTGCCACAGGGTGGTTAAAGCAACGGGGGAGCTATCCCCAAGCCACGTGTTCGGAGACCCCGAAATACAAAGGGCAATGCTTGAAGCTGAGGGCATTACCTTCAGGGCAGACGGAACTATCGATATGGAGCGGCATTTATGGCAAGGATAATGATGCATTCCATATTTCAATGCCCAAATTGCTTTAAAGCATTAAAGCAAGGGGAAAGACAGTATTTTTGCTCCAGCGGGCACAGCTTTGATATTGCAAAAAAAGGGTATGTAAACCTGCTGCTTCCCAGCCATACCGGGGCAGGCACTCCGGGAGACAGTAAAGAGATGCTTCAAAGCCGCAGGGAGTTCCTTGATAAGGGATATTACGAGGGATTTTCCAATATGCTGAATGACATTGTTCTATCCACGCTGTCAATTGATAAAGATTCAGAAGAATCCATCAGTATTCTGGATGCCGGATGCGGAGAAGGGTATTATATCTGCAGGCTGAAAAACAGTTTGACAGATTTCTGTGACAGTATAAAAACTGATATTTACGGCGTTGATGTTTCAAAGGCTGCAATACATTATGCCTCCGGCAGGGATAAAGGCATCAGATTTGCAGTTGCAAGCAATTATCACATTCCGGTTTTGAAAGGTACACTGGATTGCATTCTGTGCAGCTTTGCACCCAGGGATGAAGGCGAGTTCAGGCGTATACTCAAACCAAAAGGGAAGCTTATAGTTGCATCGCCCGGGGCACGGCATTTATACAGTATCAGGGAAGCGCTGTATGAAAGTCCGGAGGAAATCGGGCAAAAGGGAACCATGGGAGAAGGGTTTACCTTTTTGGAAAAGAAAAAGGTAAACTACGAAATTTTATTAAAAAGCAAGCAGGATATTCTGAATCTTTTCACTATGACACCCTACAGCCGGCACGCAGAAACAGAACCTCTGGAGAAGCTTAGTGAATTTGCCACGGAAGTGGATATCAACATATTTGTTTATTCTGCAAGGCCTGCGGGAAGGAGTTTTAAATGAAAAGGGTTATAAGTTTTGCATTGGTTTTGCTTATTGTCGTACCATTATTGGGTTGCGGCACAGATAACAGTAACGATAAATCCTCAGACAAAGCGGCTCAAAATGAAATACATATAAGAGTTGGTCAACAGGATATCAACTATACGCTTACTTCAAGGCCCTTTACATCAAAGGAGGATTTTAAGAAAGCTTACCTGGAAATTGACAGGGAAAAGCTGATATATGTCCCCAGAGGAACGAAAATAACCCTGGATATAAAGGAGCAAGATGTAAAAGCAAGCGTTAAGGCATACTGGATTAACAGGGAGGGAGCCCCCAATTATAACGATTCTTTCGGAGCACCGTTAGATATGGATGTTGAAGTAGAAAAGATCGGGGACTCAATATATGAATTTACTGCAGAGAGGCTGCTTCAAGCAGGCCTTAGCTCATACTATGAAGAAAATGAAAAGATTACAGCCGGTTATGTGGCTGAATTGCAAAAAAACGATGAAACCCGTTATTGTTTTTTTATAATTCAAATTGATAAGAACTGACTGTTGTCTTTATGGATTTGATTGCTATTATATAGCATCTTGTATTATATAATGAGGAGTTGTTTGGTGTGAAAATAAGGCTGATGATTGTTATATCGATTCTGGCTCTGTTGACTGCCGGATGCAGTCAGGCTGCTATGGATTCCTATGAGAAGGATCCAATCACCAATTTCGCATGGGAAATAATAAACAGTAATATTGAAAATCTGGAATCAAATCCGGCGGTGAAAATAATTGACAGCAAAATTACCCGCCTTGAATTGCTGGAAACCTTCGACGCATTGGCGGATAACCCCATTCAGGTTTATGCATTGGAATATAGCCTGCTGCCGAAGGATTTGAGCAAGGTGGTTATGGCGGGAGGAATGAGCTATGATGGAGAAGGATGGCTTACAGAAACGGCAAGTATGGGGAGCCCGCTGCTGGTTATAACCCACAGAGGCGATGAGGCAGAGCTTATGGGCATCATCTGGACGGGTGAAGTAACCGGAAAAGGCGGAATGGAGAAAGAGATACGGGATTTGCTGGAACGCAAGGCTCAGCACGAGGGAGAAGATTGAGAAGGAAATTGGGCAGGACAGCTTGCATAATGATATGAAAAGGGGCTGACAGCTGCATGGTAAGCTGGGTCCCTTTTATTATTTTACATGCAGAACAAAAAAATTTTTTCTGTGTTATAATATAAGATACATAATTCCATTTAAGGGGAAATATGCTAATGAAGATACTTAGAAATCTGCTGCGATTCTTATATGTACATGCTATTTTGATACTGACTCTGATGGTAATAGCTGCAAGTGCAGTGCTGTTCTGGCTGCAGAGGGAGGATATAAAGACCTATATTTCAAAGCCGGAATATCATTTCTACTTTATAGCGCAGAATTCCGTCGATCCCTTTTGGAATGAGGTAATGCAAGGAGTTCAGGATTCAGCTGAAGATAATAATGTAGTAGTTGAATACAACGCACCTCGTTTCAGTAATCCTGAAGAGGAACTGCAGTTTATGGATATTGCGATTATATCAAAGGTTGACGGAATAATTACCCATGTAGGGGGCACAGGCTTTACCGATATGATTGATAAAGCATACGATAATGGAATTCCTGTTATAACTGTAGAAAATGATGACAGTGAGAGCAAAAGATATGCCTTTGCGGGTACAAACAGCTTTGAATTGGGGAGGGAAGCGGCCAGATTATTAATCGAAGCCACCAATGCCGATGCGAAGGTTGCAGTAATCTTAAACGGTGATTTGGAGCAGGAAGCTATAGAGTATAATTTGAAAATGAACGGTTTTATCAGCACGCTGAAAGAATATCCCAATATGAAAATAATAAGGACCTATACCTCAAAAATGGGCATATTGAGCGCGGAAGAGATAACTCAGAGCATTATTGACAGCGATGAGGGAATCAATGCAATTTTTACCGCCGGTTCAGCCGATACCTTGGGCTCGGCCCAGCTGATTGTTGACAGAAGCAAAGTAGGTAAAATAGTATTGGTGGGATATGGCAATTCAGAAGAAATACTGAGGTACATAGATAAAGAAATAATCTACGGAACTGTTGCCAGTGACCCGTACAAAATGGGATATGAAAGCGTCAGGGCACTTGTAGACGTAAAGAATGGCAAAAGTGTCCCCAGTTTTATTGATGCACAGGTTAAGGTTATCACAAAGAAAAATCTGAGCAGCTACAAAAAGGCATACAAACTGGATTAAAAGGGCTGCGGAGAATTAGAATAGACGGTGAGAATATGAACCCTGGATTATTAACCTTTATTGGTATAAGAAAAAAATTGATAATGTATTTTCTGCTGACCATATTGCTTCTGGGTGTTATAAGCATTTTTTCGTATTACAATGCAAGGGTGGTTTTGAGGAATACAAACAGCATTATTACTGATTATTCCTACCTGAACAGCCTTAACAACGATGTAAATTCACTTATGACTGAGCTGGAAAAGTATCTGACGACAGCATCCTCAGAAAACCTGCTTAATTACTATACTCATTACAATATATTGCAGGAGACCACAAGAAAGATACCCAGAGCTGCAGAGTATAATAATGAATTGCTGCTCTTGAAGGATATCGGAAATATGATAGATGAGCTGCTTATAGAGACGGACAATGCCATACAGGCTAAGCGCGGAAGAATCAGCAGCAGATATATTTCACATTTTCAAAGATCAAATCGTATAAGCGATTATATTAAACTCTATAATAATAAGATTCTGGACAGTAAATTAAAATCAGGAACGGAGAAATATGAAAATATCAATAAGACCATGAATTTTATAAGTTATATGAACTTATTGATAATTATTGCCGCATTGCTGGCAAACATTTATATTGCGGTTATGTCAACCTATAGGTTGACAAAGCCTATTTCAGAGCTGTCCTATTCCGCAGAAAAAATTGCCGAAGGGGATTTTGACATTGAGCTGAGGCAGACTCATACCGGGGATGAAACAGATATACTGGCGGGAGCCTTTATAAAAATGGTAAACAGTATCAAAGCATACATCAATGAATTAAAGAGACAGGCAGAGGTGGAGAAGCGTCTTAAGGAGCAGGAAATGCAGAACCTGAAGATGATGAGTCATCTTAAGGAGGCGGAATTGAAATTTCTTCAATCCCAGATTAATCCCCATTTTCTTTTCAACACTCTGAATGCAGCTGCTCAATTGGCTGCAATAGAAGGCGCGGACAAGTCCTCCGAATTCATTGTAAGCATATCCAACTTATTCAGGTACAATTTAAAGAACATAGATGAGCTGACAACCCTGGAGGATGAAATTCAGTATGTGAAATACTATATGCAAATTCTTAAGACAAGGTTTGGCAGCAGAATAGACTTTTACACCGATATTGATGAAACGACCTTTGACATTATGATACCCAGAATAGTAATCCAGCCTATTGTTGAGAATGCTTTTATCCATGGCCTCCAGAACCTTGAGAGGCATGGAGAAATTAATTTAAATGTAAGGCGGGAGGGGGACTGCATATTGGTAGAGGTTATTGATAACGGAATTGGAATGGATTCTGCCTGCATTGAAGAAATACTTCGGTTTGAAGAGGATGGCAGTAAGTACAGGAATCGTCTTACGGGCATTGGAATGAGCAATGTGCTATACAGGCTGCAATTATTTTTTAACATAGAAGATCCAAGGAAGCTGTTATCGATTGAGAGTGAAATAGGCCACGGCACAAAGGTTACCTTGAAGCTTCCGATAATGAAAGGTGCAAGAAGGGAGGGTGAGGATACATATGACAAAGCTTCTGATAGCTGATGATGAATACCTTGTTCTGGACTCCTTAAAAATGATTATCCGGAAGAATATGAAGGACATAGATATCGTGGCAACAGCTTCAACGGGGAGGGAAGCCATTGAAAAGGCTATTGAGCTGAAGCCGGATATTATATTTATGGATATTCACATGCCCGGTATTGACGGCATTGAGGCAATCAGACAGATAAAAGCCGTTAACAGCAGTATTCTGTTTGTAATTATTACGGCTTATGAATTCTTTGATTATGCCAAGGAGGCAATTAATCTGGGAGTATCTGAATATATTCTGAAGCCTATAGAAAAGAGCAAAGTGATTGATACACTAAACAACTTATGCAATACCATCAAACAAAACCGGAGGCTTTTGCTGAAGGAAGCTGAATTGAAGGAAAGGATCAACAGGGTTATACCCTTTATTGAAAGTCAGTTTGTATCCTACCAGCTGTTTACTTCAGGAACAATAAGCGATATTGAATTTTATGAGGAAATTTTCAATATGAATCTGAGGCAGGGTTATGCATTAACAGTTCTTTTGAAAAATTTTGAGGGGAAGCTAAAAGAAGACAACTTGAAATTAAGCTTGGAGAAACAGAATTTCTATGAGAAATTTTCTCTTGAGTTAAAGCGGATATGCCCTTGTCTTATAGGAAATCCGTTATTGGATAGAATCACGGCATTTATACCTTCGGAAAAGGGGATTGACTCTTATGAAATCAGAAACGAATCCATGAAAATTGCCAATCGGATTATTGACAGAATCAAACCCGGTACGGGTATCGAATACACAATAGGTATAGGAAGAAGCTATGAGGCAGGAAGCTTTAACAAGTCGTGCAATGAGGCTTATATAGCTGCCTCTGTATCAAATGGACATGCTGTTATGCATTACGAGGACATTACGCCATCCAACAATATACCGGATACCTATCCCGCACAAAAGGAGGCAATATTTGCAAACAGGATGCTTACGGGGAACCTGCAAGGTGCCGGGGAAGCCTTTGAAGAAATATATCTTTGGTTAATCACCAACTATTATGAGGACATGGATAAAATAAAGTCCAAGCTTATTGACCTGCTATTTGTCATAGAAAAAGCCCTGCCGTATAAGGCAAGCTCCTTCAGCAAATCAAAACAATCTTATATTTTCAGCATATTAAAAACCAACAGCAAGGAAGTATTGAAAAGACAGTTTATGGATATCATCTCCCAGCTGTCGGAGGAGATACAGGAGCAAATAAGAAGCGAAAGGGATGGAATAATCCCGAAGGTGCTGGAATATCTAAATAATAATTACCACAAGGAAATAAACCTTGCCGATGCAGCAAGATATGTAAATCTCAGTTATCATTATTTCAGCAAAATATTCAAGGATGAAGCGGGCAAGAACTTTTCCGACTATCTCACCGAGTTGAGAATAGAAAAATCAATGAGATTCCTGAAGGATCACAAAATCAGCATAAAGGAAGTGTGCTTCAGGATAGGGTATAACGATCCCAATTACTACTGCAAAATATTCAAGAAGGTCACTGGAATGACACCCACAGAATATAGAGCAGTAATAAACATAAGAGGTGATGATATTGGCTAAGGAAAACAAAGTAAAAAACTCAATCATTGCGGCGCTTTTTACTATATTCCTTATGCTTATACTCTCAATTGCCAGTATATTGAACAAAACGGACAGAAGCTTTTTTCAAAGCGATGCAAATATTGAAGAAAGAGATAAGATAAAAATCGGCTTTTCTCTCGGAACTTTAAAGGAAGAGAGGTGGATAAAGGATAGGGATATTTTGATAGCAAAAGCACGGGAATTTGGAGCGGATATTATTGTACAAAATGCAAACAATGATGACCAGGACCAGATGAAGCAGGTTAGATATTTGCTTGAGCAAAACATAGATGTACTGATAATTGTTCCCAACGACCTGAATAAAGCTGCCCATGCAGTGGAACTGGCCAAAAGGCAGGGGATACCTGTTATATCCTATGACAGGCTGGTATTGAACTCAAATGTGGATTTGTATGTCACTTTTGATAATGTCAAGGTTGGAGAGCTGATGGCAGAGAGGATTACAGACAGCATGAAAGGGGAAAACCTGCTGATAGTAAACGGCGCCAAAACCGACAACAATACAAAGATGATAAAACAGGGTTATGATAAGATCTTGGGGCCGTTGGAAGCGGAGGGGAAAATTAAGATTATTGCAGAGGAATGGGCTGCAGATTGGCTGAAGGAATACGCATTCAAGGTTGTAGACGATATGCTGCAGAAAGGGATAAGAATAGATGCCGTAATTTCGGGAAATGACAGCCTTGCAGAGGGGGTAATAGAAGCGCTTTCCGAGCATAGGCTGGCCGGAAAGGTATCCGTTACAGGACAGGATGCGGACTTGACGGCATGTCAGAGGATAGTTGAAGGTATGCAGCTGATGACCGTATACAAGCCAATAGAAAAGCTGGCCGAGGCAGCGGTTGAAATGGCAGTCAGACTTGTAAAGAAGGAGCCGCTGAATGTACAGGACTATATAAATGACGGTACCTATGAGGTAAAATATTATGTCCTGACCCCAATAGCAGTTGATAAAGAAAATATAGATGAGACGATAATCAGAGATGGATTTCACCTTGAAGATGAGGTTTATAGGCATTAAATATGCCGCCTGCAGGATTTAGCTTGCAGGCGGTATTATTTTACAGCAAAATATTGCTGTCATATTGGGGTGTTTTTAAATTGCGCCAAATAGTAATGAAATCCGGCAAATGCATACAGAGACATGATGTATAATTCATGAAATAATTGAACCGGAAGCTGCAGAATGCAGCTTTCAAAACTTGATATCAAAAATATTATTAAGGGGGACGAAAAAATGAAAAGGCTTATTGCAGTATTAATGGCATTTGCAATGTTGTTTGCATTGACGGCGTGCGGCTCGGCTCCTGCATCCGGTGAGACCGGGGGAGATTCCAAAACGGTAGATGTCGGTATAGTGCTTCCGACAAAGGATGAACCAAGATGGATTCAAGACGAAACAAGGTTTAGCGAAGCCTTGGGAAGTACTGATTATTCAGTGGAAATTCTGTTCAGCCAGGGTTCTTCGGCAAAGGAAAAAGAGAATGTTGATGCTTTGATTGCAAAAGGAATAAAAGTTCTTATAATTTGTCCTCATGATGGCGATGCTGCAGCATCTGCAGTAGAAGCGGCCAGAAAAGAAGGCATCAAGGTTATATCTTATGACAGGCTGATAACCGGAACAGATGCGGTTGATTATTATGTTACCTTTGACAGCATAGCTGTCGGAGAAGCTCAGGCAAAATACCTGGTCGATCAGGCATCAGGCAGCGGTAATCCGTTATACTTGTATGCAGGCGCAGCTTCAGATAATAATGCTTTCTTATTCTTTGAAGGGGCCTGGAATGTATTGCAGCCCAAAATAGCCGACGGAACATTTGTAATAAAGAACTCAAGCGAAGCAGTTGCCCTTCAGGGGAAAGCCAAGCTCACCAGAGACGAAATGGGTAAGATAATTGGCCAGGTAACCACAAACTGGGATTTCAATGAAGCCAAGAACAAAGCTGAAGCACACCTGACAGCAGCACAGGCAGCTGATAAGGGCAATGTGTTCATATTAGCGCCAAATGATGGTACTGCCCGTGCAATAGCTGATGCATTTGCCGCCGACCCGGCAGTAACCAGCTATAAGGTAACAGGCCAGGATGCTGAAAAAGCTTCTGTTCAATACATTATTGACGGTAAACAGTCAATGACTGTTTTCAAAGATGTCCGTACCCTTGTTAAAGACTCAATATCAATGGCAGTTTCATTATTGGAAGGAAAAGAGCCGCAAACGACAGGTTCATACAATAACGGGAAAATAGACGTAAAAGCAAAACAAACCGAAGTTATCGTTGTCAAAGCTGATAATGTCAAATCAGCATTGATTGACTCAGGATACTATCCTGCATCAGATTTTACCAACCTGAAGTAATTATTTGCATAAATAAAAATAGCTGAATAGTGATAGCTCTGTCTATCACTATTCAGCTATATATTGGCATACCTTTTGTAACCCTGTGATTGATTTATCGAGGAGAGCATATGGCTATGAAGGAATATATATTGAAAATGAATAATATCACAAAGGTCTTTCCTGGAGTAAAGGCTCTGGACAATGTAAATTTTCAGGTGGAAAATGGCGAAATCCACTGCCTGGTAGGAGAAAACGGAGCGGGGAAATCAACCTTAATGAAGGTTCTAAGCGGCGTTTACCCCTTTGGAGAATACTCCGGAGACATTATACTAGACGGCAGTGTCAGAAAATTTGCAGGGATCAGTGACAGTGAAAAAGCCGGGATTGCAATTATATATCAAGAATTGGCTTTAGTACCCGAAATGACCGTATACGAGAACATATATTTAGGCCATGAAATAAAAAAAGGAAGATTGATTGACTGGAACGAAACCATCTTGCAGGCAGGGGAGGCCTTAAAGAAGGTCAGGCTGAACAATCTGAATCCTGCAACCAAGGTTAAGGACCTGGGGGTTGGCAAGAGGCAGTTGGTTGAGATAGCAAAAGCCTTGAGCAAGAATGTAAAGTTGCTGATATTGGATGAACCTACTGCCGCACTTAATGAGGATGACAGCGAAAACCTGCTGGAGCTTTTAAGAGAGCTTAAGGAGCACGGAGTAACTTCAATAATGATATCCCATAAAATCAAGGAAGTTATTGAAATAGCCGATAATGTTACGGTGCTTCGGGACGGGCGGACCGTAGCTTCAATGTCAGCCCGGGATGGAGGGATTCTTGAAGGAAATATAATAAAGCATATGGTAGGCCGTGAAATTGAAAATATCTATCCTAAAAGAAACGTGCAAAAATATGAGGAGAAGACTCTGGAAGTTAATAACTGGAATGCCTGTGATTCAAAGACAGGGAGAGAAATCCTTAAGGATATGAGTTTTTTTGTGAAAAAAGGTGAAATTGTCGGTATAGCCGGCCTAATGGGAGCGGGACGTACCGAGCTTGCCCACAGCATTTTTGGAAATCCGGACGAATATAGAATCAGCGGTGACTTGTATGTTATGGGGCAAAAGAAACACTTCAGAGGCCCCCATGAAGCAATAAAAGCCGGTGTCGCATATGTTACGGAAGACAGAAAGGGCAACGGACTGATACTGATAAGCGACATTAAGACAAACATTACCATTGCCAATCTGAAAGCCCTGGCAAAGCAAGGCATTGTAAATGAGAATGAGGAAGTAAAAACCGCCAATTATTACAAGGGTTCATTAGATATAAAAGCTCCCAGTATAGAACAAAAACTGGAGAACCTGAGCGGCGGCAACCAGCAGAAGGTTTCTCTCGGGAAGTGGCTGTACGTTAAGCCAAAGGTACTGATTTTGGACGAGCCTACAAGAGGAATCGATGTAGGCGCAAAGTATGAGATATATACCTTAATGAACCGATTGGTAGAAGACGGTATGAGTATAATAATGATTTCATCTGAATTGCCGGAGATTATGGGTATGAGTGACAGGATATATGTTGTATCTGACGGGAGAATCACAGGTGAATTGCCCGCAGAAGGAGCGACTCAAGAAAAAATTATGGAAATGGCAACTAACTAGGAGGCTTGGTTATGGGAATTGTTAATGAAGCGAGAGATTTAATAAAGAAGAATATACGTGAATATGGGATGTATATAGCTCTGGTTGTCATCATGCTGACTTTTTCAATGGCAACAGACGGTCTTTTTATGTCCTCAAGGAATATCAGCAACCTGATTAATCAGACCGGGTATATTGCGGTTCTGGCCGTAGGCATGACCCTTATAATAGTAATCAGGCATATAGATTTATCCGTAGGATATATTGCCGGTTTTCTGGGAGCTATTGCCGCAATATTATTGACAAAATATGCAATGCCTGTCTGGATCACAATTGCAGTTGTATTGGTTTTGGGGGCATCAATAGGAATCATAATCGGCTTTTTGGTTACTAAAATGAGTATACCTTCCTTTGTTGTGACTTTGGCAGGTATGCAGGTATTCAGGGGGGCTTTGCTCAGGGTTACCTCATCCACGGGAACGATAATAGTTCCAAATGCCGATTTTAATGCTATCGGAAACGGGTATATACCGAAATTATTCAGCATAAACGGTGTTCACGGATTAACACTTGTTTTGGGTGCGGCAGCGATTGTACTTTATATTTTGGCGGAATTCAACAATCGCAATAATAAACTGAAATATGGCTTTGAAGTTTTATCCAATGTGATGTTTACCGTCAAACTGTTGTTTGTATCCCTGGTAATCGGATACATAACATGGATACTTGCAGGTTATAACGGGTTTTCCTGGACAGTAGTAGTAGTCATAATAGTTGTGCTGGTATATAATTTTATTACCGAAAAAACGGTATTGGGCAGACATATATATGCAATAGGGGGAAATCCCGATGCCGCAAAGCTGAGCGGTATAAATGTAAACAGAGTATCTATGATTGTATTCAGTTCTATGAGTATGCTGGCAGCTTTGTCCGGGATATTATATACTGCCCGCCTTCAGTCTGCAACAACTACAGCGGGGCTCGCCTTTGAGCTGGATGCAATTGCAGCTGCATATGTGGGGGGAGCATCGGCAGCCGGCGGTGTAGGCAAGGTCACAGGCTCAATTATCGGTGCCTTTGTTATGGCATCCCTGACCAACGGCATGAATCTGATGGGTGTTGATATTTCCTATCAGTACATAATCAGAGGCGCGGTATTGGTAGCGGCAGTAATTTTTGACGTAAAGACCAGAAATAAAAAAGCTTAGGATAAATGCATAAGGCGGTAAAATACGGCAGGCTGAACTGCTCCCTGTCAAGTAGACAGTGGAAATAATTAAAAATTCTTTATGACGTCAACCATCAAATTTGGTTGGCGTCATTTTTATGCGGCCTGATTCATCAGATGTTGCCTGTACTCCATTGGGGTCATACAGTTAAGCCTCTTCTGATAACGACGATTGTTATAATAATCTATGTAATCTATGACGGCTGCTTCCAGTTCATCGTAGGAGTTGAATTTTTTCAGATAATACATTTCCGATTTCAGCATTCCCCAGAATGCTTCCATTGGTCCGTTATCTATGCAACGTGATACCCTTGACATGCTCTGAGGCATGCCTGCATCATCCAGCTTTTTCTTAAATGTTTTTGTCGTGTATTGAAAGCCTCTATCACTATGAAAAATAGGTTTTGCATTAGGATATTCCTGATGAGCAATATCAAATGTCCTGAATACCAGTTCGTTGTTGTTTGAGTGTCCAAGCACAAAGGATACGATGCTTTTATCTCCGAGATCCAGTATTGCGCTAAGGTAAGCTTTGCTATCAACACTATATTTCATTTCTGTTACATCTGTTAGCCACTTCTTACCGAATGCATCTGCATGGAATTCTCTATTCAGTACATTCTCAGCAGTGATTTCAGGGGTTGACTTGATGTAATTCTTTTTCTTTCTGCGGCACACGGATTTTAAGTTGAGTATTCTCATAAGTCTTAGGGTTCTCTTGTCATTCACATGGAAATCGTTCTCGCGATTTAACTTAATTGTCATCTGTCGATATCCAAGAATACCATTTTTCTCTTCGTATGCATCCTTGATCATCGGAAGAAGAGTCTTATTGAACTGTTCATTACTGCTTTCTTTTCTATTAAGCCACTTGTAATATGAGGAACGTTGTATTCCTGCAATATCACATAATTCTGTGATAGGATATGCCTTAGTATCGTGTAGCTCCTGTATTGCAAGATATATGGTTTCATACCTTACCTGGCTTAGTATCGCCTTCTTTCTATCTCCTTGAGTTTTTTTAGGAAATCTATCTCCATTTGTTGTCTACGGGTTTGTGCTTCAAGCAGTTTATTCTGTGCCCTAAGTTTCTCCAGTTCAGACATTTTATTTTCATCTTTTTTCTTTCCTCGTCTATCTTGCAGGGCTTCAACACCGCCAGTTTCATATTTGCTTGTCCACGTATAAACCTGCTGATAGGATACCTGATACTTTTGAGCTGTTTCAGCGTAGTTGTTTTGATGTTCAATACAATACTTGACTATTTCAACTCTCTCATCATAAGTAGTCTTTCTGCCATTAGTCATGATCGGCATTCCTCCTGTTCCAGAAGCTTTTAGCTCCTCATGACTATTATACTTCATAACCCACTTGTGGAGCATCCCCTTTGAACGCACACCATATTTTTTAGAAACATCTGCAATTGAGCCAACACCAGAAAGATAGTCCTTTACAGCCATTTCTTTTAATTCTGTAGAGTGACTGGAATTCTTAGAAGTATTGCTTAGGCCATCAATGCCCAGAGATAGATAATTATTAATCCATTGTCTTAAAGATTCATGATGAATTCCAATCAAAGCAGCAGTATGCTGGATTGAATCCTTTCCTTCTATACACCTGAGAACGTACTTTAATTTCTCTTCTGTTGAAAATTTGCTTTTTCGCCCCATAAAAATATGCTCCTCCTTATGGTTAACAGTTTTTATTATTTAAACTGTCTACCACAAGGGGAGCATATCAGGCGCTGCACCTGCCGTATTTTATTTTTTGCAATTTTCATAATTGTAGGAAGGCATATGTACTGATAAAATATAAATATAACTAAGAATCAAGGAGGCATTACATGAAGAATAAGGATAGAATTAAAGTATCCAAAGAAAAAAGAGATGATATGCTTTCTGCAATAAAGTATTATTTTCTGAAAGAAAGGGATGAAGAACTGGGCGATTTGGCTGCAAGCCTGATACTGGACTTTATTATAGAAGAATTGGCACCGGAGTTTTACAATAAAGGAGTCTGCGATTCACAAAAATATATGAATGACAGAGTTGAGGATTTATTGTCAATTCAGATTTAGCGGCATCAAATACATATATGCCGGATGTATGAACTTAACAATGAATAGAGTGTTTTGGAGTGATAAGTGTGAACAAACCTGAATTCTTTCTTGTAACAGAGGGAGAAATGATTGAAGAGATAAGAAAGCTATTTTTGGAATACGCGCGTTCATTGGAAATTGACCTTGATTTTCAGGATTTCGAAACAGAGCTTAATACACTGCCGGGTAAGTATCAGCCTCCTGACGGGGCTCTGATATTGGCGCTGGTTGAGGGCAGGGAGGCAGGGTGTATTGCACTTCGGAAGATTTCCAAGGATATCTGCGAAATGAAAAGGCTGTACGTACGCGATGAATACCGCGGATTAGGCCTCGGTAAAACGCTTGTCGGAATGATTATTGATGAAGCCGTGAATAAAAACTATCAATATATGAGGCTGGACACCCTTCCGACTATGAAGAGCGCACAGAGTTTATATTTATCCTTTGGCTTCTATGATATTGAGCCCTATGTGTATTATCCCATCCAAGGCACACGTTTTATGGAACTAAAGCTAAAAAAAGATTGATTGGTGAAATTGAGGAAGATTTATATTTACTGCTCATGTAAAATATGCTTATCGATTCAAAACGAAAGGAGAAAATCCATGAAAGAACACTTCCAAATATCCGATAATGAGAAATGGCAAGCCGTTGTAAACTGTGATAAAAGCTATGACGGCCTGTTTTTCTACGGAGTAAAGACAACAGGGATTTTCTGCCGCCCCTCTTGCAGGGCAAAGACCCCTGTACGCGGGAATGTGATTTTTTTTGATAATGCAGTAAATGCAATTGATGAAGGATTTCGCCCATGTAAAAAGTGCCGGCCTGATGAAGCGGTTTTTGAACCGAACTTGGAACTAGTGAATAAAGCCAAGGATATAATCGAAGCGAATTATGACAAGCCGATAGATATAAGCCATATTTCAAAGCAGCTTGGAGTCAGCACAAATCACTTGACAAGAGTTTTTAGGCAAAATAGCAGGCTTACTCCTAAACATTATATTACTAAATTGAGAATAAGCAAATCAGCCGAACTTCTTGGTCAGGCAGATAAAAATATTATCGAGATTGCTTACATGACAGGCTTTAACAGCCTATCCAATTTTTATAAGCACTTTAAAGAGCAGGTTGGACAAACTCCGAATGAATACAGAAAAAGCAGAGGTGTTTTATAGTGTATACATATTTTTATGATTATTTGATAGGGAGAATCGGAATAACCGAAAAGGACGGCAAAATAACTAATGTTTACATTACCGACAAGGAATTGCCCCAGGATATGCAATTATGTGAAACACTATTGCTGAAAGAAGCAGCAAGGCAGCTCAAGAGTTATTTTGCCGGGGAACTGAAAGAATTCTCCTTACCCATGGAACCCTCCGGAACAGACTTTATGAAGCAGGTTTGGACTGCCCTGTGCGGAATACCCTATGGCAAGACCGCCACATACGGGGAGATTGCTGAAAAGGTAGGCAGGCCGAAGGCTGCAAGAGCAGTGGGCCTTGCCAATAATCGCAATCCTATTCCTATATTTATTCCGTGCCATAGGGTCATAGGTGCAGACGGTTCACTTACAGGCTATGCGGGAGGATTGGACATGAAAAAGAAATTATTGGATTTGGAGAAAGAAAAATAATGCATATATTTGAATATGGGCAAAAGGAAATAGAATATTTGAAAAAAAAGGATAAGAAGCTTGGAGCGGCAATTGACAGAATAGGCATGATAAAACGTGAGGTTACTCCGGATCCTTTTACAGCACTGGTATCAAGTATAGTCAGCCAGCAGATTTCCAGCAAGGCGGCGGATACTGTATGGAACAGGCTGGAGGCGCTGGTTGGAACAATTACTCCTGAGAGTATTGCACAAGCAGAAATTTTGGAAATACAAGCCTGCGGTATGTCCGAAAGGAAGGCCGGATACATTAAAGGAGCTGCGGAGGCTGCTTTGTCCGGGCAAGTGGACTTCACTGCCCTTCATACACTATCTGACGAGGAAATAATAAAAAAGCTTTCCTCGCTGCGCGGAGTAGGTGTATGGACGGCCGAGATGCTGCTTATATTTTCTCTCTGCCGCCCTGATGTGGTAAGCTTCAAGGATCTGGCGATATGCAGGGGGATGATGAATCTATACGGCATTAAGGAATTATCAAAGGAGAAGTTTGAAAGTTATAGAAAGAGATATTCTCCTTATGGATCGGTAGCATCCTTATACCTGTGGGCACTTTCCGTAGAATAAGTTAGTTTTATTTTTCATA
>Ga0302247_1001190_pt1 | contig 20750 bp, 12 predicted proteins | sample AAG_UR_Ile_MG_FD_193529 | JGI IMG/M metagenome (GOLD analysis project Ga0302247, IMG submission 193529) | Enriched activated sludge microbial communities from anaerobic digester in WTTP, New Holstein, Wisconsin, United States - AAG_UR_Ile | ecosystem: Engineered > Bioreactor > Anaerobic >...
GCAGGATCACGGCGCCGAGCATGGCGCCCAGGCCCGTCATGATGCACAGGCTCATCCACATCCAGAAGATCTTGGCGAAACCCGAGCCCTGACGCTGCATGGTCACCGCCGAGGACATGGCCTCGGGCAGGTTGGCCAGGAACACGCCGGCGATGAACGCCACGCTCATGCCCGTACCCATGGCCGCCGCGCTCGCGGTGAGCATGCCAATGACCAGGGACTCAGGGATGCCGTCGAGCGCGATCCCCAGCCAGATGGCCAGCGCGGCCCCGCCGTGCTCCTTCACCTCGGCGGCCACGTCGGTGCCGGTCACGGGCAGGGAGAGCCGGTTCAGGTTCTTCTGCGCGCGCACCTGCCAGCGCATCGCCTCGCGCCGGAAATTCCCGTCCTTCTCCGAGATGTCCTCGAGGCGCTCGGCCATGAGGTCCACGGCGGCGTCCTGCAGCGCCAGGCTGTACTTGATCATGTGCTCCCAGTCGCTCTTGTCGAGCACGTAGAGCTCCACGTCCGAGGCGGCCTGCACGTCGGCGGTCCGGGCCATCTCCGAGATCAGCGCCATTTCGCCGAAGGTCTCCCCCTCGCCCAGCTTCGCGATGACCCGGCGGGTCCCGTCCCCGTCGTCCCGCACGACCTCGACCTCGCCGCGGGCGATGAAGAACAACTCGCGCCCCTCCTCGCCCTGCCGGATGATGACCTGCCCGGCCCCGTGGCGCCGGGTGGTCACGTACTGGATCAACTGCGAGACCTCCTCGGGGGGGAGCCGCTGCAAGAAGCGGTTGTTGCCGAGCACGTGGAGCATCCGCCGGGCCGTGCGCCGCTTTCGCCCCTGGACGTGCTGCTTGAGCAGCGCGCTCTTGCGCAAAAAGCCGCCCTTGTTGTTGAGCAGCTGGTTGAGGAGCTCGAAGACGAGGCCGCCGGCCACCGCCCCGAGCATGGTCGAAAATATGATCCACCGGTCCTCCCCCTCGTGGGAGATGTGCAGGGAGTGGGCGAACAGTTCGATGGTGAGCGCGAACAAAAGCGCGCCGCCGCCAAACGCCATCAGGGACGAGGTGACCTTCTGGGGCGGGCGGGTCCACAAACCGATGACGGCCCCCAGCGGGAGCGAAACCGCGCTGACGAGCCCCCAGAGGAGCGCCATCAACGAGATTTGGAAGGTCGTGTCCATCGCTCGCACTCCCGGGGCCGTCCGCCCCGTCGGGTCCCTGGGGTCAGCCGCCCGGCAGTTCCATGAAAGGCTTCTTCACGAACAGTTGTACCCCGAATTGATAACTTTCATCTTCTCCAAACAGAAAGGAGAGGATCAGACGGCCCTCTTGAGAAACGAGCGTCGGACGACGGGCGTTTTCTTGCTGATTGGTTCCGGTGACGACACCGATTTCCTCCCAGCTCTCGCCCTCCGGATCCCAGCGGACGACCCGGATGACCCAGACGTCCTGGTCCGCCACTCGGGTCAACTGCTGATAGGCCAGCACCGGTCGCGTCCCCAGAAACACCAGGCTGGGGGAGGCCGCGTTGTGTCCCACGTTGACCTCGCCCGCGCCCAGCCGGACCCAGGTGTCGGATTCGGGATCGTGGCACTTGACCTCGATGATGCGGTCAGGGATGGGCACCCCCATGGTGAGGTTCGTCTCGTAAGCGGCGCAAAGCCATCCGTCAGGTCCAACAGCTAGACTGATGTTCTCCTGCCCGTTGTTCAGAATTTGTTCCGAGTCGAGCTGGGGACCGACCTGTTGCCAGGAGCCGTCCCAGGTCCACACCACGTGCTGCACCTGCCAATCCGGCATTTCGTGGGACTCGGCGATCCCGATATAGAGGGTTTCGCCGAACATCACGATGGAAGGATCTCCATTTGCCATGTCAGTCAACTGCCTCGGGTGTGCTCCCATGCTGGGATGGGACTGCCAGATGGCCCCGTCCCACCAGCCGTAGTCGACACCCATGCTGCAACTCCCGCTCCCCCGGGTGAGGACGTGGGGATTTCCGGTCTCGTCGGTGATGGTCGAGATGAACGTGGTGCTGGCGCATTGAGTAAGGAGGGGAATGGGGGACAGGTCCACCCAGGAACGGCTCGCGGTGTCAAAGCGACGAACCACGAGCTCGGGATCCGAATTGGCCAGAGAATAGACGACGTACTTCTCCTGACCCGCGCAGGCGAGGCCCAGCCCCGCTTCCAGACTGGAATTTTCCGGGATCTCGAAATCCAGTTCAGGCAAGGGAATCCATTGATCGTTCATGCCCGTGAGTTGAGAGATGAGGGAACTGAAGGTGCCCCCGGCCGTATTCACGGCCAACACGAGCGGGCCTCCTTCGCACGCGGTGATGGCGTACCGGGTGGCCGAGGTGTTGGGTTGAAAAGCGGCGAAGGTCCCCGCGTCGGCCCAGGGGGCGTCGTCCGGGCTGCAGATGCTCCCCAGACACCGCTCATTGGCCTCGCAGACCTTCTCGCAGGTCCCGCAGTGCCCCGGGTCGTTGGCCAGATCGAAGCACTCCCCGTCGCAGAAGGTGAGGCCCGGACTGCAGATGGGAGAGCAGGTGGAGACGGTCTCGCCCTCGCACTCCCACCCGGGCTCGACCGTGCAGTCGGCCGCGCAGCCGTCTCCGGCGGCGAGCGCGCCGTCGTCGCACGGCTCCCCCGGCTCGAGGTTGCCGTTGCCGCAGGTGGTCAGGCACGCGGAGGCGTCGAAACGGCACTGCGCGTCGCAGGCCAGGACGCCCCCGTTGGTGTAGTTGAGGGTCGCGCAGGTGGCGCTGTTGAGGTTGTCCCCGTCGCACTGCTCGCCGTCGGCCGCGTCGACCGTGTTGTCCCCGCAGCGCCCGCCACAGGCCGTCACGTCGAGGGTGCAGCCGGGGAGGCAGGCGAGCTCGCCGGTGACGTTGTAATATTCCAAGGAACCGCACGAGGCTCCGCCGAGCTCGGCGCCGTCACACTGCTCGCCGGGGTCGATGAACCCGTCCCCGCACGAGTCGACCTTCTTCACCTCGGTATCGCACGCGACGAGTCCCAGCACGAGGGCTAAGAGCAGCAGACATTTCATGGTATTCCTCCGTTTTTCCGTGGCCGTGGTGACGGCAGGCCTCAGGGGGCAGATGTCTTATTATTCCCGACGCATCCGCTGACTTCGCCTGCCCTGCAGACTATCCCCCGGGTCCATGTCCTGTCAAGGCGGGACCCGCTGGCGGGATTGCTTTCATCGCAAATTCTGATACATCTCCAGGGTCAGACTGGAGCGTCCATGACCCCCCGTACCATCCTAATATTTTGCACCATGCTAACTTTCGGCGCCTGCAAGACCACCGTCAAGACCCAGGACTCCTGCGGGGACGGGTTCCTCGACCCCGGCGAGCCGTGCGACGGCGCGGCGCTCACGGTCACTGCGTGCACCGACCTGGGCTACCACTTCCAGTCCGGTCCCATCACCTGCAACGCCGACTGCACCCTGGACCTGACCGTGTGCTCGGGGCGCTGCGGGGACGGCGAGCTTCAGCGCGACGCCGCCGAACAGTGCGACGGCGACGACCTCGACGGCCAGTCCTGCCAGAACCTGGGCATGGGCGGCGGCACCCTGGCCTGCAACGACCGCTGCCGCTTCGACGGCGCCGGCTGCGAGGTGTCGGCCATCTGCGGCGACGGCGTGATCCACGATCCCTTCGAGGACTGCGAGGGGCAGGATCTGCACGATCAGACCTGCGAGAGCCTGGGGTACCATGGCGGCCAGCTCGGCTGCGATCAGGACTGCCGGTTCGACCTGGAGCCCTGCGCGGCGTTCGGCCGCTGCGGCGATGATGAGATCCAGGAGCTCTACGGAGAGGCGTGCGAGGGGACCGACCTGCAGGGCCAGACCTGCGAGGGGCTGGGCTACCACGGCGGCCAGCTGCTGTGCAGGGACGACTGCGCCTTCGACGAGTCCGGCTGCGCGGCCGTGGGGCGGTGCGGCGACGGCGTGATCCAGGACGAATTCGGAGAGGAGTGCGACGGGGAGAACCTGGACGGCTTCTCCTGCGCGGCGGACACCGACTTTCACGCCGGTGAGGCCGTCTGCGACGAAAACTGCCGCCTGGACCTGTCGGCCTGCGAGGCCACCGGCTCCTGCGGCGACGGCGTCCTGCAGGTGGCATACGAGGGCTGCGACGGCGCGCTCTTCCCGGGCAATCCCTCCTGCACGCTCCTGGGCTATCACGGAAACAACCAGGGCTGCACCGCCGACTGCACGCCCGACCTCTCGCCCTGCCTCGCCTCGGGCCGCTGCGGCGACGGGATCCGCCAGCAGATGTATGAGGCGTGCGAGGGGAGCGACCTGGGCAACAACAACTGCTCCTACTTCGACTTCTACGGATCAGGGCTCTTCTGCAACGCCGATTGCACCTACAACCTGTCGGTCTGCGAGGCCAACGGCTACTGTGGAGACGGGATCATCCAGACCAATCCCTTCGAGCTCTGCGACGGGGAGAACGTGGGCATCAACACCTGCGAGACTGCAGGATTTCCCAACGGGGGCGTCCTGCGCTGCAGCCAATACTGTTTACATTATGACACCAGCGGTTGCATCCCGGACTGACGGCGCCGGTCAAGTCCACGGATCCCTTGACCGGCGCGTTCACTCGTCCTGGGCGGGCGGGCGCCTTTCGAACTCCTTCTGCATCTCCTCGCCCAGCAGCTTGAAGAACCGGTCCGCGCCCGGCTCGCCGAGGAGCTCCACCGCCTTGGCCCGGCCATCGGTCATCAACTGGCGGCCCTGCTCCCGGGCCTCCCGGCCGGTGAGCTCGCCGTTCTTCACCTTCGCCTGCAGCTCCCGCTGCTTCTGGATGCCGTCCTCGATGGCCTGATGCAACTTCACCGTGACCGCCTCGTCGAGGCGGGCCTCCCGGGCGTAGGCGTTCACCGCGTTGGCCGAGGCCACCTCGAAGTTCTCCATGAAGTGCTGACGGCGCTGGGCCCGGCGCTCCTGCTCCTCCTTCTGATAATCCTCCACCCGCTGCTCGGAGCGCTCCTCGGCCAGCAGGTCGGCCTGCCGCCGGATCTCCAGTTGCACGGCCGGCAGGGCCAGGCAGGCCTCGGGGACCGCGGGGCCGGACGCCGGGGCGCTGGGGCGGCGGACCTCCAGCGCGTCGGGCCGGGGTACGTCGGCGGGCGTCCGGTCGTCGGTCGGCGCGGCCGCGGTCCCGGCCGGCTCCTCGCACGCGGCGCGGGCAGCCAGTTTCTTCCGCACGGACCGGTACTGGGCCCACCCGACGAAGGCGAACACCGAAACCAGGATGGTCAACACCCAGGGCAGCGCCCGCAGCAACACGTTTCCCTCGTTCCTCATGGCTCCTCCTTCTTGAAGGCCCGGTCCGGCGTCTTTCGGGATCACCCGAAGAACCGGCGGACCTCGCCCTCGAACCGCCGCTCGACGCGCTTGCCGTCGCGGGTCTTGGCCAGCCCCGCCCGGGCGGTCTCCTTGTAATCGACGTTAAGACGCTCGCCCACCTCGCGCATGGTCAGGATCACCTCGTCCGGGGACACGAACGAGGTGACCCCCGAGAGCGCCATGAGCGCGGCCGAGATGGCCACCGACGAGTACACGCCGTTGCGCTTCACGCACGGGACCTCGACCAGCCCGGCGATGGGATCGCAGATCAGCCCCAGGCTGTTCTTGATCGCCAGGGTGAAGGCGTGGACCACCTGGGACACGTCCCCGCCCTCGAGGTGGCACAGGGCGGCCGCGGCCATGGCGGCGGCGGCGCCCACCTCGGCCTGGCAACCGTAGTCCGCGCCGGCCGTGGACACGTCGTTGAACAGCAGCATCCCCAGAAAGCCGGCGACCATCAGCGCCTCGATCAGGCGGCGCCCGTCGGGGGCGGCGAGCTCCTCGTAGGCCGCGAGCACCCCCGGCAGGATGCCGCAGGAACCCGCGGTGGGGCACGCCACGATGACCCCGCTCTTGGCGTTGAGCTCGTTGACCGCGGTCGCGTAGGCCACCGCCCGCCCCCAGAGCGTGTCGAACATAGGGTGGGCGCCCAGAAAGTCGTGGACCTTGGCCGCGCCGTCGCCGGAGAGCCCCAGGAGCGAGGGTTCCCGGCTCTTCACGCCCTGGGCCACCGAGCGGCGCATGATCGTCCAGTAGCGCCCCATCTGGGCGTAGACGGCGTCGGCCGTGGACGCCTGCAGGCCGCGCTCCACCTCGAGGACCACGTCGACCAGGGCGCGTTCGCCGGCGGCGCAGTGCTCGACGAGCTCTTCGAAGGTGTTGAAGGGCATGACGTAGCCGGTGACGGGGGTGGACTCGCCGAAGATGCCGCGGATCACCGGCCACGCGCCGGCGGCGTCGGGCGCGTCGACCACCCGGGTCCCGTCGAGCCACAGGTCCCGCTTGCCGTCGATGGGGAAGTCCAGCGGGCCGTCGAAGTGGCGGACCTCGACGTTGCCTCCGCCGATGGAGAAGCCGGTGACGGTGTGGACCCCGCGGTCGGTGGTGAACACGATCTCGGCGATGTTGCCGTTCTTCTCGTGGGCGTAGCGCGCGTCGTCCGCTGCCGTGCCCCGGGTGAACCCGGCGAAGCGGGCGACCTGGCCGCCGAAGTCGATGCCGTGTTCGCGCAGGAAATCGGGCTCCCCGTGGGCGATCATGGTCTCGTCGTCGGTGGCGAGGCCCCAGAGCCCGCCTCCGAGGGCCGAGGGCGTCTTGTGCCCCACGCCGGTGTCGCGGAACGAGCCCAGCAGCCGCACCTCGACCTCGCGCACGGTCTCGCCCCGGGCGATGCACGCCAGGACGAAGCCGCGGGCGATCTGGCCGATGCGGTTGGCGCCGGCGGTGTGCGAGCTCGAGGGCCCGACCATGGACGGCCCGACCAGATCGAAGAGGCTCATGGGCACCGTGTATTGCTGGATGTAACGCGCGAAGTCGGCTTCGAGGGAGGCAAACGCCTCGTCGTCCACCGGCCGCGCGACCCGCACCCGCAGCTCGAAGAAGGAGGCGACGCGGGGCTCGACGTCGCGCAGGCGCCAGACCTCGACGAGCTCCACGTCGAGTTGATGGGACTCGAGGGTCTCCCACAGGTTGGCGAGCATGGTGCGGTGGGCCACGTTGACGCAGCGGATGACCAGGGTGTGGCCTTCGTCCGCGCGCTCGGTGAACAGGTGCGAGCTCAGCCGGCCGCGCTCGTCGAAGAAGCGACCCCGGTGCGGCGCGAAGGCGGGCGGCGTGAACTCGGCGGCTCTGGCGCTGCGCAGGACGTCGGCGTAGACGGCCGTGAGCATGAAGCCCAGGTCGCGGTTCACGAAGGTCCGGTACAACAGTTCGTCGGCGGCGAGCTGGCGCGTGGCCTCGGCGAGCTGGGCGCGCAGCTTCGTCGCGTCGTATTCATGGAACACGAACTGCTCGATGTCACCCCGGGTGCGCAAGAGGCACGGCTGCCCGGGCGCCCGCAGAAAGCGCTGAAGGAACAACTCGTGCTGGCGGTAGTCCTCGGGGTCGGCGGCGTCGAAGTACGCCCTCGGCAGGGCGCGGCAGAACGCCTCGGCGTCGTCGACGCCCTGGGCGCGCACGAAGTCGAGGAGCGCGGTGGGTTCAAGGGGGGCTCTCATGGCGTGGTTCACCTCGCCGGCGAGTATCCCGATTCACGCGGACAATGTCAATCGACCCTCAGGATCGACCCTCAGGATCCTCAGGACTTCGGCGCTTCACCCATGAACTTGCGGCCGAAAAACCACATGGCGCCCAGCACCAGGACCATGGTGACCACGCCCAGCCAGGGGTTCTTCGCGATGGCGGCCACCTCGGCACGCCCGAAGTGGGCGAGCAACGCCATCGCCAGCGCGCCCAGCGAAGAGCCGGCGATGACCGCCAGCACCATGGCCTTGCGGGTGAGCCCCAGGATGCGGCCGAGGAGCACGCCGATGACCGAGCCGGTGCCCTGGAACGGCACCGCAATGAAGAATATGAGCCCGAAGAAGGCGGCGCGCCGCATCCAGCGGTGGGTCGCCAGCACCCGGTGGCCGGCCTCGTGGGCGGCCTGGATCTTGGGTCCCAGCGCGGGGATGCGGTTGAGGGCGTCGATGTTGGCCACCAGGAAGCAGGCCGTGGCCAGATCGCCCCAGACCACCACGCCCGCCAGCGCCCAGATGCCCACCGGCGCGCCCTCGACGGCGCCGGCGAACACGATCAACTTGCCGCCGCCGATGAACGCCCCGATGAACATGCTGATGAGGAACAGCACCGTCTTGTAGTCGTAGATCAGCCCGGCGAGCAGCAGCAGCACGCCGTAGCCGAGCATGGGCCCCACGGTGAGGGTCACCCGGCCCCACATCGGGAGGTCGCGCTCGTCGTACATGGGGATGTGCGGGTGCGGGAGGTGCGGGAGGTGCGGCCGGGTGTGGGGCATGGGTGCGCAGGGCGCCTCGCTCGCGCCCGGAGGCTGTTTATCATGGTTCCCCGCCCGGGGTCATCTGTTTTCTGTTTCCCCCGGGTAGCGCTCCAATCCCCGGGTAGCAGAGCTACCCGTCTAGCATGATTTGGATGCTTCCACCTATGCTAGCCCCCCGTAGACTGCCGGGCTGCTTCGCAGCCCCGCAGTCTACGGGGGGTTGACCGGGGCTCCCCCCCATGGCACCCTGCCCCCATGCCCCGCCTCTTCGCCACCCGCCGCCAGCGCGTCCTGCTCGCGGTCGCGCTGACCGTCGCCGTCGCCGTGCCCGCCACCTGCGCCTGGTGGTTCCGCACCCGCGTGTTCCACGGCGACCCGGCCCTGGACGCCAAGACCACCGTCGCCCCGTCGCGGATCCCCGGCGCCGGAAACGGCCTGTTCGCCGCCGTGCCCATCAAAAAAGGCGAAATCATCGCCGAGATGGGCGGCAAGCTCGTCTTCCACGACCGCTTCCCCAAGGCCGAGCGCGGCTACCTCTTCGCCGCCCCGCCCTGCGCCAAGTGGGATCTGTGGCCCTACGACGCCCTCGACGGCCGCGTCCACGGCGGCCGCGCGAGCAAGATCAACTTCGCCCCCCGCACCCTCAACGGCCGCGAGACCGGCTTCCAGAACGCCCGCGGCTTCACCATGTGCCGGCGCCCCTACGTCGCTTTCCAGGCCACCCGCGACCTCGCCCCGGGCGAAGAAATCCTGACCTCCTACGGTCCCCTCTACGACTACGACTTCATGGACTTCCCCGCGGTGCGCGACCACTTCTGCCGCCTGCTGGCCGAGGACTGCACCGCGCGCTACGAATGGGAGCCGTGAAAGAGAAGAAGCGGCCGCCGGAGCAAGCCCTCCAGTTATTAAAATAAAATGCCTCTTGCGTTAATAGTAGAACCTGCTTTGGTCACAACCATTAACAATAATGACATCCACCGAGAGGCCATGCTCTCCAGTTGATCGAAGGCACCCAGTCGTCGCTGTCCGACCTGCCCACGTGCAGTTCAGGACCATTCACCCCTTCCTGGACGGCAACGGCCGCGTGGGACGCCTGCTGATCTCGCTGGTGCTCCATCATGAAGGGGTGCTGGCCCGGCCGCTTCTGTACCTGAGCCTGTATATCAAGTAGCATCGCGCCCAATATTACTAAACTGCTCGACGCGGTTCGGCGAGCGGACGCCTGGGCATCCTGCGCGAGATCACGGGCCGCCAGCGCGACCGGCTCTTCGTCTACGACCGCTACCTCTCGATCCTCGCCGAGGGCACCGAACCACCGTTCCATCCCCCTAACGGGTGAATTATTTGCCGAAATACTATTGTGTCCAGTTGGCCTCCATGATAGAAGTTTCCAGATGGGCAGGAGGCGCAATCCGCCGGTCAAAGGGAGAAAAGACCATGAAACTGCAGGAAATCCAGGCACGACTAGACGAGATCGCGGCCTACACCGACCGCAGGCCGTTCGACGCGCGCCTGGAGCTTTTAACGTTGATGGGGGAGCTCGTCGACGCGCCCAGGGGACTTTATTACAACATCGTTATGCGACAGGGGAGGCCCTACTCCGTGGACATGCAGGGGATGGGTCCGCAGGACTACGTCGATACGGTTAAAAGCCACGACGGCACCTGCATGGACGAGCTCTTCCGAAAAGAGGACGGCACCCTCGGCGAGGTGCTGCTGGACAACCCCTTTCTGAAGCCGGGCTTCTCGATCGGCGAAACGGACTGGTTCCGCGAGTTCTCCGGGTACCGGATCTTCTTCGGGCCGCTTCAAATCCGGTCATTGCTCGGCAGCTACTTCTTCATCGACGGGAAAATCGCCGGCTGGGCGGGGGTCTACCGCAGCTTCGACCAGGCCTCGTTTTCGCGCCGGGAGCTGGAGCGGTTGCAGCCCCACGAAGCCCGGCTGCTGGAGTTGTTCATCGCCACTTGTCCGTGCGATCGCTGGCAGCTGGCCGACACCGGCGCCGTGGCGGTGCTCGACGACCAGGGGACCGTCTTGCAGACCAGCGCCGACGCACCGGAATGGCTCGCGCAGGGGCGCATCTGCACGGAGCTGCGCGCACAGGCCAAGGCGTTCATGAGCTCGGGCGAGCACGCGCGGGAGTTGTTCGTGCGCCGGCTCGCGGTGAGACTGACGCGCCTGGTGGGCCCGGACGGTCCCAACGTCTATGTGCACCTGACGCCCACGGCGGGGCAGCCGGTGCCGGCGTTGACGCAGTTGTCCAAACGCCAGCGCGCCGTCGCCCTCGCCCTCGTCGAGGGCGCCACCATCGCCGAAGCGGCCCGGGCCCTGGCCATGAGCCCGGAGACCGTCCGCTCGCACCTCAAGGCCATCTACGCGCAGTTCGGCGTGTCCACCCGCGTCGAGTTGATGAAGGCCCTGCGGAGGTGATTCCTCGGAGATGAGCCCCCAGACCGTCGCATGAACCCCTGGCTCGGGTTCAGTTCTCGAACTTTTCGCATATATAAGCGGTTCCCAATGTATATTAATATGACATTTTCTATACATTTACCGATTGACATGCGCTGGGGACCGGCTTCGAGTTGGTGCGCACGACGGGCCTGCTCACGGTCAATCACATTCTCAAAATTCAGGCCGTGCTGGAAAACAACGACGCAGGGCTGCGGCGCCTCACCAGCGGGCGACCCGGAAACCCCAGCTGCTGTACTGCTGCCAGAGTTGTCCGGAGCGCTCCGCGACCGCGCAGAGGATCTGCTCGTGATACCAGGTGCCCCCGCGGGTGGCGCGCGAGGTCCCGGTGGCCGGTCCGCGGTAATCCGAAATGGCCCCCACCGGGTAGGCCGCCAACCAGTCCCAACAGAACTCCGCCACGTTTCCGCTCATGTCGTACAGCCCGAGCTCGTTGGGCAGCTTGCTCTTGACGGGGTTCGTGGTGGCCGTCGTGGTCCGGCCCGGCTCCGTGGTGCCCCACCCGAAGACCGCATAGTTCTGGATCAGGTTGCTGCCGTTGCTGCCCGCGAACGGCTTGTGGTAGGCGTCGGTTCCGCCCATGGCGGCCCACATCCACTCCAGCTCCGTGGGCAGCCGGTAGCCGTCGGCGTCCCAGTTCGCCACGACCGCGTCCCACGTCGCGTTGGCGGCGCCCGTGGGGATCGCCCCCCAGTCCGCGGGATCGGTGCTGCCGTTGATGGTGTACACCGGCGTCAGGCCCTCCATCGCGCTCAGTTTGTTGCAGAACACCAACGCGTGATAGAAGTTGACGTACTGCACCGGGTCGTTCAGGCCCGTCGTGTTACTGCTCTGGCTCGGGTCTTCGAGCCCCGTCACGGCCACCCACTGGGCCCGCGTGACCTCGGTCTCGGCCATGCGGAACGCCGAGACCGTGGTCTGGTTCGTGATGATCGAGTCCCGCTGGAAGGTGCCCCGGGGCACGAACTTCAGCGTGCCGAGGTTCGGCGAGACGACGTCCACCGGCGGCTGCCGGTGGATGGTCACGAGATAGACCCGCTCGGCGCCGCTCTCGGCGGTCACCGTGACGGCGACCACGTTGTCCCCGGCCGCCAACGTCATGGGCTGTGCGGGCTGTATACTCACCGTGGCCAGCGGATCGGCCGCGGTCGCCGTGACCGTGATCGACTCCACCGCCGTGAAGACGGAGACGTCGTAGGCGGTCACCGCGGGCAGGAAGGCCGGCGCAAGCGCGCCCCGGCTCACCGTGAGCGCGGCCAGGTCGGCGTTGGTCGCCCGCGGCACGCACGAGCTTTCATCGAACAAGCAGGCCTCGGTGCACGTCAGGGTCCCGCTGACCCCGGAAAACCCTCTGGAGAAGCAGGTCTGCGCGTCCAGATTGTCACCATCGCACGTCTCCCCGTAGACGCCCTGGATCACACTGTCGCCGCACCGCCCGGCGGCCAGGCAGTCGTCTTCGATCAGGCTCCGGCAGTCCGAGGCGCAGCTCAGGTTCCCGCCGTGGTAGCCCAGCGTCGTGCAGGACTGTCCGTCCAGATCCGGCCCGTCGCAGACCTCGCCGTCCTCGATCTGGATGACGCCGTCCCCGCAGCGGCTGGAGCAGCCGGTGGTGTCATACTGACAGTCCGCGCCGCAGGCGAGCGTGCCCCCCACGTTCATGTGCATGGACCCGTCAAGTATCGTTTCTCGGCATCAGTTGCGGACCACGTGAAAGCCAAGTTGGTCATCTCGCAGATATGGTTCCATGACGACCCGATCGGGGACTGTGCAGTAAGGTGAAGTGGATCCCCAACTTCCCCCCTTCCTCACTCTATGGGTTCCCGTGGCCGGTCCGCGATAATTCTGCTGGGTTCCGGCCGGCCAGCTCCCGTACCAGTCCCAGATCAATTCAAACACGTTTCCACTCAGGTCGTAGATGCCCAGTTCATTGGGAAGTTTCGACCCTGCAGGGTTCGACCGCATCGTCGTCGTCCGACCCACCTCCGTCGTGCCGTATCCGAAAACCGCATAGTTGCCGATCTGGTTGGTGCCGGTGCTCCCCGCAAAGGTCTTCGTGTGTCCGGTGGTGTTCACCGCCCCGGGATTGGCCAGATCCGCGCCCATCGCCGCCCACATCGATTCCATCTCGGTCGGCAACCGGTACCCGTTCGCGCTCCAGTTGGCCGTCACTGCGTTCCAAATTGGATTGTTCGCCGTGGGAATTTGATCATAGGTGAGGGTGATCAAGTCGACGCCAGAAATATGATAGACCGGCGTCAGTCCCTCGAGCGCGCTCAGTTTGTTGCAGAAGACGATCGCGTCGTACCAGCTCACCATCTGCACGGGATCGCTCAGGCCGCTGGAATATTGGGTGTCGCTCGGGTCTGTCCCCATCACCGCGAGGAACTGCGCCCGAGTGATCTCGTGCCGGCTCATCCGGAACGCCGACACCACGCTCAGCAGACTTGGATCGAAGTCCCGCTGGAAGGTGCCCGCGGGAACATGGATGAGCGTCCCGATGGTCGGCGACTCGTAGTTCATCGAGCAGGCGGCGTCGTCGAACGCGCACGCGCCGTCGCACGCCAGCGTCCCGCTCCCGAACCCCCGGGTCACACAGGACTGGCCGCCCAGGTTAGCGCCGTCGCAGGACTCCCCGTGGGCGCCCTGGATCACGCCGTCCCCGCAGCGCTCCGCGCACCCGCCCTCCTCGAACGCGAGACAGTCCAGGCCGCAGGCGAGCGAGCCTCCGTACCACCCCCGCGCCTCACACGTGAGGTCGTTCAGATTCAGCCCGTCGCAGACCTCGCCGTGGGCCTCCTGGATCACCCCGTCCCCGCAGCGGCCGGCCGCCTCGCAGTCCGTCAGGACCAGCGAGCCGCAATCCGCCGCGCAGGCCAGGGCGCCGCCGTGGAAGCCTTCCCCCACACAGGTCCTGCCGTCGAGATTCGTCCCGTCGCACACCTCTGCGTAGGTCGCCTGGATCACGCCGTCCCCGCACCGCCCCACAGCCACGCAGTTGTCCAGGTTGAACCCGCCGCAGTCGGCGTCGCACACGAGCTCGCCCCCGTGATAGCCCAGGGTCTGACAGGTCTCCCCCGCCAGCGCGTTCCCATCACAGAGCTCGCCGTCCTCCGAGTCGATGACCCCGTTGCCGCATTTTCCGGCGCACCCGGAGACGTCGTAGGTGCAGTCCTGCGCGCAGCGTAGCGTGCCCCCCGTGTACCCCAGGCTCTGACAGTTCTGGCCGCTCAGGGTCTCCAGATCGCACTGCTCGCCGTCGGCCACGTCCACGTGGTTGTCGCCGCACTTGCCGCCGCATTCGGCCAGGTCGAACTGGCACCCGGGCGTGCAATGCAGCTGCCCGGTGGCGTTGTAGTGCCCCAGGGACGCGCACGAATTCTCCCCCACGTCGAGGTCGCACTCCTCCCCCGGGTCCACGAACCCGTCCCCGCACGAGTCCACCGTCTTGGTGTCGGCGTCGCAGGCGATCAGGAAAGTTAAAAAGAGACTGGACAGCAGAAGAATGGTCAGACGGCTTCGGGTATTCATGTCACACTCCCGGTAATTGCGCCGAGTCTACAAATCAAAACTCCGCATTCCTATCCCCCGAACGGGTGAATTTTGTAACACCTACGTATTGTATCCGGTCGGTCCACGTGATAAAAGCAATGGGCGCGGCGGGGTTGTGAGTCCTGCAGAACTGCGCGTCAATCTCTGAAGAAAGACCGAACCATGAAACCCAAAGACGTGAACGAACGCCTCGACCAGATCGCCGCCACCGTGGAAAAGCACCCCCTGCAGGCGCGCGTGGAGCTGGTGCGGCTGGTCGGGGAGCTGGCCGACGCCCAGATGGGGCTCAGTTACGGCATCTTGGTACACCAGGGGAAGACGTACACGGTGGAGATGGACGGCTTCGGCCCGAAGGTCCTGGTCGACTATTTTCACAGTTTCACGTTCAATTGCATGGAGGATCTGTCGGCCCCCTTGGACGGCGACACCGGAGACTGCGTGCTGGACAACCCCTACTTCGACACCGGGGGCTTCAGCATCGGCGAGGCCGAGTGGGCCAGATCAGTCCGATTCTACTCGTTTTTTCTGGAGCCCATGCGCATCCGCTCCTTCATCGGCAGCTACTTCTTCATCGACGGCAAGTGCGTCGGGTGGGCCGGCGTCTACCGTTCGCTGGATCAACCGTCGTTCTCACGCCGGGACCTCGAGCACGTCAAGGCCCACGAGGCGCGGCTCACGGAGTTGTTCACGGCGGCGCTGACGTTTGGCCCCTGGCGCATCCCCGCCGGCGGCGCGGTGGGCGTGCTCGACCGCGAGGGCCGCGTGGTGCAGGCCTCGGCCGACGCCCCCGCGTGGTTCCGCGAGGACCACGTCTGCGCGGATCTGCGCGCGGCCGCCCGCGACTTCGCGAAGGGCACCGAGGCGTCCCGCGAGCTCTTCGTGCGCCGTCACGCGGTCACGCTCACGCGGCTGGTGGGAAATGGCGGCGAGAGCATCCACGCCCGCGTGGTGCCCACCGCGGCGCAATCGATCCCGGCGCTGGCCCGCCTCTCCGAGCGCCAACGCGCCGTCGCCCTCGCCCTCGTCGAGGGCGCCACCATCGCCGAAGCGGCCCGGGCCCTGGCCATGAGCCCGGAGACCGTGCGCTCGCACCTCAAGGCCATCTACGCGCAGTTCGGCGTGTCCACCCGCGTCGAGTTGATGAAGGCCCTGCGGTCGTAATCCTTCGCACCCCTGCGCCCCCGATCGTCAAAATCATTTTTATCAAATTCGCCTCTTGAATCCGTCCCGGGGAAGGACTACGCTGATGAAGTTCCGAAAAACATCGTCCGTTCGAAAAATTCTATCCTGAACGGTCGGTTGCGCACCAGGGACCGCGCGCTGCATGACGGACCTCGAGGGAACCACCATCGGCAATTACCTGATCCAGAAGCGTCTGGGCACCGGCGCCATGGGCACGGTGTACCTCGCGGTCCACAACGCCATCGGCAAGCGCCTGGCGATCAAGATCCTCGCCGGGCACCTCACCGACGACCGCGGCATGGTCGAGCGCTTCATGCTCGAGGCCCGGGCCATCGGCCAGCTCGAGCACCCGAACATCATCGAGATGTTCGACTACGGGACCCTCGAGGACGGGCGCCTGTACTACACCATGGAGTACCTCCAGGGCGAGACGCTCTCGCAGCGCATCAAGCGGGGCAAGGTCACCCTGGGCGAGATCCGCGAGGTCCTCGTGCAGGTGTGCGACGCCCTCGAGGTCGTGCACCGCAACGGGATCATTCATCGGGATCTGAAGCCCAGCAACATCTTCCTGGCCCACCGGGGTTCCCGCATGGTCGTCAAGATCCTCGACTTCGGCATCGCGAAAATCCCGAACACGGGGGAGGACGGAGAACAACTGACCTCGACGGGCGCCGTGCTGGGCACGCCCGTCTACATGAGCCCGGAGCAGGCGCTGGCGCAGAACTACCAGGTCACCCATCTCTCCGACATCTACAGCCTGGGCGTGATCCTGTACAAGTGCCTCTGCGGCAACTACCCCATCGTGGGCTCGCTGATCCCCGAGGTCGTCGCCTACCACCTCCTGCAGGAGGCGATCCACATCCGGCAGTTCAACCCGACCATCCCCGACCCCATCAGCGAGGTGGTCATGCGCTGCCTGCGCAAGAAGCCGCTGGAGCGATTCGGCTCGGCGTCGGACCTGTGCGTGGCCTTCCTCGAGGCCTGCCGCGGTCTGCCCGACGAGACCGTCTTCGTCACCCAGGACATGATGGATCCCGACCTGCTGATGAGCACCCACCCCCGCGGCCCCGTGGCCCGGGCCGCCGGTGTGGAGACCCTGGACTGCAACCCCGCCGAGTACACCACCGAGCACCCCGAGACCGGAGTGACCGACGTCGAGGCCGAGAACACCGCACACCAGGTCCGCCGCAAACGGCAGAGCACCTTCACGGTCCCCTTCTACGGCCGCAAGCGCGAGCTCACCTTCATCCAGGTCTTCCTCGACCGGGACGCGGCGTGCCTCGAGATCACGGGGGAACCCGGGGTCGGAAAGAGCGCGCTGGTGAACCAGGCGCTCTCCACCCTGGCCACCACCGAGACGCGGATCCTCCGCGTGTTTCCCGAAGGTGAGGGCTTCCGCCGCTCCTGGCAGCCGGTGGCCGACCTCTTCGCGCGGCTCACCGGCCTGCCCGCCGAGCCGGACCGTCGCGACGTCGAGGAGGCCTGCCGCCGCCTCGAGGCCGATCCCGCCGAGCTGGGCGCCGCGAGGCATCTGTTCTGCGGCGAGCCGGCGCCACCCCACATGGAGCACCGCGTGCGGCGCCGCGAGCTCATCGCCTCGGTGGCGCGGCTGCTGTACGCCGCCACCCGCGCGCGCCGGACCCTGCTCGTGGTCGAGGACCTCGAGGACCTCGACTGGGCCTCGCGGAGCGTGGTCGAGCACCTGGTGGGGCTGGTTCAGGACGATCGCCTTCACCTGATCGTGACCGCGCGCGCGCCCCTGCTGGCCCCGGACCCGGCCTTCTCCAAGGCGGTGCTGCACCTGCGCCTCGACCGGCTCGACGGCCGCTGCGCGCAGCAGTTCGCCCGGGACGTGCTGCTCCACAACGGCGTGGAGCGCCCGTTCCCCGACGAGGACCTGCTGATCAACGCCACCGGTCTGCCGCTGCACCTGATCGAGGGGCTGCGCCTGATCTGGGAGGGCGTCAACGAACCGGGGAGCACGCTGACCGAGCTCGCCTACCGGCGCGTGGGAGCCCTGCGACCGGCCCACCGCCGCGTGCTGCAGTGGGTGGCCGTCACCGGCGGCCGCATGCCGGGGCAGTTCGCCCGCGAGTCCGGCTTCCTCGAGCGGGGCTCCATCGACGCCATCCCCGAATGCGTGTCCGGCGGGTTCCTGTTCGTGCACGAGGACGAGTACTTCCTGACCTATCCGCTCCTGACGCGCATCGTGCTCTCCGAGATCGCCGCGCCCCTGCGCTCCCAGATGTACCGCGTCCTGTTCGAGCACCTGCGCGACACCTCGCCGGACCCGCGCATCCTCGCCCACTGCTCGCTCCAGGCCGACCAGCCCGACGACGCCATCCCCTACCTGGAGGCCGCCGGGGAGCTGGCCGAGTCGCTCTTCGACGACCACGCGGCCCAGCACTTCCTGAAGAAGGCGCACGACCTCTCGGCCCAGACCACGCTGCAGGGGTCCCGCCGGATCCCCGACCACCTGCGCATCTGCAACCGCTACGGGGACATGCTGCGCTACACCGGCGCCCCGGTGGAGGGAGAGCGCGTGCTGCGCGAGTCCCTGGTCCACTGCCGCGAGGAGGACGAGGCGACCCCGCCGCTTCTGGCCTCCCTCGCCCGCTGCCTCCTCGAGACGGCGCCGGAGTACGCCGAGGGGCAGGCCCAGCAGGCCATCCTGCTCGCCAACCGCCTCACCGACCCGCGCCTGCTGTTCCGCGTCTTTCTCGACTACGGCCAGATCGCGCTGGCCACCGGCCAGTACGAGCGCGGCATCGCCCAGGTGCGCCACGCCCTGTGGCGCCTGGAGGACGACCGCAACGCCCCGGACAACCTCTGGCGCCTGCGCCTCTGCCAGGCGCGCTGCGAGTTCCTCAGTTCCAAGTCCGAGCTGGCGCTGGAGACCTGCCGGGAGGCCCTCGCCCGCCTCGAGCGCGCGGGCGACCACCTGGGGCAGGCCCGCTTCCACGAGGAGTCCGCCCGCATCCAGCGTTCGATGAACGACACCCGCGCCACCCTGTCCCACCTCGAGCGTGCGATCGAATGCCACGCCGCCACCGGCGACCGCCACGGGCTGATCGACGACCTGCTCCTGCTCGCCGAGCTCGACGCCGACAGCCGCCGCCGCCGGGCCGAGGAGGCCCTCGTCCGCGCCACGCGCATCGGCTACGGCGCCGGGATCTCCCGCGCCCGTCGCCTTTTGGACAAGGCGTAAGTCGCCTTTTGGACAAGGCGTAAGTCGCCTTCTGGACAAGGCGTGAGTCGCCTTCTGGACAAGGCGTGAGTCGCCTGCCCTCTTGACATCCCCCCCCGGGTGGCGGACACCATCAGGATCGCGGCGTCCTTTCCCCGCCCCGGAGCAGGAGTCCCCAGATGAAGTTCCCCGGCAAGCGCAAGAACAAGCACTATTTCCCAGTGGCCGAGCGCGATCGGCTCGCCTTCGCGCCGGAGCCCGGAGAGGCCCACGCCCTCACCGTCGTCGGCATCGACCAGCTCCTCGTGGACATCGAGGCCCAGGTGGATGAAGCGGAGCTCGCCGCCCTGGGCCTGGCCAAGGGGCAGTCCATGCTCCTGGACGACGCCACCGGCGACGCGCTCTATGCGCGTCTCAAGGCCGAGGGCCGAGTCACCGGTGAGTTCTCGGGGGGCAGCATCGGCAACACGCTGCACAACTACTCCATGCTCGCCGACGACCGGTCCTGCCTTTTGGGCACCATCTGCGGCCACATCACGGTGGGCGACTACGCCTTCCACTACATCCGCAGCACCAGCGCCCGGGTGGACCTGAACCACCTGCACCCCTGCGCCGGGCCCATGGGACGCGCCTTCTGCTTCGTCACCCCCGACGGCGAGCGCTCCTTCGGCATCTCCCGGGGCATCATGGACGAGTACCCGGCCGAGGCCGTCCCCATGACCCAGATTCAGGAGGCCGCCGCCCTGGTCGTCACCGCCTACCTGCTGCGCAACGAGCGGGCCCCCATCTTCGAGGCCACCCTCCGGGCCATGCGCATCGCCCACGCCGCCGGCGTCCCCGTGGTGCTCAGCCTGGGCACCGAGGCCCTGGTGCGCGAGAAGCGCGACTTCTTCCGCGAGGTCATCCGCGACTACGTCACCGTGCTGGCCGGAAACTTCGAGGAGGCCTGCACGCTCACGGGCCGGTCGGACCCCCTGCTCGCGGCCCAGGACGCCCTGGACCTGGCCGACCTGGTGCTGCTCACCCACGGCCAGCAGGGCCTGTACATCGGCGCCCACGTGGACCGCGCGCTGGCCCGCGAGACCAAGGACATGATCTTTTCCAAGGCCATCGCCGAGTACAACCTGTACGAGTACAGCCGCGCCATGCTCCGCGCCGAGTGCGCCGATCCCCTGAAGATCTACTCCCACATCAATCCGTACCTGGGCGGCCCCTCGGTCATCCGCAACACCAACGGCGCCGGCGACGCCGCGCTGGCCGCCCTGCTCCACGACATGACCGCCAACCTCTACCACCGGAGCGTGTCCCCCACCTCCCCCAAGCACCAGGCCAACTTCCTCACCTACTCCTCGATCCACCAGATCTGCAAGTACGCCAACCGCGTCTCCTTCGAGGTCCTGCGCCGCAACTCGCCCCGCCTGATGCAGGCTCTCCCGGAGCGCGAGGACAACCTCGAGGAGGCGTACTGGGACAAGTGACGTCGGCGCGCGGTCGCTCGATGCCATAGTATTTCCACCGTTGACATTGGATCTCAGCCGTACTATAGGGCCGTCATCCCGTTTCGTCCCAACGCCACGGGCAACCCGACATCACGGTCTCGCGCAAGCCCATCAATGGGTCGCGCGAACCGAAAACAATCTGGCAGAGCACCGCGCCTGCCAAGCATCCACCAAGGAGATCCGCCCCATGAAGACCCTGTCCGTTTACGATGCCATCCTCTATCGCATGATCGGCGCCCGCCACCCCTCCGACAAGATCCAGCTCGAGGCCACGGCGGCCCATGCCCGCTGGAGCGAGATCATCGATCTCATGACCGACTTCGGCCTGGGGCCCGACGAGCTCGCCGAGTTCTTCACCCTGATCGAAAAGCACCGCGCCGCTCTGGCCAAACGCTCCAACAAGATCGTGGCCAAGGGAATGTCCATCGAGGACCGCAACAACACCATCAACGAGGGTTGGGCGTGGACCGCCAAGACCATCATTACGCTGAGCAGACTGTCTCGCTCCGACGCCG
>Ga0302247_1001191_pt1 | contig 20749 bp, 19 predicted proteins | sample AAG_UR_Ile_MG_FD_193529 | JGI IMG/M metagenome (GOLD analysis project Ga0302247, IMG submission 193529) | Enriched activated sludge microbial communities from anaerobic digester in WTTP, New Holstein, Wisconsin, United States - AAG_UR_Ile | ecosystem: Engineered > Bioreactor > Anaerobic >...
CTCCAGTGCGGTTGTATCTGCCCATGAATCCGTTGTCTCGGAGCACCGGGCTCCCTATATCGTAACCGGGGCATCCAGCACAGTCATCACTCACAGGACGGATGTCGATACCAGCAGTGTCTTCCACCATTGCACGACAACCGATGATTACGGGCGTCAGACCACATTGTTTGCCAGCAGGATCATACGGCCGGCAATTAATGAACGTTTTGGGTTTTCTGATGATCGCCCGCTCAGGCTTGCGTTGCTCGTTCAGGACAGCCCGTATGGAAAGGGTGTGGAAAGTGCGGTTCTGGCAACTGTGGCGAGCGAAAACCTCCCGGTGGTCATCGTTGCCAATGAGATCTTCAAGATGGGGGAGACTGATTACCATACCGTTCTTACATCGATAAAAGCAGCAGGACCGGATGTGGTATACCCTGCAGCATTTTTAAACGAGCAGGTTCCAATGGTCATCCAGGCCCGGCGTGATGTGGGATTAAATGCCATCTTCCTTGCAGTGGAATGCAACGATGACCCTGACTATTACAGTGGTATCGGACAATACGGTGAATACTCCATCATGGAATCCCGTTTCAGCCCTTATGTTATTCCACCCGGACCTCTTACTGAGGATATAGCGGCATTCAAGGAGAGTTACAATCGGCGGTGGGGTGGATTCCCTGGGATGATGGGAGCATCAACCTACGAGGGTGTCTACATCCTTGCAAAAGCCGTTGAGAACGCCGGAACCAGGGATAAAAAGGCGGTCATCGAATCTCTTGGGACTCTGAAGATGCCCCAGGTTATAGAATATATGGAAGATGGAGTAATTTCATTCACCCCTGATTTCCGGGAGTCCAAATTCGAACTCTACTGGGAACAGCTGATATGGAACCAGACCGGACATGTAGTCCGCCCGGTTATCGTATGGCCGGCAATTGTTCAGCAACAGCCGTTTATTCTCCCTGCATGGTTTGAAGCAGGCAGTGCCTGAAGATACCCGGCACGCATTTTTTTTTACTATGAAAGTGCACCTGTCATTTTCATTTTGTATGCATGCGTCCTGAAAGGAAATCGTACGATTGTTTTTTATATCAGCCTCGCCGGCGCACTTCAAAGAAGCTCCCGGTCTTCTTTACCCCTCCGATTGTTCTTTATCAGTCCTTTTATCTCTTGGGAGAGCGATAGTACCAGGCAAGGAGAGTTCCCTATGTGCATTGCGGTACCTGCCGAAGTGATTGAGAAAAAAGAGGGCAATATCGCCGTTGTTGATTATGGTGATCTCAAGCAGGAAGTCCGGGTTGACCTTGTTGATGTAGATATCGGGGAATTCGTTCTTGTTCATGTCGGGTTCGCCATACAGAAACTTTCACGCGAAGAAGGTCTCGAAACGCGGGAGATATTCCGCCAGGTCTATGCGGCCATGGAGGAATAATACCCCGGATTTCCAGAAAGAATTTACCGCTATTGTAATTAATTCCACCAGGCTGGACGTCCCACGGCATTATCCAGGCAATATCCTTATTTAACCCAAAGGAGGATATATTGGGATAATGGAGGAAAAGTAGTGGATAAAACAGGCCTTGCAAGTCTTGTCGGGGGGATTCTGCTCCTTTGCCTTGGCGGCTATGGGATATGGGTCTTCCTCCCTGACGTTATCGGGGTAGTGAAGGGATCGATCGGGATCATTGCCGTGATCATTGGCATCTTCCTCATCATCTTTGGAGCTATTTTAATCAAGGATTAACCGATCCCAAATTTTCCCCGGGAAAAAGGGAACAGCATTTCGACCAGATTCCTGAAAGTTCATGTTTAAGAATAAAGAGCATATAATTTACATGAACATCACTACCCTTTTCCTTTTTGGAGGGTGCGTATGAATAGAGAACACGTCCTTGTATTCGTCCTGGTATTGTCGCTTTGTGCCAATGTCTACTTCATATTTGCCGATCATACGTCTTTTTCGCCCGATACAGACGGGCTCATCCCAACAGGGATAAATAATTACGACCCGGGCAATTCCACCGGTATAAATGGAATCGGTAATTCAACCAATGACAATAAACGTGGGGTTGATGGAGAATCCGGAGAAGATGGCGAATATCCGGATGAGATTCTTTCCGAATCAGCCACCCCCACACCCCGGGAGACAATCAACGCGACGCCCACTCCCGATGGGTGGGCGAACTACTCGAACAAGAAATATGCGTTTTCTATCAGGTATCCGGTAACCTGGGAGCTGAATGATGGGTCTACCGGTTCTCCCGGGAGATTGCTCGTCCTGACCGCACCCCCTGAAGCGGAATGCGGCCCGGGGAGTGCCCAATGCTTCAGGTATTTAGCAACGATGACCATCGAGATCGATCAGGATCCCCATACCCTGTCCCTTGAGGAATACTTCAACGGCGCCGTATCCTCCCTCCAGAAGGACTATGCTATTACTTCAACCTCCAAAAGCGCATCCTGTATTCTATCAGGCAACCGGGCATACCAGATTGAGTTTTATACCAGGGATGAGCGGGGAAATCCGGACAGGAGCTACATGCAATACTATACTCTCATCGATAAAAAGGGCTACATTATCAGTTATACCGGGCCGTATTCTACCTGGGAGAATGTGTTTTCTCACAACAAGGGTGATGCCCAGCGGATCATCGATTCATTTGAGGTCGAGCGGATTTACGAGGTCATCTGAAGAGCGATTTTCCAAGGATACAGCTGCGGTACTATGGGAACAGCATTCCGGTTCATCTCATTGGCAGGAAAGGCAGGCCATTAAGCCAGAATAACCAACCGGGGTCCTGTTACGTGGACGGATCAAAAAAACAGTTGAAGCAGAAGGCCTGTCAGGCTGCGTATCCCTCAACAAGATCCCGTGCAGTGATAATCCCGGCAAGACCAGTCTTTTTTGACAGGGGGAGCCTCCTGATATGGCGCCCGGTCATGATCCGGGCAGCTTCATGGATGCTTATCCCGGTGGGGGCGGTGATGAGTGGAGAAGAGCAGGCTTCCGCTACAGGTGAGTCCAGTGACCGACCCTGTGCAAAGAATTTTGAAAGCAGATCGCGTTCTGTGAAGATACCGGACGGCACTCCTTTGCTGGTTATGATTACGCTACCAATCCTGGACCGCCCCATCGCCACTGCTATGTCAGACACGGTCTCCTGTTCATCCGCGGTAACTATTCGCTTCGTCATGTAATCGTCAACGACCATGGACGATTCCGGAGCATCAGGCATCTCGCGGATGAGATCTGCAGCAGTGACGATTCCGGTCATCTCGCCACATTCAAAGACAACCAGTCGTCCTTTCCTTTGGATCATGGTCCGTGCCGCCTCCCGGATTTCGGTGTCCGGACAGATGGTGATGAGTGGATAGGACATGACCTGCTCAATTAACGTCTTTTCAAGGGACAGGCCCCCTCCAATGACGGTCGAGAGCAGATCCCGCTCGGTTACGATGGCCACCGGCCTCCCATATTTCTCAACCACGAGGCTCCCAATCCGCCGCTCTCCCATGATGCGAGCCGCTTCTTCCATGGTGGTCTCCGGATTCGTGGTGACCACATCGCGGCTCATGATATCGGTGACCTTCAGGCGGCGCTTGTACTCCTTATATGCCCGATCGACAACACTTGGGAAAGATATCCCTGGTTTCCGCGGTTTTACCATAAGACTTCACTCGTATTCCAGAGAAGCTGTGAATCATTTATAGCTTTCTGCAGTGCAGCACTTGTGGAAAAGAAGCATTGTGAAGGCAAAAATGCCAACATCAGGCTTTCTCCGATCCCTCTCATTTAACACCCCGGAGGCCAAAATGGTGAATAAAATGCCAGAACCGCATCCAACCGGGTCGAGCCATGTTCATCCGAGGGGACCATTCCGCGGTGCACTCCTTTACTTCCTTCTCTTCTTTCTCTTTTCCATTCTAGGCGGGGTTACTGCCGCATTATTCACAAGTGAGCCGGTTCCCCTGCTGACCCTTTCCTATCTCGTTCCTGGAGTGGGAGCTGCCATTATCCTTTCCCGGATTGGTTGGTGGAAGCGGGTGGGGTTCTGCCACACCGGGCGCCGGAAAGATGTCCTGTTATATGTGCTACCTGTCATTGTCGCCATGCTTTCTCTTTTCGAAGGCATTGCGGTGACTGGATTGGCGGATATTGCACGCTTCGCAGTATTCTCGCTCATCGTTGCATGGACCGAAGAGATATTCTTCAGGGGACTTATCCTTCAGTCACTGCTCCCGGTGGGAACACATAAAGCTGTAATCATTTCCGCACTCCTTTTCGGAATTCCCCACCTGATCAACGCAGTAGGAGGGTTGTGGGACCCCCTGTTCGTAATCGCAAACACTGTTGCTGCCTTCGGGATCGGCATCACCTTTGCAGCCCTCATCATGAGAACCGGGACGATCTGGCCGCCGATCCTGATCCATGCAATGGTGAACTTCACCGCCCTGCTGGCCCTGGGGACTATCCTTGTGCCGGAGCAGGCACCGCTGGAGCTTTCGCTCACTATCTTTGCAGGGGTTGTCCTGGCAGGATATGGGTGGTTCCTGTTACGGGACGTTCCACACACCACAGGATACCCGGGAGCAGTATCCTGAAACCGCAACTCCGAAGCATATGTGGCTACAGGATTGAGAAAGATGGGAATTTAAGTTGAAACAACAAAATTCCAGGAAGAATGGATGCAAGAATGCGAAAAGGAAATGATGCTGCTATGGGGATTCGAACCCCAGTCGCGGGCGTGAGAGGCCCGCATGATTGGCCGGACTACACTATAGCAGCAGGCGCTCTACATATTCGTAATAGCTGCACATAAATCTGTTGTTTTTTGGTCCTATCATCGAGAAATCTGCCCCGGTGTTACCGTTTCGGATGTTCGGGCCACAACCCCGAAAACCACACCGGGCAGGACAGCTCCGGCGGCAGAAGACCTGGCCGGCAACGATAAGTTAGTATTTCTCCCTGCACTATAGGATAAGAACAATGGCAGGCCTTGAGGACGAGATCCGGGATCTTGAAGAAGAGCTCCAGCGGACGCCTTACAACAAGGCCACGGCAAAACATATCGGACGGATCAAGGCGAAAATTGCCCGGATGAAGGACGAGGCCGTTGCCCGTGCCATGCGATCCGCTGGCGGTGGAGATGGGTACTCGGTCAGGAAATCGGGTGATGCAACGGTAGTACTGGTCGGGTTTCCCTCGACGGGGAAGAGTACCCTCTTGAATATTCTGACCGGTACGGATAGTGAAGTGGGAGAGTATGCCTTCACCACCCTGACTGTCGTTCCGGGTGCCCTGGAGCATAAGGGAGCAAAGATCCAGATCCTCGATATACCGGGGCTGGTAGCCGGGGCAGCGATGGGAAAGGGCCGGGGAAAGGAGGTCATCGGAGTCGTGAGGGGGGCTGACATGATCGTCATGCTGGTCGACGTCTTCAACTCATCGCATGTCGATGTGCTGATGAAAGAACTATACGATGCCGGGATCAGGATCAACAAGGCGAAACCTGATATCACCATAAAGAAGACTTCTCACGGAGGTATCAGGGTTAATTCTGTAGGGACACTCGATCTTGATGTTGATGAGATCCGGTCCATTTTTGCCGAAAACAAGATGATGAACGCCGATATCCTGATCCGTGGGAATGCGACCCAGGACGAGGTGATCGATGCAATGCTTGGCAACCGCGTCTACATTCCGGCCATTATCGTCGTCAACAAGGTCGACCTCATCGAAGAGAGCCAGAAAGATGAAATCGTTTCCGATCTCAAAGACCGGTTCTCTCTCGATCCGGTGATGATCTCTGCCCACACCGGATTCAATACCGGGAAGCTCAAGGACCGGATCTACGACACCCTGGGGTTCATGCGGGTATATCTCAAACCCCGTAGCGAGGCTGCCGATCTCGAAGAGCCGCTCATCGTCCGGAGAGGTAGCACCATCGAGGATATCTGCAGGAAACTCCACCGGGACTTTGTCGAGCGGTTCCGGTATGCCCGGATCTGGGGACATTCGGTAAAGCACCCGGGGCAGCGGGTAGGGCTCCCGCACCACGTGAAAGAAGGAGACCTTGTCACCATCATCATCGAGCATTAGGGACCGTCCCATACCAGTCCAGCAGGTACCTGTCAGAGGATGTGTCCTTTAAGCGGCCGTTGATGGGTGATGACAGAAAATCTTATCATGCTTTATGAGATTGTCCTTGTGCGCCGCATCTCTATCCCGGTATACCCTCAGCACACATCATGGAGTATATTGGATCCACATGAAGGGCCTCCATCAGATGTATCCGTTTTCAGATTGGGGCATTTTCAGGAGAGGATGTACGAGCTTTCATGGGCTCTTTTAACACATCCATGATAACCTGCCAGGGAGCATCTGTCTTTATCCCTCTCCCTGAATAATGAGTCCGACCTGCCCGGTATCCCGCATCTACGATGCCAGCGATAACCTCGCCAATGGGCCGGGGTGAGATCCTGGCCCGCTTTGCAAGAAGATGGTAGTCGTAAAACGATGATGTGGGCAGTTCTTCCTTGAGGATCGTGAGGAGCGTGCCAATTTGCCGGCCGGTATTGAGGGTCTGTTCCGGCAGCCGCTCGAGCATGGAATTGAGGATACCGGTATCCTGGATTGCACCAAGCCATAACGGACCGATGGGGATAGTCGTGCTCCCGCAGGAAGGGCAGGGCCCTGGCGCCGGTAGAATGCCATACTGTTCACGGCGATCCGGGCAGGATGCACACTGGTGAATGTAGCCGATACCAGCAATCGACGCATCCGCCTTCCCGGCTCCATCTTCCAGGCAGAAATGGGCCCGTACATAGTGTTCCCGGGAAAAACAGAACAACGGGCGGATACCCCTGTCGTACTTCACCGCTTCCCTGACCACGAATGCAAGCAGTATCCGGAGCCCGGTCTCGGCATGGTAGGCGGTATTGACAGGATGTGCGAAATACCTGCGGATCCCTGCTTTTTTATGGGCACCGCAGAGGGGGGCCGTATCGGTGGCAGTGATCATAAGGTATCGTAACGTCCCCCGGATGGCGGAATCGCAGAATGGTGCAGGAGAGCCGTAGGGATCGAGATCTACAGCATCGAACCTCCGGAGCGAGAGGAGGGCATGGATATTCCGACAGGTTACCTCCCCCTCGACGCCGGAGTGGGAGACATTTCTCTGGATGAGGCTGACTGCCCGGGGGTCACGGTCATTGATGGTGACCGGGATGTTGCATTCCGAAGCTATCCGGATGCCCCGGACTCCGCTTGCGCCCATCGCATCGAGGTAATCCCTGGGGCGGGTGACGGAGACAAAGAGCACAGTGGCGTCCCGGTTGAGTTCCATACTGGGGTTGTAAAAGACCGTTGCTGTCCGGGGGGGGAAAGCGTGGGTGAGATCCTGGAGCGGTATAAAAAAGCGTGTCCTGCCCTCTTCAACCTCAAATGTCTCCATAAATTCGTTCATTGATGGATTTGCGGAAGCCTTATACCTTCTCTTCCTCAATTGATACTGGCGGGGGCGTGTGGCCTAGTCAGGACAGGGCGGTAGCCTCCTAAGCTATAGGTCGGGGGTTCAAATCCCTCCACGCCCGTTCTCATTTTAAAAACATTGCCTGGATATTGTGTCGGATTGAAGAAGGCCCCGGTTTATAGCCCAGGGAGTGAAATCATCTGTACTGGAGGACGGTTCCAATGAAGATTCCCGGCATGGTACGGATCACGAGACCGTCGAACGCGGTTGCTGCCGGATGTGCGGCAATTATCGGGTATTTCATCGCATCGGGAACACTTGTTCCCGGGGTCCTGGTCATATGGGGAGTCGTGGTGCTGGTCACGGCCGGAGGAAATACCATCAACGATTATTTTGATGCCGGAATTGATCGCATCAACCGACCGGATCGTCCCATCCCTTCCGGTGAAGTCGGTGAACGGGAGGCAAGGAATTTTGCATTCATACTCTTTGCTGCCGGAATCACCATGTCCGCTTTCACAACGCTCCTGTGCATGGCAATCGCGCTTTTTAACGCATTCCTCCTAGTTTTCTATGCAACCAATCTGAAACGATCCTGCTTCATTGGAAACCTTGCAGTCTCCTACCTTTCGGCATCGATATTCGTATTTGGGGGGGCCTTTCTCGGGTGGGAAGGAGCGGTTCGGGTGGTTCCGATCGCCTTCATCGCCTTCTGTGCGATGGTATCCCGCGAACTGCTGAAGGATGCCGAAGACATTGAAGGGGACCTGTCCGAGGGCGCAGATACGGTACCGGTCCGTTACGGCATTAAGGCGACAGCTCTGGTCTCCCTTGTCTTTGCATTCGGTGCTGTAGCGGGAAGCATCTACCTGGTTTCCTGGTGGGGGTATTGGTATCTCGCAGTAATTCTTCCAGTCGATGCAATCATCATGGCTGGCGCAGTCCGTCCTCTCCGGTGCAAAGATTCGCAGTGCGTCAGGACGAGCAGGGCCACCAGCCTTCTGAAAACAGGAATGTTTGCATCCCTTGTCATCTTCTTTGTCGCCGCGTTTCTCGCTTGAACTTAAGGAGTAGAGGCGCACTCACCAGGAGGATGTTCGCGGGGAATACGGGATGGATCTACCCCCAGTGCGGCAATCTCAAACACGTCCTCCCAGTTCACCAGCGTCTCAACACAACCGTCTTTCAGGGTCACGATGCCCATCGAGATTAAGCCCATTTTATCCGACATCTCGAGTCCTTCCTTAACTTCTGAAAGGCACCCGACCCCGATGATGGCCCGGGGGCGGTATTTTTTAACCATGCGCTTGATGAAGGATGAGCCCGGAACCGAGAAGACCCGGTATCCCATCTGTTCAAATACCGGCAACCAGGCGCCGATCGTGCACAGGCCGCAGCGCTTGCACTTAAGCCCCTCGGGGGTCAGGTGTGCCGGGCATCGCGAAGAACGGAGGCACTGGGGGAGAAAAATGGCCCGTTCTGTAACCGGGATCGCCTCGAAAGCCTTTTTGTTCATGGTGTTGTGGAGATGGATGAAAAAAGAGTGAATCTGGTAGTCTTCAAGTCCGAAAAGCCGGAATATGGCCCGGGTTAGACCTTCGAGGAGTACCATGCCGGCTTTCAGGAAGGATGGAAAGTAGATCCTGCCCCTGCGGATTGAAAGGATGGCAAGGCTGACCATCACCAGGGACAGGAGGATGATTCCAAAAACGAGTACGATTGTTATCTCTCCGATTATGAAGATAATCTGGTGCAGGAGAGCGACATCGATATCCATTTCTCAAGAATCGTGGCACCGGGTTTTATATAACCCTGTGTATCCGTGTAATGTCATCCCAGTCAAGGGGAGGCCGCAGGATGCCTGATTCGGTTACGATTGCATTCACGAGATCAAGCGGCGTGGCGTCGAATGCGGGGTTCCGGACCGGGACACCTTCGGGAATCATGGCATGCCCCCCGCAGAAAGCAACCTCATTGCGGTCGCGTTCTTCAATGACGATCTCATTCGCGCTATGAACCGGATCAAAGGTGGAGAGCGGGGCCGCGACATAGAAAGGTATGGCATGGGCGCGGGCACAGACGGCGTGCATGTACGTGCCGACCTTGTTGAAGACCGCACCCCGGGTTATCCGGTCTGCACCGACCACAGCGCAATCGATCTCACCTTTCCGCATAAGGTATGCAGCAGCCGAATCAGGGATCACCGTCACCGCGATACCGTCCTGATTCAGTTCCCATGCGGTGAGCCGGGCTCCCTGGAACAGTGGGCGGGTCTCACAGGCGATCACCTGCACTTCCTTCCCGGATTCGACGGCAGAACGGATGATGCCCAGAGCAGTTCCCCATTCCCGGCAGGCAAGGGCACCGGCATTGCAATGGGTGAGCACTGTTGTTCCATCGGCAATCAGGGCTGAACCGTTATCCCCGATGGCGTGGCAGGACTCTGAATCCTCACGGGCGAGCCGGTGTGCTTCTTGCAGGGCCGCGTGCCTGATCTCTGAAATCGTGGACCACCGGCGGATAGATGACAGAACACGGTTCACGCCCCATGAGAGGTTTACTGCTGTAGGACGGGCGTTTGCAATGGCGTGTGCCGCAGCCTCTACCTTCCCGAGGAAGCGTGAAAGTTCTCTCTCCCTGATAACAGCCGCAGCAAGCGCCACCCCGTAAGCACCGGCAACACCGAGGGCGGGTGCTCCCCTGACTTCAAGGCGGCGGATTGCGGTGATGAGGCGATCGACCGTTCTGCACCGGATCACACGAAACGAGAGGGGAAGCCTGGTCTGGTCGATGAGGACGATTGTAGAGGTATCATCATCCCACCGGATCGTCTCGATCGGCTTCATGCCGGCTCATCCTGGACTGCATCAAGGAACGCCCGCATGGCTGCAGCCCGGGCATGGGCGACACAGTCCGGAATATCCCGTGGTGCTACTGCAGTCCCTGCAATGTAGATTCCGGGCTGGATTGTAGCAACAGTATTGACTTTTTCATCGATTGATTTAAAAAATCCAGTCTCTTCTACGGGGATCCCGCACTTCGCCGCGATTGACGATGCATTTTTCGCCGGCTCAAGCCCTACAGAGAGCACAACGAGCCCGGGATGGAGTTTTACCATCTCGCCCGTTTCCGTGTTCTCAACGTTGATCGTCATATCTCCTCCCTCTCCGATGACCTCTGCAGGCATGCCCCGGAGGAACTCAACTCCCATCGACTTTGCCCGCTCGAAGTACTCCTCATATCCTTTGCCATACGCCCGTACATCCATGTACAGGACAGTCACCCGTGTTTCCGGATATTTTTCCCGGAGGAGCATTGCATTCTTCATCGCATACATGCAGCAGACACCCGAGCAGTATGGGCGGGAGAGAGGGATATCCCTGGAGCCCACACATTGCACAAATACAACGTGATCGGGAGTCTTTCCGTCAGACAATCTCTGTATGGATCCACCAGTAGGGCCACTGGCATTCATCATCCGTTCGAATTCGAGACTGGTGATGACATCTGGATAGCGGAGGTATCCGAACTGCTCCTTCTTTACTGCATCAAAGACATCATACCCGCTGGCGATGATGATGCTTGCTGCCCTGATCTTCTCTTCCCGGGGGGAGTCCTCTCTCCGTATGGCCTCCCTTCCGCAGATGTCATAGCATAAACCGCATTCGATACAGTGTTCACTATCTTTTATTACCAGATCAGGGACAGCAAGGGGATGAGGTTTGTATATGGCCTTACGGACACCAATGCCGGCATCGAACTGGTTATACACTTCAACGGGGCAGATCTGGACGCAGTCGCCGCATCCGTTGCAGAGTACTTCATCAATAAACCGGGGATTTTTCCGGATCAGCACCCGGAAATCCCCCACATCACCCTCGATCCCTATCACCTCGGTGCAGGTGGAGATCCTGATATTTGGGTGACGCGAGACGTCGAGCATCTTTGGGGAAAGGATACACATCGAGCAATCATTTGTCGGAAACGTCTTGTCCAGCTGGGCCATGTGCCCCCCGATTGACGGTTCCCGCTCTATCAGGTGGACCAGGATGCCATGGTCTGCCAGATCGAGTGCCGCCTGGATGCCGGTCACTCCTCCCCCGATGACAACCACGTCACCCATGAAGGTAGCTCCTTGCAAGGTTCCAGTAATTGCGTGCATTTTCAAGGATATGGTTCCGCTGATCTGGTGAAACCTCCTTGACAACTCTCCCTGGGACGCCGATGGCTACTGAACCGGGCGGGATTCTTGCACCCTCGGTTATGACTACCCCCGCGCCGAGCAGTGAGTCCTCTCCAATGACGGCGCCGTTCAGGACAATTGCTCCCATGCCGACCAAAACCCGATCGGAGATTGTACATCCGTGCAATATTGCTCCATGACCCACTGACACATCGGTTCCGATGAGAACCGGGTATCCCGAACTGGTATGGAGTACCGCATTGTCCTGGATATTTGACCGATTTCCGATCACGATACGATCCTTGTCGGCCCTGACTACAGCGCCAAACCAGATACTCACCTCCTCTCCTAAGGTCACATCACCACGAACGGTTGCATTTTCCGCGATAAATGTCCCGGTGTTCCGCCCGCTATCAACAGCCATAATAATATAGGAAATTAATTATGAAGCACGATGAAGGTTATGGTCGGGGGTACCTTCGATCCCCTTCACGACGGACATAAACGCCTGATTTCCCGATCATTCGAGATTGCCGGTAGCGACGGGAAGGTTATCATAGGCCTGACTACCGATGCCTTTGCACAAAGGAAAATCCACCCAGTCCGAAATTACCTGCAGCGGATGAAAGACCTTGTTGAGTTCATCCGCCATCAGGGATTTTCAGCCGAATATGCCATCGAGCCGCTCATTGACCGGTTCGGGAGCGCCATAGATGAGGACTTTGACGCACTGGTGGTCAGCGAAGAGACGCTCCCGATTGCCCACGAGATCAATATGCTCCGGAAAGATAAGGGAAAACGCAAAGTGGACATCCACCAGATCAGCTGTGTCCTGGCCGATGATGGCAGGTGGATATCGAGTACCAGGATCTACCGGGGTGAAATTGATGATCATGGCCGGCTCCTGCACCATGGGAATTAAAAACCAATCCACTTACCGGCTACCCTATCCGGTTCAACCATGTTACTCCCTATTTGATATTATCCCCTTTTTACGCAAGTATCGGCCCGTTTATCATCGTAACCAGTCATGATGAACTATCCAGTTCATTCATTGAACTACGACCATCATGTAAATACTTATACAAAGAATCGTGACTGTTGCATTGATACTCACAGCATCCCTTTTTCCCACTGTGGCCATCCCCTATTCCTGATCCCTGCTACTCACAGAAGAATACCGATAGGATAGTTACCGTTATCACCAACACTCCATCCGGCGCTGCCACTGTTGGGCATCTGAAGGGAACGGGATTGGATACAATGATTCTGCCGGACTGTGAGAAAGCGGGATCGCAGGAAAACGGGTTTTATGATGCAGCCGGAGCCTTCTTTTTGTGGAAAGTCATTCCGGGCGGTTCATGATCTCCAATCCTCTCTTCAGATGAGGTGGCTGGTAATATCCTTTGTTATGATCCAGTCGCAATACAGGCAATGGAGCCCCTTTGGGAGCACTTCGAACTTGGAATAGATGGGCTCATTGGTGTTTGAGATGCAGCCGGGGTTCGGGCACCGGACCACTCCGATGAGAATACAGGGTATCTCGACCCCTTTCTTTTCACAGACTTCGAAGTTACGGATGATATTGATCGAAGCATTCGGCGCGATGAGCGCTATCCTGTTCACCTCCTCTTTGTGAAGTTCCCTGTTCTCGATCTTCACAATATCTTTCCGCCCCATCTTCCCGGATTCCACATTTGTAGCCACGGAAATGGACTCTGTGGTTGTGCCAGTGATCCCGATAATCTTGAGCACGTTCAGCGCTTCACCCCCAGTGATATGATCGATCACCGTACCGTTCTGAATAGGGTTTATGAGCAGACCCTTCCGTGCGTCCCGCTTCATCAGCCCATCACCTTCCGGAGCATTGCCATCCGGACAGGGATTCCGTTGCGCGACTGTTCGAAATACTGTGCATAAGGAAGCTGGTCGACCCGGGGGTCTATCTCATCGAGACGGGGGAGGGGATGGAGCACGATGAGGTTTTTCCTTACACTGCCTAAGAGTTCGGGGGTCACCCGATAACCCGAGGCTACCTTGAAGTACGATGCAGAATCGGGGAACCGTTCCCGCTGGATCCTGGTCACGTAGAGGACATCAAGTGTTTCGATTATTTCTGATATATCACGGTGCTCAACAATCCCGGTTCCTTTTTTACTGAGTTCGTCGGTAATGGATCCAGGGAGTTCCAGCCCTTTGGGAGAGATGGTATGGAGGGTGGCTCCATAGAGCGAGAGAGCATAGGCAAGTGAATGGGCAGTGCGTCCATACCGGAGGTCACCGAGGAGTCCGACGCTGATCCCATCAAGAGGCATTGACTGCCTTATGGTATACAGGTCGAGAAGAGTCTGGGACGGGTGCTGCCCGGCCCCGTCTCCGGCATTTATGACAGGAATGCTTGCGAATTCGCTTGCAAGCCTGGCGGACCCTTCCTTTGGATGCCTGAGCACAATGGCATCGGCATACCCGCTCACAACCCTGATCGTGTCGGCCAGCGTCTCTCCCTTTGCCATGGAACTGGCCTCTACGCTGTCAAGGCCGATGGAAGTTCCTCCCATGCGTGCCATCGCCGCTTCGAAAGACATACGGGTGCGGGTACTTGGTTCAAAGAAGAGGAGTGCAAGGATCTTCCCTTTAAGACTCTGGTCAATAGATGCGGACGACTGGATGCAGGAGGCCTCGTCGATCAGGTGATCGATTTCGGTCCGGCTCAGATCACGGATGGATATTATATGGTTCATGGGAATGCACCCGCCCCGGAAGAGAAGGAGTCCGGCCGTCCCGTTCCGGCACATCTACCAGCCGGATCTCCCTTTGTATAAACATAGGTGGTGTAACATTTTGAGGCTATTGGATTGGCTCGCCATGTTCAGGCTCAAAAGGCCGGACCCCGGATTGCCGTGATATGAGGAGATTATAAGCCTGGTGGTTCCGGTTATACCGGACCAGAACCTGGCGTAGTTCGACAACCGATGAATAAGGAACGGTGAGGAGGTACCGGTTTTTTGCGGTCAGGTGGTAGCGGGGGAGGACGGCATATACCGGTTTGTTCTGGGACCCGTCACAGAGGAGGAAGACATGGGTATCCGCATCACCGATGTCGCCGGACATGACCGTGCAAATAACGTTTACACGTTTCCCGCTGTGCCGCGGGAGTGAAGAGAACGGAAGGTAAGGGGCATCCTTGGGCACGGTACAGGGATGCCGTTTGCGGTTGTCGTGGACCAATACTGCGTAACTGTACTTGATATCGACATTCTGAAACCGGTATGTTTCCCGCTCCCCGGAAAGCCGCATCATCAGCCGTGTCGGTCGAAGTGGCGGTTGTGTAATGAAACTCCAGCACCTATCGGGATGGCACTGTCGTTGCCTGAGAAATGTACAGGGGCTGTGGATGTGGAGGTCCTCTGATAGTGCAGCAGCAACGTTGATCCTCAACCGTGTCGAGTTTCCCTTGTCGGCGGGCTCTGCGATGAGCAGTGAGCCACCCGGGGCAAGGAGTCGCGAGAATGCGATGATAACCGCCACTCTGTCTGCAGTATTCCCGGGAACCTCGTTGAGGACATTTTGCAGGACGATCAGGTCGAGCGATGAGGGGAGGGGGATGGAGGAAGCATCACGGAGGTCACCCTTGATTGGAGGGTAGATGGAAAGAGAGGAGATTCCTGATGCATAGCGCGGAACGATGAACCTGTAAGCATCCATGAAAGAATCCGCGCGTTCAACGGCGAATATCTCGGATGAGAACCCCGGTACCATTCTGGCAAACATGATTGCTGCAAGAGGGAGTACACCCGGACCGGTCCCGGCATCGAGGATTCGTGCGCGGGAGGGAAGGAGTCCGTCACGGGCAAGCATCAGGAGAAGGTGCAGGGACTGGGTGATGTATACCGGTGCGTGGTACGAGAGGTAAGCGAGCACAGCGTAACCCTTCCTGTACCCGATTTTCCGGGCCCGCTCTTCTTTCCAGTATTGTCCTTTCTGCTGCATGATTGCCGACCTGATCCTTTCAAGAACGACCGGGTCATCCCAGGATTTTCCGGTGACCTGTCCGACATACTGTTCGATAAGGCCCTGCAGTTCCCCGTCAAATTCCCCACGTGCCAGGTATGCATCCACCTTCCTGAGAGTTTTTTTTGGAAGGACCAGCGATCCTGCCCTGGGGATGTAGAAAATACGGAAATCCCCTCCCGTAATCTTCTCCCAGCCAAGGCCAAGCAGGGAGAGAGAGGGCAGGAGCATGACAAGCAGTTCCAGAAGTCCAGTACTGGAACGGATTCGGTCCGAAAAATCACTCAGGAGGAACTCCTCTTTTGAAGAGGAAAAATTCCTGAGCGCGTCCTGCAACCCTGCCGAGGTCATGAATTCCGGTTGGCTTCCAGCAGGCATTATTCTTTTCAGGCTCCTCCGGCGTTACATTTGTTATTCCCTTGCAAATGGAAAATAGGAATGATTATAACGGGATTTCGCGCACCGGTTTCTGGGAAGGCAGGATAATGGATAAGCGGGAATTGCTGACCGAGGACAAGGGATACGAGGTGCTGGCCAGATTTGGCATCCCGGTACCCGCCTACGAAGTGGTTATGACAGCGGAGGCGGCCGCCGGCGCGGCCGGGCGTATTGGATACCCTGTCGTGATGAAGGTTGTCTCACCTAATATTATACATAAGAGCGATGCGGGAGGTGTAATCACCTCCATTATTGATGAACAGGGAGCGAAGGAAGCCTTTGATCAGATCATGGAACAGGTCAAAACACGCCACCCTGAATGGGTAGTAAGTGGTGTTATCGTTGAATCTGAACTCCCTCCCGGACTTGAGCTGTTTATTGGCGGAAAGACCGATCCCGCCTTTGGCCGGGTTCTCTCGTTTGGTCTCGGAGGAACCGCGATCGAGATTTTCCGTGATTTTTCCCTTCGCGTGCTCCCGGCAGGAAGAAAAGAACTGGAATCGATGGTGAGCGAGATCAGAGGATATCCGCTCATCTCCGGATACAGGAATTACCCTCCGCTTGACGAAAAGGAATTGTTACGATGCCTTGAGGGGGCAGCCGCCCTCTTTGAGCAGGGTGAGAGTGTTGTGGAGTTTGACATCAACCCCCTTATACTCTACAAAAAGGGAGCTTGCGCTGTTGATGCCCGGATTTACCGGGAAGAGATCCCGGCCAGGACAACCGGACTGCGACATGAATTTAACTCCTCGTTGCTCTTCCCGGAATCTGTCGCCGTAATCGGCGCTTCTGCCGATCCCGGCAAGATCGGTTATGCCGTGTTCAGGAACCTTCTTACCTTTCCTGGAAGGCTCTACCCCGTGAACCCGTCCCACGATATGGTGCAGGGGAAGAGGGCCTATCCATCGGTACTGGCAATCCCTGAAAAGGTGGATATGGCGGTTATCGCAGTCCAGGCCAGGCTTGTTCCGGGCATCATGGAAGACCTTGGAGCGCTGGGGACAAAGATTGCCGTTATCATCTCTTCCGGGTTCCGCGAGACCGGGGAGGAGGGTCAGTTTCTTGAACAGGATATACTGGAGCGCGCACGCAAGTTCGGGATAAGGGTCATCGGTCCGAATTGCCTTGGGGTGATCCTCCCTTACCAGAAGCTCAATACGACCTTCGATCCGACAGATCCCAGGAAAGGGCATATCGCCTTCATATCGCAGAGCGGCGCAATAATTACAACGGTCACCGATTGGAGCGTTCCTAAGGAGATCGGCTTTTCCGCAATCGTCAGCCTCGGAAACCAGCTCGATCTGGATGTTGTAGATTTCCTGAGGTTTGTTGAAAAAGATAGTGAAACCCGGGCTGTAATCCTTTACAGCGAAGAGATCCGGGACGGTGCCGGATTTCTCACAGCCGTCCGTGATATCAGTCGCAAAAAACCGGTAATCGTACTGAAATCAGGTTCCTCTGCCATCGGCACAAGAGCGGCTGCATCGCATACCGGTTCCCTGGCCGGAGATTTTGAGGTGTACCAGGCAGCATTTATCCAGGCCGGAGCAATTCCCGTATATTCCCTCCGTGAAGCATTTGATGTCGCCGAGCTGATGGCATCCCAGGGGTATCCTGAAGGTCCCCGTGCCATTGTGATCACAACAGCTGGAGGCTTTGCCGTCCTGGCTTCAGACTATGCAGAACGCTTCGGTGTGGAACTCCCTCCCCTCTCACCCTCTCTCCTGAAAGATCTTGATTCGTTTCTCCCACCCTTCTGGAACCGGTCAAACCCCATGGATATCATCGGTGACGGTGATGTGGAACGGTTTGCCCGGGTCCTTGATACCCTAATCCTGCACAAGGAAGAATTTGACATTGCTATCATTGTCGCAGTGCCTTCCGCTGTGCTCGATCCGACTCTCCTTGCCCGCGAGATCGCCCATTTCTCGGAAAACACAAGGAAGATGACGATTGGCTGCCTGCTTGGAGGTGATACCATGAAGGGTGGCATGCGGGTTCTCCGGCACCGCCAGATTCCGAATTACGGGGATATTGAGAGTGCGATCCGGGCTGCAGGGCGCAGCATCAGGATCTCCTGCCGGGAGAGGGTCTGGAACCGGGATGAGACGTTTTCCCCCTAACTGGAGGTCTCAATTGACAACTCCTGGTTTCCGAAGGCAAACCAGCGTTATTGTGGCATTATCAACCCTGCCCATCAGCAAAAGGTTCTGACAGAATCCGTCAATACAGGAATCAACGTGAGATAATTGTCATGGAAAAGAGATGTACAAAGCGGTTACCATTCATCACCTGCCAGAATACAGGTGGAAAGGGAGTATCCGCATCACCGTTTCACCTAGGACAGAACCGGTTCCGAATCGGGAAAGGTATGCACAACAGCACGGGAGAAGGTGAGTACCCGGTTCGCTGGTGTGACACTTCCTGACCCAGTACTTATGCATGGCATTTAATCGTCGAATATCTCGTACCGCGTTTCATCAATTTTCCCGGATATACACTGATCAATGGCGGCAATAAGATCCTCTGCCCGCTGGAAACGCTTATCTTTCTCCTTTTCAAGGCACCGCTTCACTATTGTATCCAGGCAGCGGCCGGACGGACCGTTCTCTGAAAGGAGCGGAACATCATCGCTGATGATTTGCCTTGTTACCTGCGATATATCATCGCCGATGAATGGAAGCCTGCCGGTCAGTAATTCATAGAAAACGACCCCAAGCTGGTAAATATCAGTCCGTTGATCGGTGTCGCCAAATTTATCCGGTGAAATCTGTTCGGGTGCTGCGTAGGAGAGGGAGAACCCGGTAATTGTATGGGGGAGACAGGCTCCCATCACCTTGCTCATCCCCCAATCGGTGATCTTCGGAACGCCGGAATCAGTAATGAGAATATTCTGCGGCTTTATGTCCCGGTGAATGATTCCCTGTGAATGGGCATAGGCAAGCCCTTCTGCAATTCCACGAACGATCCGGGCGGCATCTTTGGGGGGAAGCGGTTTTTCGAGATCGGCAAGCGATCGCCCGATATATTCCATCTCAACATAGGGGACTGGCAGGATATTTACCTCGTAGATATTCACGATATTTTCGTGGTTGAGATCCTCCCAGGCTTTGATCTCTTTCATGAAACACTTGCCTGCGGTCTCATTGAACTGGACTGGGATCTTCAGTGCAACATCCCCGCCCGTCCGGGCGCTCTCGGCGCGGAATACTCTGGCAATCCCCCCTGTTCCGATGAGTTCAGGGCTGAGATATTTGTCGAGAATCTCGGTTGGAAAAGATGAGGGTATTGTCGGACTTGTCCTGGAGGGGATGAAGGTTGCATGGGGACTCGTATCACTCAATTGTCCTGCAGGAGATGCATTGTCATCTCCGCCTGGGAGCGTTAATGAGACATATTCCCAGCGGGCACCTAATCCACCGATAATTGCAGTCCCAAAACCGATCAGGACCGGAATTCTGAAATCCGGGGTTGAACCGATCAGGGCAAGAACCGCCGTAAACGCAGCGATCAGTGATACCAGGATATGCCCGGCAAGGGTCCACTTCAGCGGATGGGAGAGCAGTACACCGGCAAAAAGTGCGAGCCCGGAGATCAGGAGATAACCGCACACCGGGATCAGGATGCTGATGAAGGGAGGGATCTCCTGGACTGATGTGAGTACCCGGGAGAACAGGACGAATGCTCCAACCAGCCCTCCAATGATCATCAGGTACACCAGAAGCAGAATAACCCGTCGGGAGCGATCGACAGGTTTTGATGCCTGGCGAAAGAAGAGGTCGATCAACACCAGTCCTGCACAAAGCCCCCCCATCAGCATCAGGGCAGGGACACCAATCGTCCCGCGAATCCATGGAAGGAAAACCGGACCTGTAACATTCCCATTCCCGGTATGAGGGATGGTTGCCGTAGTCGCCTCTGTTTCGGGCGTTGTTATCGTAATGGTGAGAGGTGGGAACAACGCTGTTGCCTCGGAGGTGACAGGCTGCGTTGTGGTGGTTGGAGGAATCGAGGTCGTTGGTACGGAGGTAAACAGTGTAGTAGTTGTTGTAACCGTTGCTGTGGTGGCGGTGGTGGCAGGACTGGTCGCCAGCGATGTGGTTGCGGTAGCTGTTGGGCTGGTGGTGACGGTTGTGGTCGGTTTAGTTGTTGCGGTAGTTGTCGGTTTAGTTGTTGCGGTAGTTGTCGGTTTAGTTGTTGCGGTAGTGGTCGGTTTGGTTGTTGCGGTAGTGGTCGGTTTGGTTGTTGCGGTAGTTGTCGGTTTGGTTGTTGCGGTAGTTGTCGGGCTGGTGGTCGGGCTTGTAGTCGGTGAGGTTGTTGGGGAGGTGGTTGGACTGGTAGTTGCTGTGGTAGTCGGGGAAGTGGTTGCAGTAGTTGTTGGGGAGGTGGTTGGACTGGTAGTTACTGTGGTAGTCGGGGAAGTGGTTGCAGTAGTTGTTGGGGAGGTGGTTGGACTGGTAGTTACTGTGGTAGTCGGGGAAGTGGTTGCAGTAGTTGTCGCGGTAGTTGTCGGGCTGGGGGTCGGCGAGGTTGTCGGAAGGGTGGTAGGAGACGCAGATGGGACAGGAGAAAGGCTGACAAGAGCAATGACTGTTATCTGGCCATCGTTTACCTGTATATCCTGGCTCCAGGCCTCAAATCCCTCCAGCCGGAGTTCGAC
>Ga0302247_1001193_pt1 | contig 20738 bp, 16 predicted proteins | sample AAG_UR_Ile_MG_FD_193529 | JGI IMG/M metagenome (GOLD analysis project Ga0302247, IMG submission 193529) | Enriched activated sludge microbial communities from anaerobic digester in WTTP, New Holstein, Wisconsin, United States - AAG_UR_Ile | ecosystem: Engineered > Bioreactor > Anaerobic >...
ACTTGTCTGACAGGTCCGACAGGTCTGACTTGTCTGACAGGTCCGACAGGTCCGACAGGTCCGACAGGTCCGACAGGTCCGACAGGTCCGACTTGTCTGACTTGTCTGACCCGTCTGACCCGTCTGACTCTTCTTTCTTGGTCAGCGGGGTCATCAGGGGAGCGCCAAGCTCGCGCACCACGTGGCGCACGCTCACCGCCTGGGAGAGCTCCTGCATGGTCTGCTGCATCTGGGTGAAGGCCTCGGCCGCGCTGGGATCCGCGGTGACGTCCTCGCGCACCTTCAGGAAGGCGTCGCGCACCGCCCGGGTCCACTCCCCGAGCTTGCGGGCGGCCACCGGAATGCGCTCGGGCCCCAGGAAGGCCATGGCCACCAGCAGCACCAGGAGGAACTCGCCGAAGGAGACGTCGAGCATGATTCGGTCAACCCTTCAATCCGGCACGGCCTCGCCCAGGGCGAGGGCCAGCTGGGCGCGGGCGAGCTCGAGCTGGGCGCGCAGCTCCCAGTAGGAAAATTCCAGTTTAAACATGGTCTGTAGTGCGTCCACCAGGTCTCGGGGCTTCAGGACGCCGGCCGCCTCCTGGTCCGAGAGCGCCACCAGCCAGGCGCGGGCGAGCTTCTTCCCCTTATCGACCAGGGCGAGCCGGTCCAGCGCCAGGATCACGTCCTGCCGGGCGGATGAGAGCTCGAGCTCCAGCGCGTCCCGGGCGGCGGCCAGGCGCGCCTCCACGTCGCCCTGCTCCACGCGGGCCAGGCGGATCGCGGTGAGCTGGCTGCCGAAGTCCAGCGTGCCCTCGAGGCCGATCCCGAAGGAGAGGGAGTTGGCGTGCAGGGGATCGTTCACGTAGGCGCTCTTCGGGTCGTCGGAGTTGCTCAGGGCGAGCCGGTAGCGCACGAACAACCCCAGGTCGGGGTACATCCGGGCGCGGGCCAGCCCCGCCTGGGCCACGGCGGCGGCCCGGGCGGCCTCGAGGAGCTTCAACTCGGGCCGGCGACCGGCGGCCAGGCGCACCAGCCGGGCCAGGGGTTCGGGCCGCGTGTCGTCGAGCTCCCATGGGTCCCCCGCGCGCACCTCGATGGGGCGCCCTGCTAAAAATCGCAGCGTGGCGGCGGTCAACTCGCCGACGCGGTCGAGCTCGAGGCGTCGCTGGGCGAACTCGTTCTCTCCGAGGCGGAAGCGCAGGAGGTCGGTGGGGCTGATCCGGCTGGACTCTTCGTATTCGACCGCCTTCTCGCCCGCCTCGTCGAGCAGTTTCTGCGCCCGGGCGGCCAGGGCGCGGGACTCGAGGTAGGCCCGGCGCGCGTAGTAGGCCCGGCGCACGGTCAGCCACAGGCGCTGGCGCGACAGCCCCGCCGAGGCGCCGGCCGCCTCCCGCGCCGCCCGGGCCTGGGCCTTGAGGTAGTCGATCTTGCCGAAGGTGAACAGCGGCATCACGGCGCGGACCTCGAAGCGCAGGGCGTAGCCGTCGAGGTTGAGCGTGATCGAGTCGTCCTGGTCGGTGCCCACGCAGAAGGTCTCGCGGAACTCCTGCTCGCTCATGCCCGCGGGGAGCGTGGCGGGCATCCACGCGTCGGGCACGGTGCAGCGGTAGGTGGGGGAGGGGGCTCCCTGGACAGAGTATGAAATACGAGGCAGCCACAGCAGGTTTGCGCCCTGCACCAGCGCCCGGGCCCGCTCGAGTTGGAGGCGGGCCCGCTCGGCGTCCGGACTTTTATTCTTTGTTATCTGCCAAAGTTCCTTCAGCCCCACAGGGGCGGGCGCCGGGGGAACGGCGGGCGCCGGGGGAACGGCGGGCGCCGGGGGAACGGCGGGCGCCGGGGGAACGGCGGGCGTTCCCGCGAGGGAGAAGAGAATCGTCAAGAGCAGGAGGGTCATCCGGACCTCGCTTCGTCCGGGGCAGCATGGTCAAAACCTTGTGAAAATGCAAGCGCGGAAAAACCACCCATGATTTATGGAAAAAACACACTGTCCATTTGAAGTGGACGTTGATCCGTGCTACATTCCGCCGGGGTTCAACTCCACCCGTGGAGGCCCGGGGTGGAGACGGAGAGAGGGCCCGGAATTTTTCGCAGTTTTCTCCGTACACCGCGGGACTCGCCTTTTTCGGCGGCGCTGGCCGCCGGCGGATCCGGACGCCAGGTGGCGCCGATGCGCGCGCGAGGTAGTTATGAAATCATGCCCGGCCTGCAACGCATCCTATGACGACAACGTGACCTTCTGCGCGAAGGACGGCACCAAGCTGCTCGAAGCGGGTTCCACCAACGAGAACAGCCGGGTCGGCATGGTGCTGGACAACCGCTACCGCCTGATCAAGATGCTCGGCGAGGGTGGCATGGGCGAGGTCTACCTGGCCGAGCACGTGTACATCAACAAGAAGGTCGCCATCAAGCTGCTGCGCTCCGAGATCACGTCCTCCACCGAGGCCGTGCAGCGCTTCTATCAAGAGGCCCGATCCTCCTCGGCCATCGGCCACGAGAACATCATCGAGATCGAGGACTTCGGCAAGCTCGACGACGGCACCATCTATCTGGCCATGGAGTTCCTGGCCGGGCACCCCCTCGCCGACCTGATGCTCGAGGGGCCCATGGACCTCGCCCGCGCGCTGGATTTCATGATCCAGATCTCCGAGGGCCTGGGCGCGGCCCACGCCATGAACATCGTGCATCGCGACATGAAGCCCGAGAACGTGTTCATCATCCGCGACAAGCACGGCAAGGAGAAGGTCAAGATCCTGGACTTCGGCATCGCCAAGATGACCTCCTCGGACGGCGAGGGGCACGGCCTGACCAAGACCGGCACCATCTTCGGGACGCCGCACTACATGTCCCCCGAGCAGGCCATGGGCAAGATGCTCGATCATCGCACGGACATCTATTCCGTGGGTGTCATCATGTTCGAGTTGTTCGCCGGCAGCGTGCCCTTCAAGGCGGAGTCCTTCATGGGCATCCTCACGCAGCACATCACGGCGCCCCCGCCCATGCCCTCCTCCCTGAACCACAACCTGCCCCCGCAGGTCGAGCAGGTGATCCTCAAGGCCATGGACAAGGACCCCAACAAACGGCACCAGAACATGGGCGAGTTGATCCTCGACCTGCGCCGGGTGCTGGCCGAGCTCGGCCTGGGCGAGCCCATCCCCCCTCCCCTGCAGAACCTGCCGCCGCCTCCGGGATCGGCCGTGCCGCCCACCGGCGCCTTCCAACCGGGGCAGAGCACCGGTCCCTACGGCATGGCGCCTCCCCCGCCGGGAGTCGGCATGCCCACCGGGATGGGAATGGCCCCGGGACCGGGCACCGGCGCCTACGGCATGGCCCAACCGGCCGGCCAGAGCGCGGGCCCCTACGGCATGACGCCCACGCCGGCGACCACGGGGAACTTCCCACCGCCTCCGGCCTCGGCCACCGGCATGGGCATGCCCAGCGCCTACCAGACGCAGGGCGGCTTCGCCGGCCAGAGCACGACCGTCTCCGGCACCCGCGAGGGCGGCGGCGGCAAGGGCGCGCTCATCGCGATCCTGATCGTCCTGCTCCTGGGCGGCGGCGGCGCGGCCGGCTGGTGGTTCTTCCTGCGCGACAAGGGCGACTCCGGAGAAACCAAGCCCGCGGCGAACAACGCCGTCGCCCAGGCCAACAACGTGGCCGCGAACAACGCGGACATGCCGGCCGATCCGCCGATGGATCCGCCGATGGATCCGGACCCGCCCATGCCCGCGGACATGCCGGCCGATCCGCCGATGGATCCGCCGATGGATCCGGACCCGCCCATGCCCGCGGTCGAGACCGTGGCGATCATGGTGTTCACCAACTACGATGCCCTCACGCCGCCGCCCCGCATCAAGGTGCTGCCCGCGGGAGAGGAGATGGACTCCCCGGCCACGATCAAGGTCGAGAAGGGCTCCACGGTCCAGGTCGAGGTCACCCGCGACGGGTACAAGACCGCCACCAAGGAGATCGCCGCCTCGGGTCCGGCCCGCGTGAAGGTGCCGCTGGACCGGATCCGCGGTTCCAGCATGGAGCCGGTGATGACGACCACCATGGAGCCGGTCATGACCCCGGTCATGGAGCCGGTGATGACGACCACCATGGAGCCGGTCATGGTGCCGCCCAACATGGGCATGGTCGAATGGGATTAGCCTGAACGCCTTGCGAAGGAAGGAACTGACATGAAACGCATTATTCTGACCTTGATGGTGGTGCTGACGGGCCTGACGGCCTTCTCGGGAGCGGCCCTCGCCCAGGATCCGCCGATCTACAAGTCCATCTACGACCGCGCCAAGAAGCTCTACGAAGAGGACAAGTTCCTCGAGGCGCGCGCGCTCTTCCTCGAGGTCAAGCGCATGGCCCTCGAGGATGGCACCTATGGTGAGATGATCGACTACCGCATCGCGATGTGTTATGAGGGAGAGGCTAATTATAAAGAATCCATCAAACACTACACGATTTACATGAAGAGCTCGGCGATCAACGACAAGGTGGCGAGCCGGGAACAGGTAGAGGCTAAAATCAAGGATCTCGAGGCCAAGTTGGCCCAGTCCACGAGTCACGCCATGGCCCAGGACCAGGCCAAGAAGGCCGTGGCGGATCTGACCGCGCGGGGCGACGACTACTTCAAGAAGGGCCAGTTCACGACCGCGCTCACCCTCTACACCGAGGTGAAGAAGCTGGCCAAACAGGCGAGTGTGTACCAGGAGATCATCGAGTACAAGATGGCCCTGTGCTACGAGGAGGAGAAGGACTACAAACAGGCCATCTTCCATTACCGAGTGTACATGGATGCCGTCGAGGTGAAGTCGGGTTGGCCCTCCAAGAAGGTGGTCGAGAACCGCGTGAAGAACCTGGAGAAGATCCTCGAGCGCGAGGCCGCCTCCACCGCCTCCGTCTCCATGGACGCCGCGACCCAGAAGCTCGTCTCCGACGGTCGCCTGCGTTACCGCCAGAACCGGTTCCCCGAGGCCCGCAAGTTGTTCACCGACGCCCGTGACCTGATGCAGAAGAGCGGCAGTTATCAGGAATGGATCGAGTACTACATCGGCGTGTGCTTCGAGGCCGAGCGCAAGTACCCCGAGGCCATCGCGGCCTACAAGTTGTACGTCAATTCCAAGACGTTCGTCTCCGGCATGCCCACCAAGGACCAGATCCTCGCCTCCATCACGCGGCTCGAGAAGCAGGCCTCCAACGCGACCCCGGCCAACGATGCCCTCGAGAAGAAGCTGCAGGAGAAGCGCGAGCAGGCCCGCCGCCTGGTCGCCGAGAGCAAGCCCGCCGAGGCCCGCGTCCTGCTCGAGCAGATCAAGAAGGATGCCACCGCGGCCAATCTGTACACCCACAAGATGGATTGGGACATCGCGGTGACCTACGATCGCGAGGGCAACTACAAGATGGCCCTCACCCACTACAAGATCTACCTCAATGCCCCCGCGATCCAGCCCGGGTGGCCCGATCGCTACACGGTGCAGAACCGCGTCCAATTCCTGCAGGAGGAGCAGAGCGCCAAGGGCGGCGGCACCTTCAGCGGAGGCGGCGGCTATTACGGGGACGGCGGCGGCCCGGGCCTCTTGGGTCCCGAGGACTCCATCACGGGCAAGTGGTGGTTCTGGGTCGGCGTCGCCGTGGTCGGCGTGATCGTGATCGCCATCGTCGTGTCGGGCTCCCAGCAGGAGACCACCGACGACGGATACAAGATGCGCCCCGCCGGCTTCGGTGGGGATCCCATCTCCGGGCCCGGCGTCCCGGTCCTGAGGTTCTGAAGCCATGAACGTGAATCCGAGAGAAGCCCTCGCCCGCGGCGAGCACCTCGAGGCGCTCCACCTGGCCACCTGGCGGCTGGGCCTTACCCCGCAGGACGCGGGGGCCCATCTGGACCTTCTGGCATCCCTTAGTGTGTGCCGCCCAGGCAGGGTCCCCCTGGCCTGCGCCACCCGCCTGTTCGACTTCTATCTGGCGGCGGCCAACTTTCCGGCCTCCCTGGCCGTCCTGGTGTTCCTGGGACGGGTGCCCGAGGAGCTCGACGACAACCTGACCGTCCGCTTCCTCGAGGCATTCGGTCCCGACCGGCCGTCCGATCACCGCCCGCCGCCGCCCGCCGCCGCGCCCCCGGAAGGGGACGAGGAGCCGCCCTTGTCCTCGGTGGACGAGGACGAGGTCGTCGAGACCGCGGTGGCCGCCTGGGAGAAGGCGGCCGACAGCCTCCCGCAGCTGCCCCCCGCCCCGGGCTGGAAGGTCCCGCTGTTCTCGGCCATGAGTCCGGGGTCCCTGCAGTCGATCCTGCGCAAGGGCGAGGTCACCTTCCACTCGGTGGACGATCCCGTGATGCGCCAGGGGGACACCGACAGCAACCTGTTCATCCTGGTCTCCGGCCTGCTCGAGGTCTACCGCGAGGAGGCGGACATCCGCAGCCGCCTGGGCTTTTTACGCTCGGGTTCGTTCTTCGGCGAGATGGCGCTGGTGACCCAGAGCGCGCGCTCCGCCTCCATCGCGGCCCGGGAACCCTCGGTGGTGCTGCGCATCTCCTGGGAGCTGCTCGAGGGCGTGCTCGAGACCGACCCGAGCCTGGCGGACGAGCTGGCCCGGTACACGCGGATGCGGCTCCTGCAGAACCTGCTGGCCACCTCGCCGCTGTTCAAGCTGCTCTCCCGCGAGGCCAAGCTGGCCGTCGCCTCAGCCTTCGTGCCCGAGATCTTCGACGCCGCAGCCGAGGTGGTGCACGAGGGGCGTCCCTCCGAGGGGCTGTACCTGGTCGCCTCGGGCGAGGTGGAGGTCAGCACGGGCAAGGGCAAGGACCGGATCCGCCTGACCACCCTGGCCGCCGGCGAGGTGTTCGGCGAGATCTCCCTGATCCGCGAGAGCGCGGCCACCGCCACCGTCAGCGTGCACTCCGACGGTGCGGTGCTGCTCTCGCTCAAGCGGGAGGCGTTCCAGAAGCTGGCCATCCAGTATCCGGATCTGCTCTCCCATGTCTACTCTGTCGCCATCGAGCGGACCGCCCACACCGAGCGGGCCCGCTCCGAGGTCTCCATGCCGGCCGAGGACCTGCTGGTCTGATGCGGCCGCTCCCCCCGATGAGGTGAAGCTCTTGCATCGCGTCCTCCTGATTCCGCTGTTCGTATGGTTGTCCTGCCTGGCCTCGCCGGCGTCGGCCCAGGAACCCCCGGCCGGCTCGGACTCCTCCGTCGTGACCGTGCCCCCGACCCAGGACAGGGACGAGACCCCGCCCTCCGACGGGGCCGCCGACAAGGAGGGCACGGTGACCAACGACGCCACCGGCACGGTGAAGATCTCCGACGAGGGCACCGTGGACGGCACCACCGTGACCACCTCCACCGAGGAGACGACGGTCATCACGCGCAACGTGGATCCCGGCTACCTGAAGGTCGCGGTCCCCCGCCTCTCCGCCCGCGGGCCGAACCTCGTGTCGGCCAACCTGGGCGTGCGCGCCGGGCTCACCGACAACGCGCCCGGCGGGTTCCTGTTCGCCGCGCAGTATGCCTGGCAGATCAGCCGCGCCTTCTGGTTCGACACCCACTTCGCGGCGGCCTTCGGCGGTCGGTGCGAGCCCAATGACGAGGTCGGCCAGCCCACCGCCTGCGGTGGGCTCAGCGGCTTCGGGGCCGACCTGCTCGCGGGCATCATGATGCAGATGCTGGACAAGCCGGCCTGGGACATCCCCCTGAACCCGTACTTCCGGGTCCTCACCGGCGTGTCCTTCATCATCTCCAACGGACCCAATGACGGCGCCGCCATCGTCGTGCGCGGCGCCGGTGGGCTGCGGTACTCCTTCTCCGACCAGTTCTCCGCGGGCGTCGAGCTGGGCCTGCTGCTGGGTCCCTCGTTCCGCAACGACGTGGGCAGCGGCGGCTTCGCGGCCTTCGACTTCCTGCTGTCCGCCGAGTACTCCTTCTAGCTCTCCATGCCCCGTCCCGTCGTCGCCTTCCTGAGCCTGGGCTGCCGCGTCAACCAGTACGAGATCCGCCGCTTCATCGAGCGCCTGTACCCGCTGGTGGAGGTCACCGACTTCGGCCGGCCCGCGGACGTGACGGTCATCGACTCGTGCGTGGTCACGCAGACGGCCGAGCGGGACACGCGCCAGATGATCCACCGGGCCCGTCGCGCCTCTCCGGACGGGATCATCCTGATCACGGGGTGCTGGGTGGACATCCGTCCGGAAGCGGCGCGGCAGATCGAGCCCGGGGTGTTCGTGTTCTCCCGGGACGAGAAGCCGTCGATCCCGGACTGGATCGCCGCCCGTTTCAGCCTGGGCGAGGCTCCCGTCGCCTCGTCTGCTCCGGCCCTGTGGCCGTCGGCCGGCCGGCCGCCCCTGGCGGTGCAGACCGGCTGCGACAACCGCTGTGCGTACTGTGTGATCCCCCTGGCCCGGGGTCCTTCGGTCTCCCGGCCCGCCGCCCAGGTCCTGCCCGAGCTCGCGTCCTTCTTCGCCGGGGGGGTGGCCGAGGTCGTCCTCTCGGGGATCAACCTGGGCGCGTGGGGCCGCGATCTGCGCCCCCGGGCCAAGCTGGCCGACCTGCTGGCCGCGCTCCTCGAGGCCACGCCGCAGGACCGCCGGCTCCGCCTGGGCTCGGTGGAGCCCGAGACGGTGGATGACGACCTGCTGGCGCTCTTCGGCCATCCGCGCCTGGCGCCGCACCTCCACGTGCCGTTGCAGGGGACGACCGATGAGACGCTGGCGGCCATGCGGCGGCCCAACCGCACCGCCGGTTTTTTGGACCTGCTCGAGGCGGCCCGCCACCAGGCGCCGGGCCTCGCGGTGGGCTCCGACGTCATCGCCGGGTTCCCGGGAGAGACCGAACAGGCCTTCTCGGAAGGCCTCGCCTTCGTCGAGATCTGCGGCTTCTCCTATCTGCACGTCTTTCCGTTCTCTCCTCGGCCGGGCACCCTGGCCGCCACCCTCCCGGGGCTCCCCGCGGCGGTGGTGAAGGCACGGGCGGCCGCGCTGCGCGCCCTGGCGGACCGGCTGCGCGGCGTTTTCCTCGACCGCCTGCCCGGTCGGATCGTGGAGGTGGCCGTCGAGGCGGCCCTGCCCGACGGGCGGCTCACGGGGATGGCCGGCCCGTTCTTTCCGGTGCGGTTTGTCGCTCCCGGCGCGGATTCTTCCCGGCTCCTGAAGGTCCGCTGCGACCACCGTTCCCCGGACGGCTGGGAGGGAGGCCTGGCGTGCGCGCCGAACGTTACGTGACCGCCGACAACCGGGACGAGGCCGTCCGTCGCTGGCAAATGGCCATCGGGCGGGTCGCCGCGCCCCGGCCCCGCTGGCGGCTGGACCTGGCGATCGCTGGCCTGATCGTCGTCGACGTCCAGCGGGCCTTCTGCGCCCCGGACGGCGCCCACTTTCTGCCCGCCTTCGAGGCCTGCGCCGGACCGCTGGCGCGCCTGCTCGAGGTCTGGCGGGCCGCCGGCCGGCCGGTGTTCTTCACCCGGCACGGGCACGTCAGCGTCGCCGAAGCGAGCGTCCACGGCCGCTTCTGGGGTTCCGTGCTCGGGCGCGGCGCGACCGGCTGGGAGCTGGTGGCGCCGGCCATTCCCCTGCCCGCGGAGCCCGTGATCGACAAAGACACCTACGACGCCTTTTCGGGTACCGGACTGGAGCGGGCCCTTCGGGAGTCCGGATGCCGGCAGGTGCTGGTCGCCGGCGTGCTCACGCACCTGTGCGTGGAGACCACCGTGCGCGCGGCCTTCGTGCGCGGCTTCGAGCCGTTCGTGGCGATGGACGCATGCGCGGCGAACCTGGAGCGTCTCCACGAGGGCGCGCTGGTGGCCATGGCCGCGGGGTTCGCCGGCGTGCTCACGGTCGACGAGGTGGGGTCGTCATGCCGCTGAACGTGCTCGTGGTGGGAGCGGGCCCCGGCGGGGTGGCCGCCGCCGTCCAACTGCGCCGTCTCGGTGCCGGCGTGCGGTGGTGGGACCGGACCGGGACCGTGGGCGGGCTGCTGCGCCACGCCTGGCGGGTGGAGAACTGGCCCGGCGTGCCGGTGGGGACCTCGGGAGAGGCCTGCTGCGCGCGATTGCTGGAGCACGCCGACGCCTTCGGGCTCTTTCCCGAGCCGGTGGAGGTCACCGGCTGCCTAGAGGACGGTTCGAGGGTGGAGGTGTCCTCGCGCGGTGGCGCCCCGGAGAGCTTCGACGCCGTGGTGTGGGCGGTCGGCACGGCCCCGCGACCATGGCCCCTGGCGGCTCCCGGTCTGCCCGTGGTCGACGGCTTCGGCGACCTGGGGGCCGGCGTCCGGCGGCTGCTGGTGGTGGGCGGCGGCGAGGCGGCCTGTGACGGCGCCCTCCACGCGGCCTCGGCCAGGATCGCGACCTGCCTCGTGGTGCGCTCGGAGCGGCTCCGGGCGCGGGGGCGGCTCGCGGAGCTGGTGATGGCGCACCCGGCGCTGGATCGGCGGTTCTCCAACGAGGTGACGGCGCTGAAGCGCATCGGCGCCGGGGTGCGCGTCACCCTGCGGTGTCATGGCATCGAGAGCGCCCACGAAGCGGACGCCGTCCTGTTCTGCGGCGGTCGCGAGAGCCGGCTGAACGCCCTCGGACTTCCGGCGCCCTCGCAGGGCTCTATGCGTCTCTCGCCGCGACAGTGGGTGATCGGGGACGCCCGCCTGGGCGGCCTGGGACAGGCCTGCATCGCCCTGGGGGACGGCCTGCTGGCCGCCGGGGAGCTCGTGTGCGCGGAGTCTACTCGATGGGGTTGATGATCTTCACGTCGGAGCCGCCCGGATAGGCGTAGGAGCCGACATTATAATAGCCATACACGGAGAGCCCGACGGGGTGGGAGGTCTCGAGGGTGTGGATGCCCTCCTCGAGGCGGCAGGTGAGCTGGTTGTAGTGGGTCGTGTCCAGCGTGCCGATGTCGGCGGTGGTGCAGTTCGTGGGGAACTCGCCCAGGGAGGCGCCGTCGAGGATCACGTCGGTGCCGTCGGGGATCACCAGGACCATGTAGTTGTCCTGGAAGGTGTCCGGGATCAGGAAGACGTAGTTGTCGCGGTGCTGGTCGGCTGCCGGGAAGATGAGGAACGACGGATCGCCGATGCCGCCGGGGACCAGGCCCTGGCTCACGAGGTACTGTCCCACCATGACCGCACCGCCGGTGGCCGTGAGGGTGAAGCCCTCCTGGGCATAGAAGGCCTCGAACTCGCCGGCGTTGAGCGTGAACGAGTTGAAGGGGGCCGCCAGGGAGGTGTTGACGATGGTGCCGTTCTCGGTGGCCAGCACGCGGTAGATGTCCGGCTCCTTGTAGCTGCCGTCGGTGGAGCGCACCGGGCTGCGGCTGATGACGTAGTCCCAGCCCAGGGCCACGGTGGGGAACATCTGCTGCTCGAGGTGGTCGGTGCAGCAGGTGTCGCGGTCCCAGCCCGGCGGTTCGGGGATCTGCACGCCGAGGGAACCGCCGCCGCGCTCGAGGCCGGAGAAGACGGCCACCGGCGCCGAGCTCTCGATGCGGGTGCCGGTGAAGTCGCCGCTGTGCTGCTGGGCGGCCTGCAGGCACTCCATCTCCGATCCGCCCTCCAGCTGCCAGCTCTCCAGGTTCACGACGTCGTAGCGCCCGAGGGTGAAGGTGATCACGCCGCCGGCCTCGGTCTCTGCGATGTCGAGTCCGGAGTCGCCGCCGGAGGCCATCACCTTGTGGGTGGTGTAGACGTTGACCACCGTGTTGGGCGTGATGCCCATGATGGTCACCGAGGTGTGGTCCGGGATCGACGCCTGGGGGAACATGTCCATGCTGCAGGGGTTGGCGGTGGGCGCGCCCATGACATAGTAGTGCTGGCCCAGGGCCTGGGTCGGGATCAGGATCGAGGCGTCGTTGGAGAACTGCTGGATGATGGGGTTGAACTGGTAGGCGACCACGGGGCCGTCGGTGACCACGCGGTAGGCGTGGGAGCTCACGAAGGTCCCCGAGCCCGAGTACATCTCGTACTGGCCGTTCTGCCCCATGCAGCCGTCCACCTCGCGCTGGGGCAGGTCGATCTGGACCAGGCTCTTGGCGGGCACCTGGATGGGCATGCCGATGCCGTTGTCGGGCTGCACGGCCGTCTCGGCCACCGGCTCCCCGAAGCGCGCCGCGTTCTTGTAGACGTAGGCCGTCACCGGGAAGTTGTTGACGTTGGCGATGACCACCGCGAACTGCTGGGCGGCCGCGTCGTTGGTCATGCCCATGGTGACGACGGCCTCGTTGTCGAGATCGACGGCCCAGAACTCGCAGCCCACGTTTGAGGTGGTGAGCATGGACGGGTGACAGCGGTTGACGCACTGGCCGAACAGGCAGGCCTCCTGCTCGGGGCACTCGTGGTCCACCTCCAGCTCGTTGCTGGCGTTGCAGACCATCACGGTGTCCTCCTGACAATAGTGCTCGCCCTCCTGGCACTCGACGCAGCCCACGCCGTACTCGCAGTTGACCGGGCACTGGACCTCGGTCCAGGTGTGGTCGGCCTGGCAGGTCCTGGCGGTCCAGCCGTCGCACTCGATGGTGCCCGGCGTGCACTGGCCGTTGTTGTTGTTGGCGTTGTTGGAATTGAATGGTTTGTTGCTGCCCGAGTCGTCGCAGGCGGCGGTGATCAGGGTGGTCAGGAACATCAGAAGGACAGGGATGGTGCGGTGCATGGTGAACTCCTGGGTGAGCGGACCTGGCCGAACCATACCACACTTTCGGATGCATTCCACTGTTTTGGATGCCGGGAGAAATCATCTCCAAAGTGGGGTCGGCCGAGGTCCGCCGCCAGAAGATCCAGGCCCGCGGCGACCGTTACGGTCGCGGCGGAATCGGGGCTGCCTAGTTCGTGGCCTCGACGGGCACCTTGCGGCGGACCAGGTTCGTGTCTCCGGCCGTGGTCACGTGCTCCTTGATGCGGTTGAAGATCTTGCGGCTGATGCCCTTGACCTGCAGCAGCTCGTCGGGCTGGAGGAAGGGCTTCTGCGCGCGGTGCGTGATGATCGCCTGGGCCTTCTTCTGGCCGATGCCGGGGAGCAGGCGCAGCTTGGCCTCGGGCGCGGTGTTGATGTTGACCACGCCGGTGAGCTCGATCTTGTGGGCGCTCTTGCGGGCGGCGTGGGCGGCCTGCGCGTGGGCGAGGGTGCCCAGGGCGAGGGCCAGGGTCAGGACGGCGGCGGCGAACGGTTTCCAGGTGTTGCGGTGCATGGTCGGACTCCTTCTTGCGGGACGGTTGGGGTTCTGGTCGGCCTCATGACCGGCCGGACGAAAGGTCCGCAAGGGGCATGCCAACCCGAAAAAGCATTGATTGTTTTGATGTTTTCAGGCGTGATCCCGCCGGATCCAGTCTTCGTTTCCGTCCGGGTCCGGTGAAAAACCGCCGACGGCGGTGAATGCGTTGACCCCAAGCCCCTTTTTGATTAGTCTCCAGGGCCGGGAAACGAGGTTTTCACATGGCCATTCTCAGCGGACTCCTGCTTCTGTTCCTCTGGGGCGCCGACGGGCAGCCGGGCGCCGACACTCCTCCGGGCGATCCACCCGCCGTCACGGATGCGGCCGGCGTCAGCACCGACGCCACACCGTCGGGCACCACCGACAGCGCCGGCACCTCCGCGGAGGTGGCGCCAGCGAAGCAGGATCCCCCGCCCGTCGAGAAGGACGGCGCCCTGCGGCACGTCCGACCCCCGCGACTGGTGGTCCCCCTCATGCCCCGCGAGCGCCACGACGGCTTCGGCTTCGGCTCCTACGGGCGCGTGACCTTCGGCACCAACCGCGACGGCGAACCGGTGTACCCGGTGAACATCGCCGCCCACGGTCCCCGCCTCGAGGAGTCCACCTACGTCGAGCTGGACCTGTACTACAAGCTGCGTCCCATGCGCGGCCTGCGCTCGAAGATGGTGGCCACCCTGGCGCTCAACGACTCCCTCTTCCACTACGACGGGACGTGGGACTCCGGGCTGGCCGTGCGCAATCTGTACCTCGAGATGACCCCCGTCGCCATCCCCGGGCTCTCGTTCTGGGCCGGCTCGCGCATGTACCGCGGCGACGACATCTACCTGCTCGACTACTGGCCGCTGGACAACCTCAACACCCTGGGCGCCGGCGTGTGGTGGGACCGCCAGCCCCTGCGCGGCGGGATCCACGTGGGCATCAACCGTGTGCTGGGGCCCTACCAATACCAGGAGGAGGCGGTGAACACCGTCACCGTGGGCGAGTCCACCATCGCCACCCTGAACCGCCAGCGCTTGATCGCGAGCGCCAAGCTCGAATACTGGAAACAGGTCAACGACACCCTGGGCTTCAAGGTGAAGGGCTACGGCGAACTCCACCGGCTGCCCCAGGGCACCTACAACGCCCTGGGCGAGCCCGAGGAGCGCATCGACCTGCCCGCCGAGGGCGGCTTCGTGGCCGGCCTCCAGGGCGGGCTGTGGGGCTTCTCCCCGCACTCCTTCGTCAACGTGTTCGCCCGATACGCCTCGGGCATCGCCGCCTACGGCGAGTTCTCCCAGCCCCTGGGGCTGGGCTGGCAGCCCGATCTGGGCCGCGACTACAGCGCCGCGGGCGCGCGGGACTTCGTGCTCGCGGCCGTCGGCAACTACGTGCTCCCCGGGCGCCTGGGCGTCCAGTTCGGCGCATACTGGCGTACCTTCGAGGACGCCGACGGCCTGGACCACGACTGGGACGACGGCAACGAGTTGGTGGTGGCCCTGCGACCCATGCTGTTCGTGCCCGAGCTGGTCGGCCGCCAGATCGCGCTCGCCGCCGAGTTCTCCTGGCAGCGCACCGAGCGCGCCGGCCTGCACCCCGAGACGGACCTGCCGGCGCATCCGTCGGTGTGGAAGATCTCCATCCTGCCGACGTGGATCTCCGGCCCGGACACCTACTCCCGCCCGGCGGTCCGCCTGTTCTACACCATCGCGCTGCCCAACGAGGACGCCCGCCTGTGGTACCACCAGCTGGACTACCGGCGCACGCGCTCGGTGGAGCACTTCGTCGGCATCAGCGCCGAGTGGTGGTTCAACTCATCGACGTACCAATAGGGATTCCGGAGGTCACCCATGAAACGCTTCTTCCTGTCCTTGTCCCTCGTCCTCGCGATCTCCGGCTGCGTCGAGACCGATCCCGAGTCCATCCTCGCCGGCGGCTTCGTCACCCCCGTCGAGATGGGCGACTGGCGCGACGAGATCATCTACCAAGTGCTCGTCGACCGCTTCGACAACGGCGACGTGAACAACGACTACAACGTCGACCGCCGCGCCATGGCCCGCTATCACGGCGGCGACTGGCAGGGGCTCATCGACCGGATGGACTACCTCGAGGAGCTGGGGATCACCACGCTCTGGATCAGCCCCGTGGTCAAGAACGTCGAGGAGGACGCCGGCTTCGCGTCCTATCATGGGTATTGGACCCAGGACTTCCTGGCCGTGAACCCCCACTTCGGCAACCTCACCGACCTGCGCCGCATGGTGGACGCCGCCCACCGACGGAACATCAAGGTCATCCTCGACGTGGTCACCAATCACGTGGGCCAGTTGTTCTTCTACGACATCAACGGCAACGGCGGCCCCGACGACACCCTCATGGGCTCGGGGCAGAGCTCGCCCCTCGAGCGCATCACCGAGTGGGATCCGGACTACGACTCCCGCGGCATCCAGGGCTGGACCTCCCTGGGCGAGAGCGGCCCGGCCCCCATCGTGTGGGTGGACATGCCCGGCATCAACCGCCAGGCGCCCCGGCCGGCCGAGTTCCACAACGACCTCTGGTTCCACCGCCGCGGCCGCGTGACCGTGTGGGGCCGCGAGCAGGAGTCCTGCGACGATCGCGGGCTGACCGGCTCGGCCTACCAGGACGGCACGCCCTGCTACAACTACATCCGCGAGCAGGAGGTCTTCGGCGACTTCCCCGGCGGCCTCAAGGACCTCGCCACCGAGCGCGACGACGTCACCGACGCCCTCATCGCCGTGTTCAAGTACTGGGTGCGCGTGGCCGACTTCGACGGCTTCCGCATCGACACCGTCAAGCACGTGGACTATCCGTTCTGGAAGAAGTTCAACAAGGCCATCCGGGACTACGCCGTGGACGAGCTGGGCAAGAAGAACTTCTTCATCTTCGGCGAGGCCTTCACCGGCATCGACTGGCTGCTGGCCTCCTACACCGGCGGCGACATGTTCGACGGCGTGTTCTACTTCTCGCAGAAGTTCCAGGTGTTCGACGACGTGTTCAAGCGCGGGAACCCCACGGCCCAGGTCGAGAGCCTGCTCAACGCCCGCCTCAACGGCGTCGACGGCCACCCGGGCTACGCCGCCGCGGGCAACCCCAACGGCCCCGAGGACGAGAACGGCGACGTCATCTCCCCGCGACAGCTGCTGGTCAACTTCATGGACAACCACGACGTGCCCCGCTTCCTCTACGACGTGTACCAGACCAAGTCCAAGGACGCGGCCCTGGCCGCCTTCCACAGCGCGCTGGTGTACCTGCTGACCTGGGACGGCATCCCCTGCATCTACTACGGCACCGAGCAGCAGTTCTCCGGCGGCAACGACCCCAACAACCGCGAGGACATGTTCGAGCCCGCCAACATGCCGGCCCGCGCCGACGGCGGCCGCTATCCCATCTTCAACACCGACAACCCCACCTTCGCGCGCATCCGCACCCTGATCCGGCTGCGCAAGACCTACCCTGCCCTGCGCCGCGGCGCGGCGGCCATCCGCTGGGTGAGCAACGCCAACGCCAACGACGCGAATCCGGGGAACCCCGACCGCGGCATCCTGGCCTTCGAGCGGGTCCACGCCGGCCAGCTGGCCCTGGTGGTCATCAACACCTCGGACTCCCTCACGTCCTCCACCCACTCCGGCGGCAACTCCCCCATGCCCACCGGCTTCGCCCAGGGCACGCGGGTGAAGAACGTCTATTGCGAGGACCACGTCTGCACCGACGCCGAGGCCCAGACCTTCACCGCCGGCGCCAACGGCACCCTGGACGTCACGGTGGGCCCCCGCCAGGCGATGATCCTGGTCCCCGCACAGTGACCTGACGCCATGCGACCGCGCCTGCGCTTTCTGGGCACCGGCAACGCCGTGTGCATGAACGGCCGCGGCCAGGCCGCCACCTGGTTCGAGGACGCGTCCGGCGCGCTCCTGGTGGACTGCGGACCCTCGTTCATGGCCCACGCCAACCGCTTCGGCGTGGATCTCGCCCGGCTGCGGGCGGTGGCGATCACCCATTTCCACGGGGATCACCTGGCCGGGCTGCCCTTTTTGCTCATGCACTTCCAGGGCATCGACCGGCGCACCTGGCCGCTCCACCTGCTCGGTCCGGCCGGCCTGAAGCGCCATCTGGACGCGCTTTGCGAGCTGATGTACGACGGCTGGGGTCTGCCCTTCGAGCTGCGCGTCCACGAGTGGGATCCCGCCGGGCCCCTCGCGCCGTGGGACGATCCGAACTGGGTGATCGCCCCCCATCCCATGGCCCACAAGCCCGAGTCCCTGGGGTTCCGCCTGCAAACGGCGGAGACGGTGGTGGCGTTCTCGGGGGACACCGTGCTGTGCCCGGCGCTCTACGAGCTCTCCCGCGGGGCCGACGTGCTGGTGGTCGAGTGCACGCTGCCCACCCCCATCGTCCCCATCCACATCCACGCCCGCGAGCTCGTGGAGGCGCTGCCGGCGCTCCTAGCCCGTCGCGTGGCCGCCATCCACACCGACGACGCCACCGCCGCCAACGCCGCCGCCGCCGGCCCCGACGGGCGGCTGCCCGACGGTCTCTTCTTCCCCACCGACGGTGAGGTGTGGGAGTTGTGACGAAGGACCAACTACAAGAATGGATCTGTGAGCGGCTGCTGGCCGCGGGGGCGGTGGCCGCGGGAGTGGTCCGCGCCGAAAAAATGGCGATCCCCGACGGGGCGCGGGCCTGGCTCGCGGCCGGAAACGCCGCCGGCATGGACTACCTGCGCGAACACCTGGAGCTCAAGGCCGATCCCGAAAACGTGCTGTCGGGGGCGCGGTCCATCGTGTGCGCCGCGTTCCCCCACGAGGTGATCTTCCCGCCGTCGCCGCCCCCCGCCATCGCCGGGTACGCCTGGGGCGAGGACTACCACGTCCGGGTGCGCCGGGCGCTGACGACCGTCGCGAACGAACTGAACGAACGCGCCCCCTGCCGGTGGCGGGTCTGCGTGGACACCGCCCCGCTGCCGGAACGCCACCTGGCCGTCGCGGCCGGGCTGGGCTTCATCGGCACGAACACCTGCCTGATCGTGCCCGGCGTGGGGCCCAACGTCGTGCTGGGCGAGCTGTTGGTCGATCTGGAGGTCGCGCCAACCGGGCCGTCCCCCCGGCCCTGCGCGCGGTGCAACCGGTGCATCCGGGACTGTCCGGGAGGGGCGATCAGTAAAGACGGCCTCCTGGACGCCCGGCGCTGCCTGAGTTATTGGACCACGGCCGCCAAGGATGCACCTCCGGACGACCTGCGGGCCAAAGGCGGCGGGCGGTTTTTCGGCTGCGAGACCTGTGTGGCCGTCTGCCCCCACGTGGGGCCGAGGTACCACGGCGCGTTCCGCGAGGAGGCCGACGCGGCCGTGCGGGTCCCCGGCTTCTGGCGGGAGCCACCCTGGCGCGAGGCGGTGTACGCGCAATTACCCGCCTGGCGCCTCGCGCGGAACCAGGAGTGGACGGCGTCTGGCAGGAACCAGGCGCTGACGGCGTCTGGCAGGAACCAGGCGCCGGAACAGGAGAAGTGAAAACCTCGCGCCGCGCCGGAATACCGGACGCGGTGGGGGCGTTTCCCCGACTGCCGGACGCGACCCACCCATTCCGACCCTGCGGGGTCGCACCGGCGAAGGAGGCACCTTGCTCGGCTGGAAGAAGGATCGATCCAAGGAATTCATGACGCTGGCCTCGCCGGTGATGGACGCCCTGTACGGCACGGCGATGAAGCTCACGCGCAACGAGGAGGTGGCCCGGGATCTCGTCCAGGACACCTACCTGAAGGCGTTCAAATATTTCGATACATTCGAGCGCGGCACGAACTTCAAGGCGTGGATGTTCCGCATCATGACCCGCCTGTTCTACGACCGCTACAACGAGCGCAAGCGCACGGCGGCGATGTTCTCGGCCTTCGACGACGTGGCGATCAACGCCACCGCGGACCCGGACTCCCGCTCCGGCGCCGGCGAGCGCCGCCTGCTCGCCGCCGAGCTGCAGCAGGCCCTGGACCAGTTGCCGGCGGACTTCCGCCTGCCCCTGGTGCTGTGCGACGTCCACGAGTTCTCGTACCAGGAGATCGCCGACATCATGGAGTGCCCCATCGGCACGGTCATGAGCCGGCTGTTCCGGGCGCGCAAACGCATGAAGGAGATTATTTTAAACATGAACCAGACCGATGGGACCGAGACCACCAAGTCCGGTCAGATCATCCCGTTCTAGCGCGAGGAGCGTAGCGTAGCCATGGATTGCCGCGAAGTCGAAAAACTGATCACCCTGTACATCGACGCCGAGATCTCCCGGCAGGACAGCCACGAGGTCGAGGAGCACGTCAAGCACTGCCGCCGCTGCACGGCCGTCTTCGAGGAGGCCCGGGAGCTCAAGGATCTCGTGCGCCGCCTCCCCATGGAGAAGGCGCCCGCGGACCTGTGCGCCCGGATCCGCGCCCAGGTCACGGCCTCGGGCGGGCGTGAGCTGGCGTTCAACGTCCTGCGTCTGGGCGCCGCGGCGGCCGTGTTCGCGCTGGCCGTCTACGGCGGGTTCGCCTGGTTCTTCGTCGAGCGTGCCCCGGCGCGCCCCGGCGCCCCGGCGCCCACCGAGCTGGCCATGGAGACCGCCGATTCGCCCCAGGTGACCGTCGTCGCCCCGGCCGCCGCCCCGGTCGCCGGTGGGCGCAACCTGATGAAGCGGTTCTCGTCCCCCGCCATCTCGCGGCTCAAGAAGAAGTTCATCTCCCCGCAGATCATGGAGAACCTGGTGGTCGAGCACGTGCGGCCGCTCCCCGCCGAGATCCAGACGCCGGACTCCGACTCCATCGCCCGCTGGTACGCCACCAAGTCCGGCTTCTACGCCCCGCCCCCGCAGCTGGCCTCCTGGGGCGGCAAGATGGAGGGCGGCCGCATGAGCCGCTTCCACGACCGCGAGGCCGTGCAGTTGTTCTACAACGTCGGCGGCAAGCGGGTGACCGTGTTCATGTTCCGCCCCGACATGATCCCCGACCTCGTGGAACTGTCCTCGGCCGAGGCCCTGGACAAGGTCGACGAAGAGGACTACGTCTCCACCACCCCCGGCGGCCGCATGGTCGCGCTGTTCTCCCACAACGGCATCGGCTACTCGGTCATCACCGACCTCGACTTCGTCGTGATGCGCCAGTGCATCCGCGCCATCGCCTCCCAGACGTTCTGAGCGCGTCGCCCCTTCCGTCTCGAAATCGAAATCGAAATCATAAACCCTGTCCACGCGGTTCCGATTTCCATTCCCTCGTCCGGTAAAAACAATTCGACCACCCGTTGGATTGCCTTTCTTTGGGTTGACGTTTTCAGTCGTTCATATATATTAGGCGCGGCACTTTTGCCGGATGGTCCAGTCTGACTCCTTGGAGCCCGGATGATCTCGAACGAACGACGCACGATCCTCGTGGTGGATGACGAAATGGTGATCCGCGAGGTCCTCGAGGACTTCCTGTCCGCCGAGGGATACGAGGTCGTCACGGTGTCCTCCGGCGCCGACGCCCTCGTCGAGCTCGAGGAGGAGCACTACGACGCGGTGCTCTCGGATCTCATGATGCCGCAGATGAACGGCCTGGAACTGATGACCGAGATCAACAACCGCGGTTA
>Ga0302247_1001195_pt1 | contig 20689 bp, 17 predicted proteins | sample AAG_UR_Ile_MG_FD_193529 | JGI IMG/M metagenome (GOLD analysis project Ga0302247, IMG submission 193529) | Enriched activated sludge microbial communities from anaerobic digester in WTTP, New Holstein, Wisconsin, United States - AAG_UR_Ile | ecosystem: Engineered > Bioreactor > Anaerobic >...
AGCCATGGAAAAGGAAAACCCGCCGGAGAGTTATGACGGAGAATATGACGCCTACCTCCACGATTTCGTGGACAACAAGATCATCTTCAAAAAGGAACTGATCGAGGCGGAGCTGGCCAAGGTGAAGGACACCCTGGCCGCCATCGACTTTGCCATCCAGCGGGAACTCGATTCCATCCTCTTTTACCATGAGATCAAGAAGCTGGTTCCGGCCCGGGAACACGGTGTCATCGAAGACGTAATCGAAGAGGAGCGTAAGCATTTCAAGGGCTTGTCTAACTTGAGGACCCGCTTCGCAAAATAGGGCGTCAGCTTTATCCGGCCGGCGCCTTAGCGGCGCCAGCTCCGGCCAAGGGGATGAGGGCGGAAAGGCACATCCCGGCGCTGTTTGAAGTTGCGCCCCGGGCGCCTGGACAGTAAAAAAGGGAGCGACAGGAAAACGATGAGCGGAAAACCGAACGAAGACCATGTATTTTACCGCAACCTGAACCGATGGTACCCGGCGGTGCAGCGCGGCCGGGGGATTTATCTCTACGATACGGAAGGGAAAGAATACATCGACGGCTCGGGGGGGGCGGTGGTGGCCGCCCTGGGGCACGGCCTCCGGGAGATCGAGGCCGCCATGTTGACCCAGTTGGGGAACGTGGCCTTCGCCCACGGCTCCCAGTTCACCTCCCCACCCGCCGTGGCCCTGGCTGAAAAGCTGACGACCATTGCACCCGCGGGACTGAGCCGGGTCTATTTCCTCTCCGGTGGGTCGGAGGCGGTGGAGACCGCGGTGAAGATGGCCCGCCAGTATCAGGTGGACCGGGGCAAACCAATGAAATTCAAGGTCATCTCCCGGTGGGCAAGCTACCACGGCAACACCCTGGGGGCCCTGGCCTTAAGCGGACATACGGGACGGCGGCGCTACTACCAACCCCTGATCCAGCATACCCCCCACATCGTCCCCGCCTACTGCTACCGCTGCCCCTGCGGTCGGCAGCCGGAAAGCTGCGCCCTGGAATGCGCCGACGACCTGGAAAAGACGATCCTTTATGAAGGTCCCGACTCGGTCTCCGCCTTCATGGCCGAACCGGTGGTGGGCGCCACCGCCGGCGCCCTGGTCCCTAAAGACGGTTATTTCCAGAGGATACGGGAGATATGCGACCGCTATGACGTCCTTCTCATCGTCGATGAAGTCATGACGGGAATCGGGCGGACCGGACGGAACTTTGCCGTGGAACACTGGGGAGTGAAACCCGACATGATCGTCTGCGCGAAGGGACTGGGCGCGGGCTACTACCCGGTATTTTGCGTCATCACCACCGAGGCGGTCCACCGGGCCATCAAGGAGGGAAACGGAAACTTCGTCCACGGCCATACCTACAGCCAGAACCCCCTGGCCAGCGCCACCGCCCTAGCCGTCCTGGACTACATCGAAAAGAACGACCTGGTCCGGAGTTCGGAGCGCCTGGGAGCTTATCTACTTGATAAACTTCAGGTCCTCTACCGTCATGAGATGGTGGGTGATGTACGGGGAATCGGACTCTTCGCCGGGGTGGAGTTCGTCCGGGACCGGAAAACGAAGGAACCCTTCCCACCCGCCCGGAAGGTGAACGCTTTGGTGAGCAACCTGGCCTTCGACAACGGGCTGATCGTCTATCCCGGCGGGGGCGGCGCCGACGGCGTCAACGGAGATCATATCCTCATCGCCCCGCCCTTCATCATCACGGAAGGGGAAATCGACAAACTGGTATCCATTCTGGATGAGGCGATCGGGGAAACGGAACGTTCTCTGTGATAAATTCACCGGCACGGCGCCGGCCATAAATTGGGCGCCGCGCCCCTGTATATCCAAAAGGCAGCAACATGGACAAGATCATCATCACCGCCGCCATTACGGGAAGCCGGATGATGCGGGACGTGGCGCCCCATATTCCCATCACACCCGAAGAGATCTCCCTGTCGGCCTACGAGGCTTGGCAGGCCGGGGCATCCATCGTCCATATTCATGTCCGGGATCCGGAAACAGGACTGGGTAGTCAGAATATCGATCTTTTCCGACGGGTTGTGGAATCACTCCGGGAGCGGACCGACTTGATCCTCAGCCTCACGACCAGCGGCATTCCCGGCCGTAACCTGCCTATCGCGGAGCGTCTCGCCCCCCTGGCGCTTAGGCCGGAGTTGGCTTCCTTCGACGCCGGTTCCATCAATCTCGGTGGCCATGCGTTCATCAATACCCCGGAGTTTCTCGATCAGGCGGCCGTAATGATGCGTGAGGGAGGTGTAAAGCCGGAGATCGAGATCTTCGATCTGGGGATGATGATCACCACCCTGCGGATGCGCCAAGAAGGGAAACTTGAGGATCCACTCCATTTTCAGTTCGTCCTCGGCACTCCCTGGGGCGCCCCGGCTACTCCCAAGGCCTTCCTCCACCTCCATGATTACCTGCCTCCGGATGCCACCTGGTCCAACATCGGCATCGGAGCCGGTCATCTCCCCATGGCAATGATGGCCCTCATCATGGGTGGCCACATCCGCGTCGGCATGGAGGACAATATCTATCTGCGCCGGGGGGTCCTGGCGAAAACAAACGCCGAGCTGGTGGAGCGGGTCGTGAGCATCTGCCGGGAGTACGGTCGGGAAATCGCCTCACCCGCCGAGGCCCGGGCGATCCTAAAGGTATAACGGCTGTCTCGCCGTTGTGATCAGCAAAACCACGTCCTTGGATCATTTCCCGAGAGAAACTAATTTTCCGAATTTAAGCAGCGGCATTATCGGCCTGACCGATCAAATCGGCAATCAGGGCGTTGATGCTCTTGCCCGGGGCCCTGGCCATAACCGCCGCTTTGTTGTACAGTTCCTCTGATAGACGCAGATTAAACCTGCCCGTGCTCTTCCGGTAAGGTGAGACGCCTTCTTCCGCGCACATTTCCAGAAAGACCTTGAGCGAAGTCTCCCCTTTTCGGCGCAAGCCATCAATATCCTTTGCATAGAAATCCGCCCCGCCGCTGGCGAGGAGGGCGGCGTTTTTGGGGCCGGCGTAATCCTTCTTCACCTTGACGAGGGTGGGACTGATGTTCTTGAAGAGGAGACCGGCGGCGGAGTTGCCGGGAAAGCAGGCGTCAAGGACGACGGTGAACTTCTTCGCCAGGATCTTCCCCAGGTTGTCGTAGAAGAGCTGGAGGCGGTAGCCGTTGGCGGCGATATACTGGGGGTTCCCATCGACGGGGACGAAGTAGCCCTCGCTGGAATCGAGGTCCGGCGCCCCGTGGCCCACGTAGTATATGAAGACCTTGGAGACGCCTTTCTTCACAAAGTTATGGAGCTTGCCCCGGCTGCTTTTCTCTGTCCCAAAGATCTCGTTGAACTTCGAGAGGGTGGCGTCCTCCTCGTAGATGATGTTGTTCGCCCGGAAACCGAAGGTGCGGAGGAGATACTCCTTCATCATCCGGGCGTCCCGATCGGCATAGGCCACCTCGGTAACGCGCCGGGTCGCGTAGTGGCGGTCGCCGATGACGACGGCCACGTCGTCGGGACCCGCCGCCGTTCCCGCCGGGACGTTCATATCCACATCGACGCTGAGGCCCGTGGCAAGCTGGATCTCGTCGCGCTGCCGCTCCTGCCCCTTGACGACAAACTCCTGGACGGCCCGCTGCGGGGCGTTCATGACGAGCTTTAGGGGCGCGGCGTCGTTGTACCGCCCCCGGGCTTCCCGGATCTCGAGGCTGATGGGGATCTTTTCGCCGTTTTTAATCCGCTTGTTCGTGTAGAAGATGAACTTGACGTCCCGATATTGACCGGCGGGGAGATTGCCGAGTTCAAAGCGGGTGTTGCGCTCGCCGCCGATATAGACGTTCAGACCCGTGACGACATCGACGGTTACATTCCGGGCCTCGCCGTGACCGGCGTTCTGGATCCGGGCCGTGACCTCGACGTTCTCCAGAGGCTCCACCCGGCTGTTCCCGCTTTGATCCTCGATGCCCAGATCGGCCAGAACAAGGCGGGCGGCGCGAAGGGACAGACGGCAAAGGCAAGGCGCAGGGGCTCGGCGTCGAAGCAGTTCCCTTCCTTCACCCTAACGGCGAAGTTTGCGTCCCCGCCCCGGACGTCCTCGCCGGCCCGGAGGGCTATCTCTCGGGTCGCCGTCCCTTCGGGGGCGATGTTCCCGAAAGCTGCCTGGGGGGGAAATTCCAGTTGTGTCGCCGCCCCCTGGGCGGTTATCTCGCCCCGGACGTCGAAGGCCTCGCCCCAGCCGTCGTTCCGGACGGCGACGATCAACTTTCCCGCCTCCCCGCCGTCAAGGATGTTGTTCCCTGACGGCTCGACAAACTTCACCGTCGCCGCGAGGCTGGGGGGCTCGGGAAAGACGCCGATCTTCAGGGTTCCCTTTTCCGCCCCCGCCGGAGCGGCAGCCAAGATGAGAAACATCAAAACGGCCCGCAGCATCGCCTTGCTCATAATCACTCACCCTATGTGTATTGTTTGGAGATGTTATAAGGAAAAAACCATATATCCGTCAAGGCATTTCGGTTGCCAAGGAAAGACCGATATCGCCTGAAGGCGGCATATCCGCGACGGAAACAGGATCGGAAAAGCCACGGCAGGCGGATAGTTCCTGGTGAAGACGGGATGAAGCGGGGAACAGAAATGGGTTGGCGGCATTTCACCCCCTACAAAGCCGGGGGCGCAGGCATCCTCAATGGGTCTTCAGGCCGTATTTCTTCAGCTTGTAGCGGAGCATCCGCTCGCTGATGCCGAGGATCTCCGCCGCCCGGGTCTGGTGGTCCCCCGCCTTTTCCATGGCCTCGACGATCATCTTGCGCTCCATCTCCTCCATGGTCCCCCGGAGCAGCCCCTCGGCTTTTTTCCCCTCCTCCGCCGCCGTCAGGGAATCTTCCAGGAAGGGAAGATCCTCCACGGAGATGATTTCGTCCCGGCCGATGACCACGGCCCGTTCCAGGATGTTTTCCAACTCCCGCACATTTCCCGGATAGTCGTACTTGATGAGGAGATCCCGGGCCTCGCTGCTGATCCCCTTGATTACCTTGCCGTTTTCCGCGGCATACTTGTGGAGGAAATGGTCGATAAGGGGGGGGATGTCCTCCTTGCGCTCCCGCAGGGGCGGGAGATCGATGGTTACCACCTTCAGGCGGTAATAGAGATCCTCCCGGAAAGCCCCCGCCTTCACCCGGGCATCCAGATCCCGATTGGTGGCGCTGATGATCCGCACATCGGCCCGGAGGGTCGAATTGCCGCCGAGGCGCTGGAACTCCCGCTCCTGGAGAAATCTCAGGAGCTTGACCTGGACGGCGGCGGACAGCTCCCCGATCTCGTCAAGAAAGAGGGTGCTCCCGTCCGCCTCCTCGAAACGGCCGATACGCCGGGCGGACGCTCCGGTGAAGGCCCCCTTCTCATGACCGAAAAGTTCGCTTTCCAGGAGATTTTCATGGAGGGCGCCGCAGTTAACCGCCAACATCGCCCGGCCGGACCGGGGGCTCAACTGATGGATAAGCCGGGCCAGGAGTTCCTTGCCCGTCCCGCTCTCCCCCTGGATGAGGATCGTGGCCCGGCTGGGCGCCACCCGGCCCGCCATGTTGATCAGGGCTTCCATCTTTGGGCTCCGGTAAACGATCTGCTCCGCCGTCACCCCCTTTTCCCGGAGTTCCTGCTTCAGGATTTCGTTTTCCTTGATCAGGATCCGGCGCTCCGCTACCCGTTCCACCAGGAGGAGGAGTTCGTCGAATTCTATGGGCTTTGTGATGTAATCTATGGCCCCGGCCTTCATGGCCTCCACGGCCGTCTCGATGGTGCCGTAGGCGGTGATGATGACGACGTCGATCTCGGGATTGATATCCTTGACCGCCGTCAGGACCTGCATGCCGTCCATGCCCGGCATCTTGTAGTCGAGAAGGAGCAGGTCGAAATGTCCGTTGCGGACCCAATCCACCCCCTTTTCCCCGTTTTCAGCCTCCTGGACGTTATGACCCTCCTGGATCAGAAAATCCCGCAGCATCTCCCGCTGAGACTGCCCGTCTTCCACAATCAGGATGTTCAGCGCCTTCATATCTCCACTCCCTCAGGATCCTTCCGGCAAGCAAAGCTCGACAAGACCGTCTTAATCATTACTTACCATGAAAATGCCATTTTCATGCTTCGTGTCGCCCCACGGGGCATGAGGTTGTTTATGAGATCGTCAAGCTTGATGTACTTATGTGCTCGCATCCGCAACCCGCTTCGGCCCGTGCTCACGACCGGATCGTCACGCTCTTCCCGCCGTTTTCTCCACGGGCAGGATTATCTCGAAGGTAGTTCCCTCATCCTTCTGACTCGTAACCCGGATTTCCCCGCCATGTCCCCGGATGATCTCATGAGACAGAGGCAGTCCCAGACCCAGACCTTTTTCCTTGGTGGTATATTCCGGACTGAAGATCCGCTCGATCTCCTCCTCCGTCATCCCGCAGCCGGTATCCGCGATGGCGATCTTGATCCAGTCCTTCCGCTCCGGCGTCACGGTTATGGTGACCCGCCCCCCATCGGAAATCGATTCGACGGCATTTTTGATGAAGTTAAGGAGTGCCTGCTGGAGCTTGTCCATGTCCATGGGGATAACCGGCGACGGTTCGGACCATTTCGTCTCCAGGACGATTCCCTTTCCGGCTGTTTCCTCCCGGAGGAGATTGACGATCTTCTGGAGGACCTCCGTCACTGGATATTCCCGCAGTTCAAGACGGCGGCTTCGGGAAAAGGTTAGGAACTCTTCGATGATCCCGTTGAGCCGGCGGATCTCATCCCGAATAACCCCGGTAATGGTTTGGAAATCCTTTTCTTTTCTTTCATCCGCCGGAATAAAATCTCTTTTGAGCCGCTGGCTCGCCATGCTGATGGCGTTGAGGGGATTGCGAATTTCATGAGCCACCCCGGCGGCGAGCTGCCCCAGGGCGGAGAGACGTTCCGCCTTTTCCAGACGCCGCTCCATGGTCACTATGCCCGCCAAATGGCGGTTCTGGTTCATATAGAGGACCCACATGGATAAAAAGGCGATCAGCGCCGTGAGGACCATAAAAATAAAGATATTCTTTCCGTTCTCCCTGAGGATCCGCTCCATGCTCTCCCGTTCCAGGCCCATCCTGGCAATCCCCACGACCTGGTTGTTCAGATGAACCGGCATGGCGATATCCAGAAGCGGTTTGCCCAGATAGGCAACCTTGCGGCTGGCGACGGCACGGGCGCCCGCTGTCAGTTCCGCCACGGGCATGTCGCCCGGTTGCCAATTTTCGGGCAATACGCCCGCGCTGGCCAGGGTCTTACCCTTGAGGTCGTTAATCATAAAGTAGGTCAGACCCTGACTCTGACCGCCTCCCAGTTCCTGCAGGGCCTTCTCCACCGAAACCTTGGTACCCCAGAAGCGCAGTCCGTCGGGGTCAAGGGCGATTATGACCGTCCCGCTCCCATCCTTCCGGCGCAGGGCGATAAAACCGACCTTCTTTTCCCGACCCAGTTGGTTCAACAAATCGATGGAAATCTTTGGCGAGGAATTGCCCTCCACGAAGTCTTCCGGGATGGGGCGGCTCTGAAATACCGCCTGACCCTTCCTGTCCATCACCGTGATCATCCATATCTCCTGCTCGTCGGCAAACTTGCGAAGATAGGCAGCGCTGAGTTGGTCCTTCTTCCAGTGGATATCGACCTCCTGGCCCAATTTCACCAAGGCGTTGATCAGGAGCTTCTGGGGTGAATATGCCTCCGCTTCGATGGGGGCGAAAGGGCGATCCGCATCTTCACGATGATGGGAGGCCTGCACCAGATTGGTGAGGTTTTCCTGGGCCAGGCGCTGCACCACCTCCACGATGCCCTGGGCGCGGTTTTCCATAATGCCCACCAGGGTTTGGTCCAGGCGCCGCATATCCATTATCCCCATAATGAGGATAAGGATGAGAAAGACGGCGCAGACAATGGCCACCGCTATGGGCTGGAGGAAGGGCCTGGTTTCCTTGCCCGCCCGGTCCTGCCAGACAATTTTATCCGGAGGGGTCACCGTTTTCTTATCCCGGCGATTTTATCCATAATCTTCATCGCGTTGCATCATAGGCGATTCATTGGGAAAGTCAATCATAAATTATGACCCGACATTTTTGTCGATTTTCAAAACAAAGACGTCATCAATACAAGACCCTGTATTGTATGATCTTTTTTAAAGAATCGCCCCGGTAAACCGACAATCGTTGCCGCCGGCAAGGTGCGGATTCACTCTGCCAAAAGGGATTATCAACAATATATTTGCATTTGTTTCCAACACTTAACAACCAATGGCAAAGGGTGGCACGTTATGTGCTAAGTATTATTGACAAGAAGATAATTTACTCGGTTGAACAAACGGGCATGGTCAGCCGACAGTAAAACCCATAATCCTCCTGGACGCGGGGAGACAATATGTCTCCCCATTTTTTTATTCTTCATCCGCCTGTAATCACAAAATGGAACCGGTTGCGCCAGAGGCAGGACAGGATCAGAGGGCAGGATTGTTTGACTTCCCGATGGAGTTGAAAATACACTTAGTGTATTTACATCCACAGGCAGGACTCGGAGAGGCAACCAAAACGATCATCATCTTATTCGATAAGGAGGCAGCATGAAATCATTTCGGATTATCTTCGCAACGATGGCAATCCTTTTACTCGTCCCGGCCGTTTCCGAGGCCGGGGATTTCGACTGGGTCCGCGATTTCAATCTTCAGGCCCAGGGCGATCCCACGGGTTTCCGGGCCAGAATGGCCGGCCGCTTTCAGATCGGTGACGCCCGCATCGACGCCATAATCGGCAATGCCACCAAACCCGCGGACGCCTACATCATCTTTCGCCTGGGAGAAATGTCGCGCCAACCGCCGGAATACGTAATGAAGCGATACAAAACCGGCAAGAAGCAGGGCTGGGGAGCCCTGGCGAAAAGTCTGGGGATTAAACCCGGTTCGGCGGAGTTTCATGCCCTGAAGAGGGGGCAGGACCTGTACGGTCCCGGCGGGGCTCAGGCTCCCGGTCCGGGCGAGCGAGGAGGAAAGGGTAAAGGCGGCAAAGGGGGAGGTAAGGGCAAAAATTGGGACTGATATCCCATTCGAACCGCATCTATTTCCGGGGCCGGAAATATTCGGAGGGGCGGCAAATACTCAAAGCGAATAGGATCTCAGGTTTTTTTGGTTCTCTGACCCCGTAATCGGCGCCAGTATTCCAACCGCTCCCCGATGGTCTTCTCGTAACCCCGGTCGGTAGGGATGTAGAAGCGGGGCTCCGCCTTCATCAGCTCCACGGGAAAATAATCCTGGGCTATGTAGGCATCCCGGTAGTCGTGGGCGTACTTGTAATCCCGTCCGTATTCCAGTTCTTTCATCAACTTGGTCGGGGCGTTCCGGATGTGCAGGGGCACGGGAAGGGATCCGGTTTGCCGTATCGTTTCCCGCACCCGTCCCCAGGCAACATACAGGGCATTGCTTTTGGGGGCCGTGGCCAGATAAACAGCGGCCTGGGCCAGGGCCAATTCTCCCTCGGGCAGGCCGATAAAATGAAAGGCCTGCATGGCATCCATGGCCACCGTCAGGGCCCGGGGGTCGGCGTTGCCCACATCCTCCGAGGCGAAGCGGACCATGCGGCGGGCTATAAATAGGGGATCTTCCCCGGCCAGCAGCATCCGGGCCAGCCAGTAGAGGGCGGCGTCGGGATCGCTTCCCCGAAGACTTTTATGAAAGGCGGAGATCAGGTTGTAATGTTCCTCGCCGTCCTTGTCGTATTGCAGCGCCTTCTTCTGGATGGCGGCGAAAACGATTTCCCCGGTAATGATCCGTTGGTCCGTTTCCAGATCCATGACCAGGGAGGCGGCGGCCTCCAGGTTGTTCAGCAGCGTCCGGGCGTCGCCGTCGGCGGACCTGACAATCAGCTCCCGGGCCGCCGGGGCCAGGATTAGATGGAGTCCCCCCAGACCCCGCTCCTCGTCCTGCAGGGCGCTGTCGATCATCAGAGTTAGTTCTTCCTCGGTAAAGGGCTTGAGGACCATGACCCGGGAACGGGACAGGAGCGGGGCGATAACTTCAAAGGAGGGGTTTTCCGTGGTGGCGCCGATGAGGGTGATCAGGCCGCTCTCCACGTGGGGAAGGAAGGCGTCCTGCTGAGCCTTGTTGAAACGATGGATCTCATCCACGAACAGGATGGTCTTTTCCCCCTGCTCATCCCTCCAGGCGACGGCAGCTTCGACGACGGCACGGATCTCCTTGACTCCGGACAACACGGCGGAAAAGCTGGAGAAATGCGATGACGTCTCCTGAGCGATGACCCGTGCCAGGGTTGTCTTCCCCGACCCCGGCGGCCCCCAGAAGATCATGGAAAACAGGCGGTCCTCCTCGATGGCCCGGCGCAGGAGACCGTCCCTGCCCAGAAGCTGCGCCTGGCCTACATATTCTGCCAGACGACGGGGCCGCATCCGGTCCGCCAGGGGCTGGAATTCCCTTTTTTTCATCTGATAATATTTTCCTATATTATTGATTTAATTAATTAATAATCCTTCTCCCCTTGAAGGCAGAGGAATAAAATGACCGACCATGAAAATGCCATATTCATGCTTCGTGGTGCCCCACGGGGCATGAGGATTTTTACGAGACCGTCAAATCCGGGCGCCATTTTGCTGCCCCTTTTTCATGACAGGACCTTATTTTGTTACCGGACCTTACGCCCCGGCCGGAGCGCCACATTTACCCAGCTTTCCCTGTCGTCCCGGCCCCTACCCTTCCCGTCGCTTCTGTGCCTTGGCAATCAGATCAAGGAGACTGGTAAGCTTGTCCGGCGGGGTCTGACGGAGGAAAGACTCCCGGGCATCCGGAGAAAGGATCTCCCGGAGAAAGCTCTCCACGGGGAAGAAACCCTCCCAGCAACGGATCGCCCGGACGCAGGGCAGTTCCCCCCCTTCCCGGCGGCAGTAGGCAAAGGTAAGCTCATGCCCGAGCTTGGGGCAGCGGATTTCCCTGTCGTCATATCGTTTTATATCACTCATGTCCTATCTTCCCCGCGCATCTTCTGAAACCATCATTACCTCATAAATGATCCGCTGTCTGTAAAAATCATTGCCGTCGGGATGCGGAAATAAAAAGCGGGGGACAGACGATCGTCCGTCCCCCGCTGCTTCTCTATCCCGTAGCGAAATGAGGTTCCGGAAGGCAATGGTTATGGTTTCGGGAACCCCTCGATAGCCCGCAAGGCCCGGTCGATCTCCTCATCCGGCAGTTCATGGGGGATGAGTTTGCCCGTCAGATAGGCCTCGTAGGAGGCCAGATCCACCATCCCATGACCGCTCCAGTTAAAGAGGATAACCTTTTCCTTTCCCTCCTCCTTGGCGCGACGGGCCTCATCAACCACGGCGGCAATGACATGGTTGGTCTCCGGAGCGGGGATGAATCCCTCGCTTCGGGCCCACATGACACCGGCCTGGAAGGTGTCGAGTTGATGATAGGCCTTAGCCTCGATAAGATTCTCTTTGAGCAGGTGGCTCACGATGGGGGCCATGCCGTGGTAACGGAGGCCGCCGGCATGGATGGGGGCCGGCACGTAGTCGTGACCCAGGGTGTACATGGGCAGAAGCGGAGTCTTTTTGGCCAGATCACCGAAGTCGTAGGCGAAGGGACCCCGGGTCAGGGTGGGACAGGCGGTGGGTTCGGCGCCGACGATCCTCACATCTTTCCCATGTATCCGGTCACGCACATATGGCAGCGATATACCCGCGAAATTGCTGCCGCCGCCGGCGCAGCCCATGACCACATCGGGATAAAGACCGATTTTGGCGAACTGTTTCTGGGACTCCAGACCCACGATTGTCTGGTGAAGAAGGACGTGATTCAGAACGCTGCCCAAGGAATAACGGGAGCCGGGATGGGACACCGCGTCTTCAATGGCCTCGCTGATGGCGATGCCCAGGCTCCCCGGGGAATCGGGGTGCGCGGCCAAAACATTCCGACCGGCCTCGGTGATGTCGCTGGGACTGGGGATGCACTCCGCCCCCCAGACATTCATCATCATCCGCCGGTAAGGCTTCTGCTCATAACTGACCCGGACCATGAATACCCGGCATTCCAGGCCGAACATCTGGCAGGCCATGGACAGGGCGCTTCCCCACTGTCCCGCGCCGGTCTCCGTGGAGAGGCGATTGATCCCGAAGGCCTTGTTGTAATATGCTTGGGGGACGGCGGTGTTGGGCTTGTGGGAACCCGCCGGGCTTACACCTTCGTTTTTGTAGAAGATCTTCACCGGGGCGTCGAGAAGTTTCTCGAAATTCCGTGCCCGGCACAGGGGTGAGGGACGCCAGAGGAGATATTTCTCCAGGACTTCTTCCGGGATGTCGATCCAGCGCTGGGTGGTGGCCTCCTGTTCGATGAGGTTCATGGGAAAGATCGGCGCCAGGTCCTCGGGACTGACGGGCTTTCCCGTGGCCGGATGGAGGGGCGGCCGCATCGGGGTCGGCAAGTCCGCCTGAATGTTGTACCACTGCCGCGGAATCTCTTGATCTTCCAGCAACACCTTGATGGGTTCCATAAGCTGCTTTCTCCTTTGCAAATGATTGTCTGTTTAAAACCCCACCGCGACTCACCGGCCCCGCGGGGCAAATAAAAAAGCCATGAGTTATTCCCATGGCTTTTATTTCCGGCTTCGTCATGGGAAGTTCCTTCCCTGCCCACGACCTCGATAAACGGCTCAGTCCGGGCAGACTTTATCAGTCTGCCACCACCAGCAAAGATTCCTGCCGATCCTTTCCGTCTTCATCATCGCCACTTCATTTTTCCCTTTGAATTTTTTCCCATTTATCACGCGTGGCCAAAAAAAGTCAAGAAAAAACATGACGGAACCGCTGCTCGTCCCCACCGCCGCCGCCCCGGTAGCGAAGAAAAGGCGGCACGCCACACTCAAACATCCCAGTTGGACATCATCCCCTTGTGGCGGCGATACCAGAAATTGGGAATTACCCGGTAGAAAAATCGTGATAAGGGGCCGATGAATTCCTTCACACGCTTGTCGAACTGACAGGCCTGAATGATCATCTCCTTGATATCCCGTCTGGTCCCCCCTTCGTTGAAGATCTTGTAGGCACAATGGAAAAGGGGGCTGTACATGTTTTTCTTTTCCAGATAGCGATGGACATTGCGAATGGTATTGGGGCCCTCCGGCGTCCCGTCGATCCGCGCCAGCACCTTCAGGTTCGTTTCGATGGGATTGCCGCTGTAGAGTTCATAGAAATACTTACCATAGCGGTAGTTCTTACTGGCCATGGATGACACGGTGACGTACATGTCTCCCACCCCGGCCTGACTTTGAAAGGCCTGGAAGCTGCCTCCCAAAAGCATTGACAGGGAGCGTATTTCGACCCCCGCGCGGGCGAAAATCGTCCCGGGGATCGAATCGCCGAGTTCCAGGGAATCGGTGACGCCCTTGATGTTGGCCACGACGTTTTTCAGGGAACCGCAGGCCTCGACGCCGACGATGTCGAAATTATAATATGACGTCAGTTCCCGGCGGTTGTGTCGGATCAATTCCTCCCGGATGAGGTTCGCCGGCCCTCTTTTTCCCGCCACGGTGACGCAGACGGGGTTCCCCAGGGCGATATCGACATCGAAGAACGGCCCGCCGATGCAGACGATTTCATACTTGTAGTCGAGACCCCCGAGATTGCTGTTGATCAACTGCGAGGGGGTGATGAGTTCCTTGGTGATTTCATCCGAGGTCAGCCCCTTGATGGGAGAGACGAGGCAGGTCTCCCCGGATTTCCTTTCTATCAATGGCTTCAGGTAATTGAGGAATTCCGGCAACTTGTTCATGGTGAGGCACAGGACGATGATGTCGTTGTCCTCGACGACCCGCTCCAGATTGTTGGTGGCATAGACCTTCGGGGCCAGGCGGGGCACCTGATCCATGCCTCCCAGACGTCTGGCCAGGTCTTCCGTCAGATGTTTGGGATTGAGATGGTCCCGGTTGATGGCCCGGCAGACATCGGCGTCATGGTAGTAGATCGTGACCCGCTTGTTGTCCCGGCCGAACTTGTAGGCGAATGACGTCCCCAGACGCCCGGGTCCGATGATGGCGATTCTCGTGGTGTCAAAATCCATCAGCACAACGGCTACTTCTCCCCCCACAGGTAAAACGGCGGCGATTATAGGGGAAAAACTGTACGGCGTCAAATAATATTCAGTATTATCAATAAAATTGCTTTTGACTTCTCCGTCTTTGCCGTTTATATTGCCAAGAAAAACAGGAGAATTTAAAACCCCGACCCCAGTGCGGCCTGATTTCAAAGGCGGCAGAGAAAGGAGTGTTGATATGCCCGAAAAGCACCTGGCCCTGATGGTCCCCAAACAGGCAAAGAAATACGGAGGCCGAACCGCCCTGCGCTATCGCGAACATTGCGCCTGGCGGGACATTTCCTGGCGGGAGGTGGAAGACCGGGTCCGTAGCGCCGCCAATGGTCTTCTGGAGATGGGCATTCCCGAAGGAGGAATGGTTGGGATCTTCGCCCAGAATTGCCCGGAATGGACCATCGCCGATTTCGCCATCCTCAGCGTCCGCGGCGTTTCCGTACCCATATACGCCACCAACACGGCGAAGCAGGCCGAGTACATCGTTAATGAGGCGGAAATCGCAGTGCTCTTTGTGGGGGGACCCGATCAGTACAAAAAAGCGGTTTCCGTCAGCGCCACATCCAAATTTCTAAAGAAAATTATAGTTTTCGACAGCAGCATCCCCCTTGTGGACCCCGGCGGCGGCCGGGACGTGTACTTCCAGGATTTCCTGGTATCGGGCCGCCAAGCGGCGCAGGAACAGGAATTGGAGTCAAGGCTGAAAAAGGCCGACATGAACGACCTGGCCACCCTGATCTACACATCCGGAACCACCGGGGAGCCCAAGGGGGTCATGCTCCATCATTCCAACTTCTACTTTTCCTTCCAGGCCCATAACAAACGTCTGCCCGTCAGCGATCAGGACGTCTCCATGTGCTTCCTCCCCTTGAGCCACGTCTTCGAGCGGGCCTGGACCTATTTCGCCCTGGGTTCGGGCATGGTAGTCAATTATTGTGACGATACAGCCAAGATCGTGGAGTACCTCCAGGAGGTGCAGCCGACGATCATGTGCGCGGTGCCGCGGTTTTACGAAAAGATCTACGGGGCGATCTTCGAAAAACTGGAAAAGGCCCCGGCATCAAGAAAAAATCTCTTTCTGTGGGCGGTGGAACTGGGGGAAAAGGTTTATCTCCGCACCAAGGAAAGGCAGTCCATCCCCTGGGATCTGAAGCTCAAATACCGCATCGCCGAAAAACTGGTGCTGGAGAAGCTCCGCAACATTGTCGGGGGCAGGATCCGCTTTTTCCCCTGCGCCGGCGCCCCCCTTTCCAGGCATATCGAGGAGTTTTTCCACTCCGTGGGCATACCCATCAAGTACGGCTACGGTCTGACGGAGACAACGGCGACGGTCACCTGCCATGAGGAGTATCACTACCGTCCCGGCACGGTGGGGAAGCCGATTTACGGCGTGGACGTGAAGATCGCCCCGGACGGTGAGATCCTCGTCCGGGGGGAAACGGTCACTAAGGGCTACTACAAGAAACCGGAGGCCACGGCGGAGGTGTTTACGGACAACTGGTTCCGGACGGGCGATGCCGGGGTCCTGGAAGACGGCTACCTAACCATTACCGACCGGATCAAGGACCTCATGAAGACCTCGGGCGGAAAATACATCGCCCCGCAGTTAATCGAGACGACCGTCGGCAAGGACCATTTCATCGAACAGATATCCATCATCGGCGACGAGCGTAAATACGTCTCCGCCCTCATCGTCCCCGCCTTCGCGCCCCTGGAGGATTACGCCCGGAGCCGCAACATCGATTTTGCTTCTCACGAGGAACTGATCGGTCATCCCGAGATCGTGCAGTTCTATCACGAACGGATCGAAACGAATCAGAAGGATTTGGCGGGGTTCGAAAAAATAAAGAAATTCAAGTTGATGGCCAAGCCGTTCACCCAGGAGGACGGGGAAATGACCCCGACAATGAAGCTCAAGCGCAAGGTCATCAATGAGAAGTACCGCAACATTATCGACGGAATCTACCGGGAGTAAAGTGGAAAAGATCCGCTGCCTCTCCATACCCAGGTCAAGAGAAACACGGGGTCGGACAGGTCGGGACGGAAGCAGGACTTAGAGTCACTGAAGACACCATGAAATACACAGAAGCAAGATTGGGCCGTGTATTCGTCATCCGCATAGAAGATGGCGAAATTGTTCATGAAGTCATTGAAGAATTCGCCCGGAACCACCAGATCAGCTCGGCGGCCCTGCTGATCCTCGGTGGCGCCGACGCCGGCAGCACCCTCGTCGTCGGCCCCCATGAAGATCGTATCCTCCCTGTCGTCCCCCTTACCCATATCCTTGCCAACGCCCACGAAGCGACGGGGACCGGGACCATCTTCCCCGATGAACAGGGGGCACCCCTCCTCCATATGCACATGGCCTGCGGCCGCGGGGAGGAAACCATCACCGGTTGCATAAGGAGCGGCATCAAGGTCTGGCGGGTCATGGAGGTTATCCTCTTTGAACTCCTAAATGCCAAAGCCGTTCGCCGCCCTGAGCCCCCTACGGGCTTTCAACTTCTCCAACCGGGATGAACCCGTCTTGTCCTCTGATTAGGCTTGCGAATCCCCGGAGCCCCCGGAAGGGTAACCGCAACCCAACAGATCATCCCCACTGGGGAGGACATCCCGGTTGTTGATGCGCCTTATTTCAAATAACGGGGAACTAATGATTTGTCGATGGGAAAATCATCCGTAACGTAGCTTTTGACTGAACGTGCATAGAGGGCTTTGACCTTGCCGCCCAGGACCTCCATATCGACGTTCATGAAACCGGCCTTCCTTATGAGGGAGGCCAACTGTCGGGGAGAATAGTTGCTCAGCCCTCCTGTGGGCGGCAAGCCAAATCTTTCGAAATATCTCTTTCCGATTTCAATCTTATCCAGGGCATCCGCGTGATAATCCGTGTAGGTAATGGCGATCAGGGTGCCACCGTATTTCAAGACCCGGTGGGCCTCGCAAAGGGCGGGAAGCGGTTCCGACAGGTTATTGAGGATATTGGCCATCAAAACGGTATCGAAACTTGTCGGCAGAAAGGCCAATTGCCGGCAATCACCCCTAATGAAGGAGACATGAGGCCTTACTGCGAGTCGTGTTTTTGCCACGGCCAGCATCTCCCTGGAAAGATCCATGGCCACGATACGCTCCGATCGCGGGGCGACCGCCCGGGTATAATATCCCGTCCCGCAACCACATTCGAGGAGGACCCCCAGTTCCGTTTCCCGGTGCAAGCGGCCGTAAAGGGCATGCCGCAGTCCTCTCCCGACGACGTAATCCGTATCCCCGTCATACGTCCGGGCGTAGCGACCCCAATAGTTATCATCCGGACTTTTCATGGGCAACAATACTCCGAATTTGTATTTCGATCGCCCGAAAGGTTCTGCGACGCGTTGGACATATGGGAGTGTTCCCGCTTCAACCTGATCACGATCCTGTCTTATATCAGGTAAACGGTGCTCCTCGTCAACAGTAAACCTTATTTCCGGGCTCCCGGAGACGGAAAACCTTCATTACTCCCCATCCGGCAAATAACGTTTGCCTTAATCGGCGCGGCTGGAGTATAAGGAGCGGCAAAGGAGGGCGTCATGCAGAAGCGAAACGTATTGATGATCTCAGTTTTGCTGATTCTTTTCTTTTTCCCACTCCCGGCCGCAACCCAGGAGTTCAAGGAAATCCCTCTGGTCAAGCCTCAGATGGACAGCGGCCGGCTCCTCATGCATGTCCTGAAGGACCGCCGTTCATCCCGGGAATTCAGCAACCGTAAACTCCCCATCCGGGTCATCTCCAACCTCCTCTGGAGCGCCTGCGGCGTCAATCGCCCGGAATCGGGAAAGCGGACCGTTCCTTCGGCAGGAAACTGGCAGGAAATCGACGTCTATGTGGCAACGGCAAAGGGATTGTACGTTTATGATGCCCGCCGCCATCGCCTGCATCCCGTTCTGGATCGGGACATTCGTGCCCTGACGGGCTCGCAGTCCTATGTCAAAGATGCCCCCATCGATCTGATCTATGTGGCGGATTATGCGCGGATGGGAAACGCCGCCCCCGAGGTAAAGGACCTCTATGCGGCCATCGATACGGGCTTCATAAGCCAGAATGTCTATCTTTACAGCGCCTCCGAAGGTCTGGCGACGGTGGCGCGGGGAACCATGGACCGAGCAGCCCTCGGTCAGGCCATGATGCTCCGTCCAGACCAGCGCATCATCCTTGCCCAAACGGTAGGCTATCCAAAGAAATAAAGTGTTGAAGGATCATGGCCTTTGCACTCCTCGCCGATTTTGTCGTCGTCGTTCATTTCCTTTTCATCCTCTTTGTCGTTGCGGGCGGATTTCTGGCCCTGAGGAACGTAAGGTGGACCTGTCTCCATGTCCCCGCCGCCGTCTGGGGCGTGCTAATGGAATGGACCGGCTGGATATGCCCCCTGACCCCCCTGGAAAACCGGCTGCGCCGCCTGGGCGGAGGGCCGGCTTACGGCTCCGATTTCGTCGAGCGATACATCGTCTCCCTGATCTACCCGGAGGCACTGACCCGCAACGAGCAGGTCTTACTTGGGCTGGCGGTCCTTGTAATCAACGGCGGGATCTACGGCTGGCTGGCGGTCCGGATGTGGAGTTCCCGGGGGAGGGATGGAAGGGAAGTGGCTTTGAAGAAATAGAAAAGGGAAAAGGAGTCTGTTTTTAGTGCCCCTTTTCCCTTTTCGAAAATAACGATAAAGATATGAATGTCTGTTATCCGCCGATGCCCGCAAACTTAAGGAGCGGATTGGCGTACAGGATGACTAAGGAAACGACGAGGGCATAGATCGCCACCGATTCCGTCATGGCCATACCGACCATCATGGTAAGCATGATTTTACCCTGGGCTTCGGGGTTTCTGCCTACGGCATTGTTGGCGCCGCTGGTTGCCTGACCAAGACCGAGGCCTGCTCCCACCGCCCCGATTCCCATCGCTAAACCGGCGGCCAGGACGCTGCAGCCAAGAATGATCGCCTTGGTGTAATCAACTGCTCCGCCGGGCGCCGCCGCTTCGGCCGCCATTGCCAGAGGAGCGACAACCAATACCAACGTTACTGCCAAAATACCCCTTACCAAACCTTTTTTCATTTCTTGCCTCCTTTGATTGATTTTTTAATACCCGAAACTGCAACTAAACTAAGACTTTTTCTATCCCCCTTTGCACCCCCTTTCCGCTCACCGGTACGGGCAACGCTTCCCACCAGTGTAACATTTCTGCGGATCCCATATAAAACCGTGATCCGATTGTCAAGAAATATTTGGCGCCCGGCGGGGCAATTATGATATAGATCCGCTCCACAAAAACAGAGGAAGAGGAACAAACTAATCAGCGCCATGTTATCAGATCGGGAAAAAGCTCTGGCCCGCCGCCTCCAAGGCGACATTCCCATCGTCAGCCGGCCCTTTGAGGAAATCGGGGCGGCGGCGGGACAGACGGAACAGGAGGTCCGGGCATTCATCGACCGGCTTATCATTCAGGGGGTAATCCGTAGATTCGGGGCCGTCGTCCGGCATCGTGAGGTGGGATATACCCACAACGCCATCGTCGCCTGGTCGGCGCCGTCGAGCCGCATCGAGGAAGCGGGATGCTATCTGGCGGCGCAGCGGGAAGTCACCCACTGCTATGAAAGAACACCCCCCTTTCTCGGCCGGTACAATCTTTTCTCCATGATCCACGGCCGGGGGGAGGATGCCGGCGCCATGATCGGACGTTTCGCCAGGGAGATGGAGATCGACGATTACCTGATCCTGATGAGCGAAGAAGAACTGAAAAAGACGTCTATGGAGTATTTTACATGAAAGAAAGATCTCAAGCCCTATTTGCCCAGGCGGCAAAACTTATCCCCGGAGGGGTCAACAGTCCGGTGCGGGCCTTCAAGGCCGTGGGCGGGGCACCGGTCTTCATTAACGCCGGACGGGGCGCGCGGATATGCGACGTGGACGGCAATGAATACATCGATTATGTCATGTCCTGGGGTCCCCTGATTCTCGGTCACGCCCACCCGGCGGTCGTGGCGGCGATCTCGGCACAGGCTGAAAAGGGGAGCAGCTTCGGCGCCCCGACGCCCCTTGAAGTGGAACTGGCCGGGATGATTCTTGATGCCTTTCCCGCCCTGGAAATGCTCCGGATGATGAGTTCTGGAACGGAGGCGGTCATGACGGCCGTCCGCCTGGCCCGGGCCTTCACCGGCCGGGACAGGATCGTCAAGTTTGCCGGCTGTTATCACGGCCACAGCGATTCCCTCCTGGCCAGGGCCGGTTCCGGCGTGGCCACCCTGGGCATTCCCGACAGTCCCGGTGTGCCGGGAAGCCTGGCCGAACTCACCATTACCCTCCCCTTCAACGATTCCGGGGCGGTCGCCGCCGTCTTTGCCAAGCATGGTCCGGAAATCGCCGCCGTCATAGTCGAACCCGCCGCCGGCAATATGGGGGTGGTCCCGCCCCAGCCGGGATTTCTTTCCCGACTGCGGGAGCTCACACGGGCGCACGGGAGCCTCCTCATCTTTGACGAAGTCATCACGGGCTTCCGGCTTGCCTGGGGAGGATACCC
>Ga0302247_1001203_pt1 | contig 20630 bp, 11 predicted proteins | sample AAG_UR_Ile_MG_FD_193529 | JGI IMG/M metagenome (GOLD analysis project Ga0302247, IMG submission 193529) | Enriched activated sludge microbial communities from anaerobic digester in WTTP, New Holstein, Wisconsin, United States - AAG_UR_Ile | ecosystem: Engineered > Bioreactor > Anaerobic >...
ATTGTTTTTACCGCTATTGCTGTTGAAGCAATTGAAACTTCACGAAGGATCTCATACTTCGACTTTCCAGTTTTTACCGCTATTGCTGTTGAAGCAATTGAAACAAGCTGCAGCCCGCGAGCTTGACAATGTTTGCGATCGTTTTTACCGCTATTGCTGTTGAAGCAATTGAAACTTCACGAAGGATCTCATACTTCGACTTTCCAGTTTTTACCGCTATTGCTGTTGAAGCAATTGAAACTATGGTAATAATAGTTTGTGCCCATTTTTCCTCCTCGTTTTTACCGCTATTGCTGTTGAAGCAATTGAAACTCCTTCCCGACGATTCTCTCGATGATCTCCGGAACAGTCTTTACCGCTATTGCTGTTGAAGCAATTGAAACTCTGCTCCAAGAACTTCTTGTGCCATTCACGGACCAGTTTTTACCGCTATTGCTGTTGAAGCAATTGAAACGCTTGTTTCTCTTTAGCACATTTTAAAATTTGTTTTTACCGCTATTGCTCTTGAAGCAATCGCAACTTTCCTACTACGACTTTCGTTTTTATGACTTTAATACTTCTTTTACCGCTATTACTATTGATCAATTACAATATCACGATTATTAGGCCTAAAATCTTGAGTGGAATAGTTTTTCTGCGGATGCCCCCTGTTTCCCAATAGACCGATGTGATATGGTCTGGCCGCTCCGAGTGGAGGTGACACATGAAGCAAAAACTGGTGTTGTTCTGCAACGAGGGCGGGAGCCAGGTGGTCATAGCGAAACTGATCTGGGCCCTCCGTCCAAACACCGTCGTGTCCCTTTCTAGCCGCGAGAAGCGTCGTTTTCCTGTCTCATTCTGGCAAAACATGGCGAAGTGCTCCCCGGGGCTGGTCCACCTGCACGTGAGCACCCCACCGCCTGCGCCCGGCGTCGACCGTCCCGACACCGCCCGCCGTCTGCACGAGACCCTGGACGGCCTCCCACAACTGCGAATGGCATCATGCCAGGTCGTCTTCGACATTACTTCGGGGATGGGCCTCCTGCGCGAGCTGCAGGGGAAAGCCGTGGAGGCCTGGGCCGTGTCGCTTGGTTACCAGTTTGCAAACTGCTACTGTGATTCAGATGGCGCCGAGGTCAGCCTGCTCCTGAATGGAGGGGACGGACCCTGCCTGAAGCGAGTGGCGCTCCGTCTGCCCAACCGGGAAGACCGGTGGCTGGACGTTCGCATGAGTCTGTTTTCGGGCCTCATGACCCGAAGGGAGGTGGAACAGCCCGGGTCGTCGGACCGAGTCGCCAGGGCCAGTCAAGGAGAGCTCCTGAAAGAACTGGACCGGTACCGCTGTCCGGCCCTGCGCCTGCTGGCGCGGCGCGGGATCGTCGCAACGCTGGGCGCGGCCCTGGAGCGGCTGGTCGCCGAAGCGGTCGAAGAGTTCGACGGGGTTCTCCAGGATCCACTGTATCTGGACATGGTCCGGGCGGGGTTCGTCGAGGACCTGTCCCTGAAAGGGAGTTTCAGGACGGCCCTCGCACATCTGGAAAAGCTCCGGGAGCGGATCGCGGCGGGGACCTTCGGCCAATTGGACATCCTCGAGGTGATCAGAGGGCAAGACCCCCTGCAGGGATCCACGTTTCGCCTCGATGTCTCTCTCCTGCGATGGCCCATGGCTGGTCTTTACTGGAACAGCCAGATTTGCCGTTACTTCTCCGAGTTGGCCAGTCGTTTTCCCATTCATCTGGAAGACAGGGAACTGCGGTGCGAGCGAGTGGGCTTCGAGTTCGAGGAAGCTGTCTACGCGGAGCTCTCCCGTCGCATGCCAGAGGATGTCCTGCTGATCCGCAACCGCATCATCAGTTCTCCCGACGGCAGGGGAGACCGCACACCCGACGCGATTCTGGGATACCCAAGCGGCGAGGTGAGGTTCGTCGAGGTCAAGGCTTACCTTCCTCCCCTGAGCGGAGGCGCACATGGTCAGGAACCCGAGGTCCCAGGGTTCGAGGACACTGGGGCCGTGGCCCTGCCCGGCGACGCGGACGGAGAAAAACCCCTGTCGACCCAGTCCGTCATGGCTTCCATCAAGGGGTTTCAGAACAACCTGTTGGAGTTGTTCGGGAAGTACAAATCACTGGATGACATGCTGGGCGGAAAGACCCGTACCTTCCTGGTGGTCCCCTACACCGCAGCCGAGCTCGACGAGATGCGCGATGCGACGCGCTGGCCGGAGCTACGGGTAAAACTGTGGAATGCCATGGGCCAGCGGTTGAAGCACGCGGAGCACTTCGAGCGCACGCTCACCGTCGTCCCGGTCGACCGTCTGGACCAGATCCTGAAATAAATCAGTCCTCCAGCCGGGGGTAGTCGCCCGGCACCAGGTCACCGAGGTCCAGGGTCCGTCGAAGAGAGGGACGAAAGGAGCGCACCCAACTCTTCTTCGAAGGCGCGCAGCGATGGTCCGAGCGCGCGAAGCCGCTCCGCCCGCCGGGCCAGGTCGGCCACGAAGGTGTCATGGTCGGCGAGGCGCGCCTCGAGCTCCGCCAGGCGCGTGGCGGCGTGCGCCTCAATCTGACGGGCAAGCCAGTCCAACTGGGTCGGCCAGTATGCCACGGCCTGCTCCATCACCTCGAAGACGCTCCGGGCCTGGACGCTGAGGATGCGCCTGGCCGCCGCCCGGCGACCGTCGTTGGCGCTGGCGACGGCGCCGAAGAAGAAGTCCCACACCGCGCCGGCGCCATACCAGAATCCGGAGACCTCGCTGATCGCGCTGGACCGGGCTTCGTCAGAGAGACCTATCAACTGTTTGTCGATCACGACCGGGCGGAGCCCGCCGGCCAGCGGGCCGAGCTCCTGGAGCGCCGCGCAGGCGCGGGCGATCTCACCCTCGATCGCGCGGGCGGCCGCCCTGGCCTCCTGGTTGAACCGGGTCTCACTGTAGCGCTCGAGCTCCCCGCTGGAATCCAGCCCCGCGATCGTCGTGAGCATGCTTTCGCGCTGGGCGGCCATCACCGCTTTCAGGTTCCCGCGGGCCCGTCCGACTGCGGCGCGGGCGCTGTGCAGGTCGGCCATGATCCGGCGGCGCTCGGCCTCGAGGTCGGTCCGCCCCGTGGAGCGCCTGAGCTGGCCCGCGAGCTCCTTGGCGCGCGCGGCGTGCAGCGCCTGGAGCCGGCCTCCGATGTGTCCTGCCGCTTCCCAGCGACCGCGCCATAGGTTCAGGCCCACCCATCCGTCGCACTCCGCGATCAGGTGCTTCCAGAGCGCCTCCACCCCCGTCCGCATCTCCGGGGGTGCCGCGGGCCCGAGCCCGAGGGGAAGAACCCTCGGCGGTGTCCCACAGGGCACGCCGACCGCGGCTTCGAGGCGCCCCGCGAGGACCCCCTTCTTCTCCAGGAGGAACCGGTCCCACGCCGCGCGCCGTACGGCGGCGTCTTCGAACGCCAGCGGTGGCTCGGTGTCTTCGACCATGTGGGTGCGCAGCGCCAGATCCCAGAAGGTGAGCAGGAAGGTGACCCGGCGATAGTCGTCGGGCTGCCTGATGAACCTCTGCAGCACGCGCAGCCCCTCGTCGTTCGTCGGTGTCTCCAGCCGGCGTGCGTCGAGGAGGACCAGGAGCTTGTCCGTCCGGCGCTCGAGCAGCTCCAGGGTCACCTCCTTGTGAAACTGCATGGGTGAGCAGAGCCCGGCGGTGTCGAGGAAGGTCATGTGTCGCAGCCGGGGTTCTGGCATGAACAGGGTGACCCGGTGGAGCGTGAGCGCGAGGGCAGGATCGGTGATGTGCCTGCCGAAGTCGCGCAACTGGTCCTCCGTGTCCAGCAGGAACTCCGCGTCCGGGCGCCGGCGGAAGCGGACCTCGAAGGCACGGTCGAAGCCGCGCCACTCGAGGGGCGGCCGCGGGTCGATCCTGCGAACCAGAGCCTGACCGGCCGCGAGGTGCTTCTTGCCGCCGGAAGCCGCCTGATGTTTTTCCCAGAGCCGCAGCAACACGCGCAGGAGCTCGCGCGGCTCGACGGGAATCCGCTCCCCGGCCTCGCCGATGGCGTGGATGTCCTTCACGTGGAACTCCCCGGGCCGGGAGAGCCACGCGATCATGGCTGTCAGCGCGCCGGTGTCCAGGGGGGGATCCCCGCGGCGCAGCAGGGTGAGCTCGGCACGCTCCCTGAACCTGAGGACGCCACGACGCCGTTCGTCCTGGCGGATGACCGTGGCCACGGCCGTGGTCGGGGTGCGGCTGACCGGCACGGCCGGGAGACCCAGGAGCCGGTTCAGCAGTGTGGACTTGCCAGAAGAGAACGCCCCGATGACGGTCACCAGGGGACGGGAGTCTCCCCATTGTTGCAGCAGGTCCTCCAGTTCGTGGACCAGCGCAGTCGTGTCCCCGCCCAGCGCGCCGAGCTGCCGCGCGAGCTCCAGCGCCCGACCCAGGAGGTCCGTGGAGACTCGTTGCATATCTGCGGCCGTCATGGTGGTAATTTTTTCCCGCTTCATGATGCATCCTCCAATTCTTTCAGCAGTCCCCGCAGGCAGGGCTCCCGGGTGTCGTCCAGCCAGACGGCCCTCAGAGAGCAGTCCCGGTCGGCCGGAAGTCCGACACCCAGGGTCTCTCCGATGGTCGCGAGGTCCTGAACGGCCTGCTCCAACGTCAGATCGTCGGGTAGACAGATGACGACCTCCAGACGCGGGGGGGCCGTTGTCCTGTCCGCGACGAGGGCCTGCCGCAACTGTGCGAGCTCCGTCTCGCTGGGTCCGCGCTCCGGGAACAGCCAGACCAGGGGGCCGCCCGGCCAGGGCGAGAGCGCGCTGCCTGGCCTGCGCAGGATGGCGATCCTGCGTTCGCCGGTCGACCCCCCCGTGGCGATCTCGGAGTCCGCCGGAGTTGTCCCGGGCTCGGCCACCCTGCCGGTCCAGCGCCGCACGACCGCGCGCAGACAGGTTATATCGCCACCGAACACCGCGACGGTCTCCGGTCTTTTACTGGACGCCCGGACTCGCGTGGCGCGGCGGCGACGCATGTCGTTCTGCACGCGGACCGCTCGGCGGCGTCCTGACCCCGGAGTATTGATCCTTCTAATCATGACTGCGCTCCATGAGGTCCATCGCCAGCTCCTTCGAGCGGCGGGAGAGTTCAGCGGCGAGCCCCGCGTCGCGGATGAAGGCGGCCTCCTCCGTGCTGCGGGCGTTCAGCGTGTCGCGGGCCTGGGAGAGGGCCAGCTCCAGCGTCTGCATCCCGTAGCTCCACAGGTCTTCGAACAGGCGGACTTCGTAGGTGAACTGCAGGGTCAGATAGCGTACCCGCATCATCTTCGCGATGTCCCCGCGCTTCTTGTTGAACTCCCTGACCAGCTTGGCCAGGTCGAAGGGCACCATGACGAGCGTGACGATCCCGGCGTACTTCAGGAATCCCCCCTTCAGGACTTCCCCGCCCGCCTTCTTGCCGGCCGCGCCGGAGAGGTTCTTCGAGAGCGACCTGAGGGACGCCGCGATGACGCCCTTGAGCGCTTCGAGCAGCGCCTCGGTCAGCGGTGACGCTGCCACGGGCCGGACCGAATCCACCTTGAATTCGTCGTGGGGGTCGATCCCTTCCTGGCTGGCGTCGATGCTCTCCATGTCATACACGAGGATCCGGAGGTGCTCCCGCACCAGGCTCTCCATGGCCTCGTACAGGCGCTCCAGGAATCGACCGGAGACCAACGCTTCCTGGTTCGCCTCCTCGATTTTCTTCATCAGGGCGACCTCGGCGGAGTCACAGGCGCCGGTCCAGCTCACGACGGAGCGCAAGAGCGAGGTGACGAGACCCAGGTTCTCTTCAACGGCGTTCGCGGAGGTGTCCCCGAGGAGGATCGCCAGCTCCCTGGCGCGCTCGGCCCCGAGACCACGGACTTCCGCCTTGAAGCGGACACGCCAGGGGCCGATGACTTCCCGTTCGAGGTGGCGCCAGGCCTGGATCTGCTCCTGCTTCACCCTGGCCTGCAAGAGGAAATGCTCCTCAAGCTTGTCTGCGAGCCGGGCCAGGAGCTCGGCGTGCCCGGCGCACTGCTTCATGACCGCTTCAATCCTGGCTTCGACGACGCGCTCCCGTTCCTTACCGACCAACTGATCGAGAATCTTCATGAGGTGCACATAGCCCGCCCGCCCGAGCTTCGCCTGAAACGCCGGTTCTCCGAGCAGGGAGGGGTCTCCCCGGGTCGCGCCGATGAGCCTGCGCACCTCGTGGGAGTCATAGAGGACCACGTCGCGCAGGTACTTCCCGAGCTGGTCGCGCAGAGTGGCCACCACCCCCTGAGGCCCCGTCAACGAGGTGTCCTCGCGCGGGTCGTATTGTTCATCATCCTGGTTCGTCTCCAGGGCGCGCGTCACGACCCCGAGCACGGAGCTCCTCCGACGGGCGAGCGCGCTCCCGAACACTCCCAGCTCCCCCTCGTTCGCGGCAGTGTCGGGAAAGAAGGTCCATACCACCAGGTCGGCCTCGTCTTCGTCCAGGTAGCGCAGCGTCACGTCTCCGAGCGCCTTGAGGCGATCCCCCAGGCCAGGGGTATTCACGATCCGCAGGCCACGCAGCCACGGCTCGTGGAGAAAGAACCGGACCTCCCGGCAGGCCAGCTGCTTTTCCGCCGGTGTGTCCTGCTGTCGCAGGAAGCTCATGGCCGTGGCGAGGTCAGGGAAGCGCTCGACCGTGCCGTCCAGGTTGACTCGCTCAGCGTGCTCCGGTGCGCCGGGCTCGGCCTCCATGAGCACCGAGATCACGCCGTCCGTCGGGGAGTCCGAGGGGACCAGGATTTTCCGGCCTATCAGGGAATTGATGAAGGAGGACTTACCGGACGAGGTCTGCCCGATCACCGTGATGGTGAAACCGGCCCTCCTCTTCTGGATGATGCGGTCGAGCCAGTCGGGGGTTTTCAGCACGGGCTGGTCCGGGAAGTCGCCGCCGGCCTTCTGTGCCAGGCGGTGCACACCCTGGTGGAGCTCCTGGAGTTTGTCCAGGCTGATGGTTTCACGAAGGAGCCGGGTGTCTGAATGCTGGGTCATGATCGTGTACCTTTCCGGGGAGGGTCGGAGGGTCCTCAATTGGATCCGCCGCCACTTCCCGAAGGAAGTATTCGCAGGTGCCGTGCCAACTCCAAAAACTCATTGTTAATCAATGGATTCTGCCATTCAGGTGGTTCGCAGAGGTGGTGCTGCCCCTGGAAAAAAGGGAAATCAATTTCCTGAAAAGGAATCTCGATACTCATCACCGATGTCATCCGGCGCGGGCCTGCAGGGTCTTGACTGTCCTAAACTGTGAATCCGATGGAAGGAATCACCGGGCAGGAATTTCGTCGCTGGTCAAGAAGAGGTTGGCCTGGATGTGGTCAGGGGCTAGACGGTGCGGGCAGCGGGGGAATCTACCGGTAGACGTAGCCGAGCGGAGTGGAGGGGTTGTTGGCGCCGCCGGCGGCCGCGCACTCAGTCTGGTTGGTCGTGAGGAAACAGTCCGGGCCCAGGGGATTTCCCAAACCGCCCGGGGTCCAACAACACTGATACAGGGCGCTGGCAGGCGTCGCCGCCTGGTTCGGGAGCGGGTGCGGCGAGGTGAAGATGTAGCCCATGGTCAGCGGGACACCGCTCTGTCCGGCGGGGCAGGGGGAGGTCTGGTAGTAGTTGCGGCCGACGATCCCCGTGGAAGGGTCATAGCAGTGGTAGAGCAGCCGCGACTGGACAGGCGGAGAGCCTTCGACGCCCTCGTAGGTCCAGAACCTGAACTGGGTTCCTTCATCGAGCCAGCAGGTGGTGTACGTGGACCCGCCGCAGGAAGTGGACCAGGTGCTGCAGGACCCGCAGCCGGCCAGGGGATTGGAGGTGGAAGGAGGGCACTGGCCGCTGTCCTGGGGATTGTGCGAGTTCCAGTGGAACGAATTGCACTGGCGATAACGAATGATATGGAGCCCGCAGGAGGGGTCGCCCGTGGAGGCGTTGCAGTTGTTGACCTTCAGGTCGCACAGTTCGGGGGCGCCGGGGTAAACGGTCGGGTCATTGTCGTTGCAGTCGTTGCTGTGGCTCAGGTAGTTGGGGCAGGCGCTGTCCAGGCAGGAGCCCTGATAGTAGCCGTCCTGGTCGAGGTCCCGGCAGGAGCACTGCGGTGGGGTATCGGCGACACAGCGGTCGCCCTCGAAGTGAAAACCAGCGTTGCACACGCAGGACAGAGCGGCGCTGGAGCAGGTGGCGTTGGCAGGGCAGGTGGTCCGGGAAGCGGCGCTCCCGTTGGCGTTGCAGGTCTCCAGCGTGAAAGAGTCGATGCAACGGCGGATCCCCTGGGTGCAGACATCGGGGACGCAACCGGTGGATGCGCAGTAGCTGGTGGAGGGGCACTGGGTGTCGGAGGTGCAGGACGACGTCTGGGACGCCACGGTGAAGTCGCCCGAGCAGCCGCTGACGGCACCGGCTTCGGCCGTGACACAGACGCGATAGCGGGTGGAGGGGACCCAGTTGGCCATCACCTGGAGGTTGTGACATCCCTCGGCGGGGGCGCTGGTCGCGGCCGTCGCGAACTCGCCGCCATCACGGAGCACGACCACCCTCAGTGGAGCCGTGACCCCTTCGGAAGACCAGCAGGCCGAATAGGTCTGACCGACCTGCCAGACCTCGTTTGCGGTGGGAGTGGTGACGGTGATCTTCTTGTTGTTCTGGTTCAAGCAGTCGTTGGTTTGCAAAAAGGTGATCGGGGCTACGAATCCGTTCAGGTTGGTGGGATTGGTGCACCCGGGGTCCGAGACACGACCCCAGTTGGTAGTAGACATGCCGGATCCAGGGCGGATCCCAAAGTGGAGATGGGCGCCATTGGGCCAGCGCCCGATGGTCGAGAGAAGTTGTCCCTTTTTGACGACCGCACCAATGGAAACCTTAAGATCTGCCTTCTGCACATGCCCGTAGATGGCAATGAAGGGTCCTGACACAGACTGATGCTGGATCGCGAGGGCCGTGTTTCCAGAACCAAACGAGTCGTCAGTTACCATAGACACAACCACACCATCGGAGACTGAGTAAACAGGGGTCCCGATCGGAACTAAGAAGTCGGAGCCGATGTGCCTGAGGTCTTTGTAATAATATTTCGACCCGCACGCGTTCCAGTTGCTGTCACCGGTGAAGGGGATGTCCATGGGGTACCCGCAGGTCTGCTGCCCGCCGATGCCCTGCGGCTCGAGGGTCTTCTCGCAGGCGAAGAAGGTGAGGAGGATGGTGGCCAGGATGGTGATGATGGTGTTGGTGCGGACGGTGGTGAACATGGAGGCTCCTTTCGTGTGACGAGGTTAGTGATTCGTCACTCGAAAGGGGATGTAGCAATGCGCATGCCAACAGAAAATATGCTGTATTTAGAGGCGAATTCCGTGATCTGGAACCGCAGGACCCCAAATACCGAGGCAACGGTTTTCCTTGAAGGGGAATTTGTTTTCCACCCCCCACGAAGTACCCTTCAACTCAGGCCAACTGGCAGAAAACATCAACTAATTCAACACCCACGGACTGAAAGAATCCCGGCTGGCAACCGACACGAGATTTTGATAGGCCTCGAACGTCACGGAATGGCCATGGGCGAGCTCATTGCGGATCAGACGTGCACGGTATGCGAGGGCGCCAAGGTCATATTTCATCGGCACTTTTAACGGTGCGGTCTGGGCGATAAGCTCCAATTGGCCCAATTGGCAATTCAGGTAGTTCTGCTTCACCAAATCCAACTCGCGCCCACTCGGCGGCGCGTACTCCAACTCCCAACCTGGATCAAGTAGTTCAGCAAATTTGTTACAGATGAAAAACCTCACTTCATCAATTTTTGGCAACAGCAATTCCACCTGTCCCCTCCAGAACCATCGCTCCACCGCGGCGCGATCCTGAGTCGCTGCCAGAATGGCTGCATTGCGTCGAAGCCCTGTCTCATGTGACCATAAAGTCAACCCCTCAATTTCTGAAGCGAACTCTGAATTGACTGATTCCGCCTTGATGCAATCCCATGTTCTGTTTTTTGCCAATTCAGCCAATCGATTGAAAACATCGTTAAAACTATATAAACAATCTTCCCAGAGGTATTCAATAGCCTCTATATCGACACCAGCGAGAGCAGGCAGAATATACTCGACCCATTCCATGCGAAGTCGGTCCTCACCATCCATGGCCTGCCGGATGAAATGTCGCATGTCCAGAAGACTGATTCGTCTGTTGATCTGCTCAACGACGAGCGAGACATTGCCCGACGGTGGGGTCACCATGGAATGTCCCCGGTGGCAGAGAAAGACGGGAGGCAGCGAGCTCCCTTTTGATCGGGAACCCTGGGCGTCCTTCGCCCAGATCTCCATCGCTGCATACCAGGATTTTAACTGTTCAAAATCGGACCAGTCCGTGTCGTCCGGGATCAGAATGCACGAATCGTGAATGTGGAGTGAGCTCTTCTCCAGAACTTCAATGATGACTTCACTGCCCTTGCCCGGCTCTCCCGGAACCGGGATCCATGAATGCTCACGCAACCTTATATTTGCGAGGACTGTCTGCTTCACAACCTCTGGTTCGATCCACGGTCCACAGAATAGAAGGACACTGCGACCTGCGAGCAGGTGCTCTGCGACCAACTCGCACGCACCTCGAGGTCCCGGCATTTGAAGCAGGTCATAGCAATCCAGGCGCATTCGCTCCGACCTCAGTTCGTGAGTAACCTTGACACGAGGGGATCCACCCAGATGATCATCTCCCCGGATGTAACACCATTTGCCTCGCTCCCGACATACCGCCGTTCAATTACGCCCATGCGAACGAGATACTCAATGATGGTTTCGAACTCCTGCACCTCCAAACCTCCCATTTCTTTGGAGAACAAATTGGGATCCAACTGAGAAAGAGGGAGGCGTTCATTTTCGGTCACCAGGTTCAGCAAACGTAAAAATTCCAGAATCCGTTCATGAACCCTGACACCAGTCGAAGACAGAAATTGATCTGAGATTTGATTGTTCTTTTCTGCAAGCTCTTTCTTCAACTCATTAAGGCAACGGCGGTGGCATTCCTGAGCGGCTTCACCCGGTTTCTGCGCGGCAGTGAATACCTTGTCGACCAACGACGCCCACCCCGAGGTGTTGTCATGAAGAACATTCACATCCTCATCACTGTAAAGCAGTTCCTTTTGCTTCATACGTTCTCTCAGACCATGCCTGAACCATTTGTAAATTGGGAGGCACACCAGAGACTCCTCCACTTTCCTGACCTCGGCTAAATTCAACCAAGACCACGTAGCCTCAGGATTGAGAACGAACACGATACGACCGAAACTGTTTACGCTCGAAGCCTTCCGATGCTGGCAAGCCTGCTGAGTTGTTCTCACGAGCGCATTGAGTTTAACGGCGTCTGTCGGCGCGTCGAACAAGATGATTTTCAACCCACCTTGCTGCTTGCCGAGGGTTGTCTCCTTCTTCACTAGTTCGCTCAGATCACCTGGCTGGCGGGGCAGATGTGGCGTGACCACATCGATCATGGAATTTCCATCATGGACCGCCTTCAGGGCTTCCTTTAATTTTGAAATTCCCAGCGCTTCAGATCCAAATACAAAAACAACTCCCCAATGCATATCAAACAACTGGCGTTCCTGACCCAACGTGAGTGGGCTGAAAAGATCATCCCCCACATACCTCCTGATCCGGTCCGCCTTGAAGACCGTTGGTGGCTCCTTTGTCGCCAACTCGAGGAGCTTTCGTTCGACATCCCCAAGCAGGTGAACAAGATTTGGACTTCTCAGGCGATAGCTTTGGTCCATGGAACCGATGAGGACTCCGAGTCCGCACATCTCATTCAGGATACCGTGGAATTCATCCTCGGCGATCTCGGAGAAGCCCCGAGCCCACCAGCCGCTCGCCAAGTCTTTCAACTGAGAAGAGGTGTACCACCCTGTCCCGACTCCATCAGTTCCATCGACGACCATCGACCAGACGATGGCCTGATATCGCATGTCCAACGCCAAGGTCCAATTGAAACGATCCCTGATTCCGTCCCTCACCTCTTGTTGACGGTACACGGCGTCTACCTTGTCGCGAGTAACAAGATATGGAGGTGAAGAAGGATTGCTCTTTTGAAGTGTATTTAGGAGGTTATGGCAGAAGAGTTGGATAAGCCCAGGGTGATAGTTGGTGTATGAAAGAATTCGTAGTATTTCAACATCCGAGTTGAAGGTGTATCCCAGCATTTCAAAGGGGCGTTTCACGAGCTCGAGCGCGGCCTGTGGCTCCAGCGGTCCGACCTGGACGGCGTGACCGAAGTGCGCGAGGGGTTGGTTGGGAAGTTGCTGGAAACGTTGCACATTGTGGAGACCGGCGAGGACCACCTTGAAACGCCTGCCGGTGTCTGCCATGAGTGAGCGCAGCGAGTCCACCTGGCGGAAATTCTCCTTGCTATCCGCATCCAGCAAATGATCTGCTTCATCCAGCAGCAGCAGCAACCGGCTCTCCGGGTTTCTGATCAGGTGTTCGCGAATCGCGTCGATGATCTGCTCCGGCTTTGACTTTTTTCCAAAGTCAATCACCTTTTCCTCTTCCAATCTCCTCCGGATGACAAACCATAGTTGCACCGTATCCTGCCCGGTCGCCGGATCTCCGATGGCCCGAATGTCCACGACCACGGCCCTGCGATGAGATGGAACGTCAAACCTGCGCTGCACTTCGCGTAACAGAGCCGATTTGCCGAGCTGGCGTCCCCCATACACAATACAACCCCCCTCCGGGTTCAGGAGATAACTAACGAGGTCTGTACGTCCATAGAACATTTCGCTGGGGACATCACCCGCCCTGAACGGAGTATAGGGGTTCAATTGGGAATACGGCAACGCACAGTCGAACAGCGCATTCATCCGCTGATCGCCTTGGGTCATCAGGAAGAGGAAGAGTACTTCGTCCACGAGCAGATGAGGCACGTTTTTCTGGCCGGCCATGGTTCGAATGTTGATTCGCCTTTGTTCACCCAAACGGCCAAAATACAAAATGAAAACAGGCTTTCCGGAAAAACTAGGGTCCGTCAATATTCTGCTCAGAACATCTGGCCCCGGTTGCTCCCAAACACAGAGGACATTGTAATTGCCTCGACTCTGTGAACCAAACGCCGGGATCCAGCATGCCTCACCATCCGTCAACGGGAGACTCAGGTGTATCCAACCGACATAGTTTTTCTCAACCTTGCTTCGCCCAAACCCGAGATAACTAAACCCAAAGAATTCAAATATGGTGCGAATATTGTCTAGAAAATCGTTGGTGACTTTCCCCGAAGAAATATCTTTTGTCTTCTTCCAAGCAGTCAACGCATCATAAACTTTCTTTCTTTTCTGCCCCTCGATAACCCGCAGGCTTGGAAAAGAAGGAAAAGGCTGCTGCTTGGACTCCAAGAGGTGCTGAATATTTGCTAACCTGAATTCAGGTTTTTGGGTATCTGACACCATCTTCTGGAATTCCTGAAATTCCCTAACCTTGCTGCGCCGGCTTTTTTCAGGTCTTTCCTCCAGATTTGTCAATCTCGGCGCGCCCTCTGTGGCTAGTTCAGTACGGATAGTCGAGATCCGCTCCTCAAGCACTCGGACATCCTTTTCCTTGAAAGGTTCTAGAATCCTGTTTTCAATTTTTATGAAGTCATCTGGCGTTACAATCCCTATGATTTTAGACTTTAGATCATTCTCCCAGTCGGCGAGGCCCCGATCCAGTCTCTCTCTTCGCATCCGGTCTATCTCACTTTGCACTTGGGCCACCACCTCCAGTCCGTGACGGATTCGATAGGTTTGGCGTGCATCAATCCTGTTCAGGCGCTCAATCATTTCAGGGCGCTCATCTCCAATGAAACCGTCGACCATACCCTGCTCGACATCATCCAACGCCCGTTCGACCTGATCAATCAAGTCCCTTCGCGCTGGCCCAAGCGCTTCGTCAAATTTCTTGACATGCAAAGGATCAACAAGATCTTTTTGAACATCCGCGTGATCGAATGCTTTCAACTCAATCCATGTCGTGAACATTGCTTCGGCGGACGGGATTTCTTTAGTGAGACGTTGCGTGAGCTTCAAAGCAGTTGCAGTCGACAAATCCTCCTGATACCAGGAAATCTCTTCGCACCAGAGCAGACGTTGTCTCAGCGCCACCTGCATGTCAGACTGTTGTCTGGCGAGCCTCTCCAGACCCGGCGGAATGTCAGATTCTTGTTCGGCAGAATCAATATTCAACACCTGTGCCAAAAGAAACATGCTTCGTTTAAAGGCGATCGCACAGGCCGCAGAAGAAACATCTCCAGAGATAACCTTGTCTTCTGCCCATCTCGCGATTGCCGGTAACCCGTCCCTCACCTTGCTAACCAGGTCTCCAACTTGATTTACGGACCAGTTGTGGCTCTCCAGTTGTTGCTCCCTTCGTACCAAACCAATCCACTTTCGGATCTCCTGACATGTCTCCTCTATGAAGAGTTCCAACTTTAGCCGGGCCCCGGCCTCGATGGGGGGCTTGTTGCCCCGTAGTCGTTTGTCAATCCGGTTGATTTCCTGGTCTTTGGCGTTCTTTGAATTAAGATTTTCGATCAGTTGTTGTGCTGTTTTTACGACTTCGTTGGACGTATTGCCCTTGATGATCTCGTTGATCACAGGGAGAAAAGTCCTCATCGCAAGATCTTGCCAGACCGCGGTCGCTGGCTGAAACTTGATGGTCCTGTTCTTGTTCTCATGCTCCCATTTTGCAAAACTACGCTCTGCTTCTTTTCTCTGCTGTTTCGCAACAGAAATGTCATTCACGCTTCCCAGCAACTCCGGCTTCAATACATGCCCCAGGTTGGCCAGATTCGCGATCGCCTCCACCACATTTCTGATTGGATGACTTTGGTTATCAAACAACCATCCCCTGAGTTTGGTCTCCGGAGCGGTAAGCGTTGGAACCAGCGCGGCTGCCAACGCCAACAATTCTCTGTGATTTGTCTGGTCCCAGATCTGAGAGGAGACCACATCTCCGATGTCTCCAGCAAAACGACCGGAATTCGGATCCATCCAACGACTCACCGCCAAGACTGCAAGTATGGAACTAGGAACCGGTGATGAGATTCCTAAAATCTCGAGAGACCGCGCGAACCAGTATGCGCCAGCCTCGTCTCCCCTGAGAAGAATTTTCCAGAGCTCTTCCGGATTCGGGCCGGTGTCGTTTTGAATATCCGAGTCATTTACCTTACTTGAAGGTGTTTCGGTTATAGGATCCACAACTCCGACCGGTGAAAGTTCGGCTGCTTGCTCGATGACTGGATTTTCTAGTGGAACGACAATAGTCTCCTCCGGAGCTTCGACGGAAGGAGTTGATATCTCCATTTCCTTGACAATTTCCTGCTTGATGTCCGGTTGAATCTCAACTTTGACCTCGACTGCTTCAGGTTCGATGGATTCCTCATACAGTTGTTCAGGCGTGGAGACCCAGTTCTCCTTTTCAACCGCATTCAGGAAAATTGCTAAATTTGACCATTCATTGTCATGGAGTGAATTCACCATTTCATTTCGGATAGCCGCTTCCATGCTCCAGAACCAGTCCAACCATGAAGAACCCATTTCATCAGGACCTGGGAAGATTGAAATCTCATTTGGGTATTTCGCGAGTCGAGACTTGATTTCATCAACCGCTTTATTTTGAAGCTTTGTGTTAAAAACTTGCTTATCGCCTTCACAAGTACCGTTGCACAATTCCTGAAGCAGACGGTTGACCCTTTGAAGCGGAAGATCTTCGATCATTTCGCGCAGTTTGCAAAGGATGTCTTCTACGATAGATTTCAATTGCTCGAGGTCCGAGATATCCGGGAGTTGTTGATCCGGCGTGTTGACCATGGAGATCGCTGCCAGGAGGTTTTGCCTGAGCTCTTTACCGTTGGTGAGGATCTGCTCGAGCACGTTCCGTGCGTTATCTAGGTTGATCTCTTTCATGCCCTCGAGATCTTTGATAATACTCTGTAATTTCTGGAGGCTGTTTTCATGGTCCTTCAACAGCCGCTCGATTTTGGCGCGAAGTTGTTCTGCCTTCTCAGTCATGTCGAACTCCTACCGTAGTCGAACTCTAAGGAAGCAAATGAAATGATGAACAGCGTCAGTCTACTGGAGAGAGTGTACTGATTCATCATTTATTATCAAGGAGATTGTGCCTTCGAAAAAGTCTTCCTGGGTCTCTCACTTGAGGTCTCCCAAATCGTGGGCTATCCTGCCCGCATGCAAACGAAGATCTTCTTCCTGACCTTCGATGTCTTCAAGGATGGATATGCCAAGCTACCGTACTCGATTGCCTGCCTCATGACATCGATCGAGGCGCACCTGCCCACCGTGGGTGTCGCGGCACGCAGCATCGATCTGTCGGCCTGCCGGCGCGGAGATCCCGAGGAGACCACACGTGCGGTCCTGAAGGCTGCGAAGAAGATCGTCCTCGACGAGTGCTGGGACTACAGTCATCTTGCGATCGGTGTTACGGCCTGGTCAGAACTGTACGTGAAGGCATTGCTGCGGTTCCTCTCCCAGAACTATTCCGGAACGGTTATCCTGGGCGGGTACGAGATCACGGCGCTGGACGACAGCACTATCGTTCGCGAATACCCAGGTGCGGCCTTCTACGTGAAGGGGTATGCGGAGACTGCGCTAATCAAACTGCTGTCGGGTGGATATGAAGGCAAGAAGAGACCGACCGTCCTCCAGGAAGCTGTCTCACCGTCTCACCTGGTATCTCCCTACCTGCACAACTCGCGTCTGAACGCCCGGAAAGTCAACTGGGAGACCAAACGCGGGTGTCCCTTCAGGTGCGGCTTTTGCGAGTGGGGAAACGCCTCGCAGAAGAAGGTCATTCCTCTTGCTTGGGACAGGCTCGAACAGGAGTTGAGGGTCTTTCGTGCCAACCGGGTGGAGAAGATCAACGTTGTGGATGGGACCTTCAACGTCAACGTCAAGAATGACTCGCAGGCAGTGGCGGGATATGATCGGATTCTACGCAGTGCTCTGGAGTTGACCGATGCCCACGTGAACCTCCAGACCCGGTTTGAATTCGTCGCAGATGAGAAAGAGGAGACCCTCAAATTTCTTGAAATTTGCACGCGTCACCAAGACCGCGTGACGCTCGAGTTCGGGCTTCAGACGATCCACCCTCTGGAGATGGACATCATTGGCAGGAAGAACGACCTCGATGCCGTCCGAATAGCGATGAACTTGATGAACGAAAGGGACATCGACTACGAAGTCAGCATCATCTACGGCATCCCCGGTCAGACTGTCACGTCTTTTTTGGATACGATTGAATTCATTGTGGAAAACGGCTGTGAAAAGATAGAAGCCTATCCATTGAGGATCCCGAAGAACTCGAAGATGGAGCAGAGAAAGCGTGAACTCGGTGTCAAGGAGGGGCCGCTCGACTTCAACATCTTCCACACAAAGGCATCCTTCTCGTTCACGGAGGCCGACCATCGTGCCATGTCTAAGTTCTCAAGTGCCTTGCGGGCCCTGAACAAGGAACGTTCGCTATTCGATCTGTCCACCGATCTGAGTTATCTCGTTTTCGAGTTGAACCAGAGTGGCTCATTCAAACTCAAGGAAGTCACTGAACATGATCGGTTGTACTTCAATGCGCCCAACGAAAAGTTGAAAGATCTCATCTGTGGACATGAGGAATTGGTACTCTCGGTCCTGGCTTCAAGGGAAGGCAAGGAGGTGCTGGACTCGGTCCTCGGCTTCTTGAGCGACCAGACCGGTTGGTTCCCCAGGTTGCTGGGGTCTTTGCTCGAGTTTCTGCTGGGAAACGCGATCTGGCATTATCGCGACGCTGAGGGGAACCGGTATCTCTGCCAGGTCAGGATCTCCGAGAAGGGAAATGTATATGTTTTCAAAGACTTCCTGAGCATTCAAGCGCGCGTCGGCATGGTCCATCAGGCGCTGTTTTAATGTAATAGAGTCGTGTGTACTGATCACGCGGCTGCCGGGGTGGGTTGGTACGTGAGCTCGGGGAGCAGGTTGACGCCGTAGAGGATCCAGTTCTCGAGGAGGAAGTGGACCAGCAGGGTCAGCACCTGGCAGCGCATGAGGTTGATCAGCATCTGGACGTACAGGGAATTCAGCGGGTGGATGGGGATCATGGGACGTGCCTCCGGAGGGGTTGGACGGTGGGGGAGGCGGTTTCTGACAGGGGGATGGGGATGGGACAGCCGGCGGGGGCTGCGCCCCGGCCGGGAAGAATTTGCGGTCCCGGGTGTTCCATTGCGCCGGAGGCGCGGAGATGACCGGGGCGCGGATGCCGGTGGAGGAGCCGGTCGTCGATGACGACGGGTGCGTCGGGCATCAGTTGGCGTGGGGGTTCCCGCGGCTCGACCGCATCGACGCCTGGCCCACGCTTCAGGCGCTCTGGCTGGGCCCGGAGTCGTGCGCCCTGCTGCTAGTCACCCGGGACCTGACCGGCGATCTGGCGCGGCTGCGGCGCTGGACGCGGCCGGCGTCGTGGAACCACCTCGAGGCGTCGCTGCACCGCCAGGCCCGGGAGATGGAGCTAAGCGGGCGCCTGGCGTGGTACCGGCGGCGCAACCGGGACCGTCCGCTGCCGGTGCGGACGCTGGGCCTGCAGAACCGGCTGGAGCGGGGATGCCTGCTGCCGGCGCTCGAGGTGGAGACGGCGGCGGGGATGGAAACGCAGACGGCGGCACGGGGGAACGTGCAGGCGCAGACCGCGGCGATGGAGTCGTTCTTGCACCCCACGCTGGTGCGGGTGGAGGGAGACACGCTGGTGTTCGACACCTTCGTGTGGGACGGCGCGCAGCCGGAGAGCCCGTACGGGTACGACGCCTGGGACCACCGCCCCGTGAAGGAGCATCGCCTGCGCCTGGGGAACCGGAGTTTCAAGGTGATCAGGCCGCAGGAGCCGACACGACCGCAGGAGCCGGAGAAGCCACAGGCCGGGTCTTCGGGCCGGGTCTTCGATGACTACCGGCCGCCGGTCGGGGAAGAGCCGGACCCGGACGCGGACGACCCCGGCCTGTCCGACGAGGGTCGCCGCCGGTTGATCCATCAGGTGAAGCGCGAGTGCTACCGCGAGGAAGAGTTTCAGGAGGTCTCCGGCCTGACCTGCCTCAACGTGTCCAGCTTCGGCCAGCGCCCACCGAGGTGCTACAGGGAGTTTTTGGTCCTCTTCAATCCCGGGCGCACGGAGTGGCTGTGCCGCAACGCCTGTCGGGCCGTCCTGCCGGAGCTGGACCACGAGGACCTGCACCTGCACCTGTCGTTTCCCCTGCGCATCGGGGGCGGACCGCTCGGGGCGCTGCAGGAGGGCGTGCTCTCGATCCGGGTGCCGTTGCACGCGGCCTGGCACGGGGTGGACCTGTCGGACCTGCTCGGACCGGGGAGCGGGCTGTTCCTCGCGGTCTGCGACACCGGCCTGCTGCTGCGGTGGCGCTTGCCAGGCAGGCCCGCGGTCGTCTGCCGCCCGGACCTGGAGGAGGTGATCGAGCTGGGGGCGGCGGCGGGCGCCGGGACAGGTCCGTCCCCGGTCCTCGAGGCGCTGCTGCGGGATCCGGAGTTGACGGATCCGTCGGAACCCTGGCGGGGCCCCGTGTCGTGCACCCCCGGGAGCGTCACGCGCCTGGTGGTGAGCGGCCACCCGTACGGGGCGCTTCGGGGGCGGCTGGGGTGTTTCGAGGAAAGCGATGAAGCGAAGCCGTGACTGGGTGAGGGATCAGAAGGCGGGGACGAAGCCGTGCTCGGCGTAGCCGGCGCGGACCAGAGCGGCGTAGGGTTCGGCGGGGGCGACGTCGGGGATGATCATCGCCGGGTGCGCGAGGTAGACGAAAGAGGGGCGCGGGGTCGGTTGGCCGTCCCAGGCGGCCGGCAGGGTCGTGCGCAGGTAGTGGTCGGGCACGCCCTCGTAGTCGTCGAGGACGTCGAGCTGGTTGGGCGTGAGCAGGACCACGGTGAAGGGGGCTGCGGGCACGGGCGCCGGGTCGCCGACCAGGACGCCGTCGCCGGTGGGCGCTTCGGGGGCGGCCTCGGTGAAGGCGAGGTTGGCGTAGGCGGCCTCGCCGAGGGACGGACGCTTGTTGAAGACCAGACGGTACCCGGGCAGGACACCGGTGCGCACGGGTGGCGTGGCGCCGACGCGGGCGTGCAGCCGCGCCGAGGACAGGTTGGAGCCGTAGCAGAGCACCGGGTGGGGGCCGGCGGTGCGCTCGAGGACCAGGCGCCGCCAGTCGCCGTGGGGGACGCGGGGGCGGCCCCGGACGGATTGGTTGTAGAAGTAGGTCCACGCCTCGCGGACGGCGCCGTCGCCCAGGCGGGTCACCGGGAGCCGCTCGCGGCGGTAGAACGAGGTCTCGGGAGACGACGGGGAAAAACCCTCGATGTGGTCCAGGGACTCCAGGGTGGCGTCGTCGATGGCGTAGAGCTCGCCGACGACCGGGTCGTCGCCCGGGGTCAGGCCGGGGAAGGCGCCCAGGTCGTACAGCCGGCCCGCGGTGAGCGCGGGGCCGAGAAGATGCGCGCCGGCCAGGTTGTGGTGCAGGCCGAGGGTCTGCAAGAGCGAGCCGTAGACGAAGAGCGTGTGGGGTCGGGATTGGACGGTGTCGGTCATGGCGTGCGAGCCTCCTGATAAGGGATTGGACGGAGGGGGGCGCGAGGTCTGACAGGATTATTTGGGGGGAATTGG